>Ga0116225_1001505_pt1 | contig 16708 bp, 14 predicted proteins | sample Sb_taG_8_FD_88968 | JGI IMG/M metagenome (GOLD analysis project Ga0116225, IMG submission 88968) | Peat soil microbial communities from Weissenstadt, Germany - Sb_50d_c_BC metaG | ecosystem: Environmental > Terrestrial > Soil > Wetlands > Peat | place: Germany: Weissenstadt | collected 2010-09-21 | reverse complement strand
TTTTACAGGAGGTCGGCTCAATGGCGGCAAGCGAGAAGATACGGAGGGGAGTGGCTAGCGAGGCCAGCCCGGTCCAGCGTAAGACAGCTTTGGCAATGCTCAAGCGCGCGGCGAGACGTGAGCTTCGGCGAATCTTCGACGAGGAACTGAAGCAGCGGGAATCGGAGCGGCAGATCTCACTGTCCCGGCGAGCGACGGCGTCACATTCTCATTCGTGACTTGAGTGTGCCCGCGTCACAATGAGAGCCAAAGTATAACTGAAGCCACCCGCGCGCACGAAATGCTGGCGCGGCGGTCCTCGCGAGGACACTTCGAAATCGGGCCCGGCAGCGGTTGAGCGTGAGAGTCACGGTGCGCCGCCAAGCGACGTGGACTTTCGCATTCGCACCAGCAAACCCGATGTCCCCAGGACTAGCGCCGCGATGCAAAAGGGCAGTTCCGACCATAGGATATACGCGGCTTGGTCGAAGAATCTCACAATCGAGAGCGGCGAAACATGGATCGGGCGCCACGGAAAGAACAGCCGGGCTTCCGAGAAAGGGAACAACAGCATCACGCCCAAACCGCCGTCGGTCATGGCATCCAGCAAAGGATGCGTGATGGCGCAACCCGCCCACAGCATCGCAATCCACACGGTCGTGCGCCGCGGATGCCGTCGGGTCGCGATCATGGCCAAACTGGACGCAAGCAAGAGCAATAAGAACGGTGAATGGAAGAAACCTCTATGACCCCAGAAACTGTCATACGGGACTCCGGCAGCACGCATGGCGAGGGTGTCGCAGTCGGGAGCCACCGCCAAAATACCGGCTGAGACAACGATCGCCCCTCCCGGCATCACGCTCCGGATACTCGGGGACTCAAGAGCCGGAAGCGCCAGCGCGGCGCCAACAATGAAGTGTGTAATTGCCGAAGCCATTTCACCGCCGTTTTGACGCATGCCCTGGATCCACCACACGCTGCACGCATTCGCCCACACCAATGTGGGTGTACGGCAAGGCGAGTCCCTACGTGACGTTTAGGTTACGGTTCGCCTTCCAACTTGCGGAGCCGCACCTCAACTCCAGGAGTACCCTTCAGAGCGTCGGCGAAGTCTTGGACATTCTGCCCGCGGTAATGATAAGGATAGGCAATCTTCGGCCGGAACGCTTGCACACATGCGGCGGCCTCGGCGGGGGGCATGGTCCGGGGAGGATTCATGGCCAGGAAAGCGACAGAGATGTTTTTCAAGGCTTTTATCTCCGGGACGCATTCCGTGTCGCCCGAAAAATAGACCCGGGTGTCACCGAAGTTCAGGACGTAACCGTTCCCAATACCCTTATGGTGAAACGGCTTGCCGGGTCCCGATCCCAGGACCAGGTTGTACATCGGGACAGCCTCGATTTCGATTCCCAGAAACTCCTTCCTCTCCCCGTTGCCGATCGTTTCGACATCGCCGCAACAGCCGTTGAGGGTATCGGTGACCGCGGGAGGCGCAACCACCGTGGTCGATTCCTTTCTCAGCATCTTGAGCATCGACGGGTCCATATGATCGGCATGCGTGTGCGTGATCAAGATCAAATCCGCCTGCGGGATGCCGGAATAGTCGGCCTGGCTCCAGGGGTCGACGTGAATGAACTTGCCCCCAAATTCCAGCATCACGCTTCCATGAAACAGCGGCGTGATTTTCAGCGGACCGCGAGAGGTTTGCACCACGTCAGCTTGTCGATTGGGCGTCGCGGCGCCAGAGGCGGCAGTAGGGTTGATTGCGAAGAGCGCGCACAACTCAAGCGACACGCCGGCGAACAGACTTCCACGCAGAGTCGGGCTGAGTCTCATGGGAGCGAACCTCCGATGAAATTATACCTGCCCGGGACGAGTGTGGAACTTCCTGAGCTACTTGGGGGCGCCGGTCTGCATTTCACGATGATTGCCGCGAACACTTGGAGTCGTGACAAGAAACCTAATCCTGCCAGCCAAGTAGATAGACCGAGTTGCTGGTGGCCCATCGCCAGCGATCCTGCGGATAGGCATTTGATTAGGCACGCCCGTTAGGCTTGTAACGTATTGAATCTCAGGGTCATAGGAATCCACGCTGGGCCTGTTCTCGAGCCGCGTAACTAATCGTTTGATTGCAGCGGTTCATCTGGCTTTCAGTGGGATAATAATCACTCCGGAATAGAAATCATGTGGCACTTAGAGCGAGTGTGGGAAGAGCGTAACCAAGCAGCAGTTCTGCTGGTTAGCGGTTCGATTATTGTGATGATCGCTGTCGCCGACTGGTGGACCATGCCTTACGTGTCGCTTGGCTTTCTGTACCTGTTCCCCATCATGCTCGGAGCCGGATTTCTGCCCAGGTGGCTGGTCGCCCTGCTTGGCGCCGGCTGTGCGGTGCTTAGCGAGGTTTTCAGTTCTCTCGATCGGTCGACCGTCCGTTTGGCTTTTGAGACACTGGCGCTTTCCGGCTGCGGGCTGTTCGTCGGGGAACTGGTGCGGAACCGGCGCTTGACGCTGGATGCGCAGGAAAGATTGAAGGAGGAGCAGGAAAGATTGAAGATTCTAGTCGAGACGAGTCCGGCTGCGATTGTAACCATCGATGAGCGCGGCTTCATCGAACTTGCTAATCACGCTGCCGCCGAGTTGATGGCTCCGCGAGAAGGGAAACTGGTTGGCAGCCCGATTGCTGCTTTCTTACCGGACCTGCACCATGCTCTGCGCTGGGAGGAAGCCCCCCAGTTCCGGGCAACCATGCAATGCCGAGGCCATCGCGGGAGCGGCGAACCCTTTACCGCGGATGTTTGGTTCTCAACATATAAGTACGGGCCGAACCCGAAACTTGCGGCCATCATTGCGGACGTTACGGAAGAGACCGGGGCGGCCAATTCACATGCTTTCCATGCCGAACATCAAGAACGCCCTTTGCTGAGCGACCGGGAGATGAATGTGCTTCGACTTCTGGTTCAGGGTTTTGCCAACAAGGAAATCGCAACCCATATGGAAGTCTCGGAAAGTACCGTCAAGAACACGTTGCAGCAACTTTTTGCCAAGGCGAACGTTCGCACGCGCGCCCAACTCGTTCGAGTCGCGCTTGAACAGTATCGAGATCTTTTATGAAGGCGAGAAATAAATTCGATTGGCAGACAATATCGCGCCGAACTGCAATCGAACAATTAGATGTAAGATTTATGGCACAACGCGCTCGACGCGGCTAGAGCCGGGGTCTGCCGACCGCTAAACGTAGTCCGCTCCTTCCTGATTAGTGCCACTTCGACAAGGGAATAGCCCTTCCCTCGCCATCGCCCCGTGGACCGTGTTCGGTTGCGGTTGTCGTCACGGGAATTTGCCCTTACGGCTATCGAGTTCTCTTCTGACGCCGGAAAACACAATTGAAGTAACAAAACGTCCACCCCGAAAGATGAACCGAACGACCATGAGGTTTGGAACCAAGATTACTGGCCTCACACGGCGGGCGCGGTTACAGTCGAATCTGCTGACTATTTAAACGCCGGTCAAAACCCATTCATCATGAAGAACGACGCACCAACGACGAAAGTGTATTTCATGCGTGAAGCGCGGAGCCGTGCGCGTATTTTGATTGCGCTGGCGGGAATACCGGCCGCGACACTCTCGGCTCAGACCACCTTCACCTGGCAGCAGATCAAGGATAAGTTCGAGGCCGCCAATCCGACCTTGAAAGCGGTGCAACTCAATATCGATGAGTCGCGGGCGGCCGAGATCACGGCATTTCTCCGTCCCAATCCGGATTTTGGACTGTCGACGGATGGAACGCAACTCGCTCGGTTTGAGGGACACTGGCGGCCGTTTATCGGCACTCAGTGGGGACCCAGCTTCAGTTATCTGCACGAACGCCAGCAAAAACGCGAGTTGCGGCGCGACCAGGCAAAAGAATCGACAACCATCGCGGAATCGACCTATCTGGACCAGGAGCGTGGTCTGGTGTTCAATCTGCGGAGCGCGTTCGTACAAACGCTGCAGGCGAAAGCCGTGCTGCAGAACGCGCGAGAAAACTTGGAGTACTGGGATCGGGAACTAGAGGTAAATCGCACGCGCTTCAAGGCCGGCGACATGGCTCTGGTGGATCTGAACCGTTTGGAGCTGCAGCGAGTTCAATTTGAATCCGATTTCGAAACTGCGACGGTGAATCTTCGAACGTCCAAGATTCAGCTGCTGATGCTCTTAAACGACCGCACACCGCTTGAACGGTTCGACGTCACCGGAGCGTTTGATTTCACCGATGACTTAAGGCCCCTGGAAGAATTCCGGAACATCGCACTCGAGGCCCGGCCGGACCTGAAGGCTGCCGTGCAGAACGTCGAACTCGCCAAGATTACCCACCAACTCGCCATCGCGAACGGTTCAACCGACCCGACCTTCAGCGTGTGGTGGACGCACAACCCTTCGTTCAACAACCCGTTTGACAACAACACGATCGGCGGCAGTATCAACGTTCCGCTCCGCATCTTCGATCGCAACCAGGGGGAGAAGGCGCGTACGCAGATCGATATCGGCCGCAATGAGCGAGTCCGGGACGCCAACGAGGCGCAGGTGTTCAGCGACGTTGACTCCGCCTACTACACGATCGTTCAAAACGTGAATCTTCTGCGGCCGTACAAGACCAAGTACCTGCCGATGGCGATGGACACTCGCGACAGAATCACCATCTCCTTTCAGAATGGTGGCGCATCCTTGCTCGATTTCCTGGACGCCGAGAAAGCCTATCGGGACACTCGATTGGCCTACTTGAATCTGATTGGTTCGTATTTGACGGCCACGGCCCAGATGAACATGGCCGCGGGCCGGGAGGTTCTGCAATGAAAATGAATCGCTTACTTCTCTTCGAAGCAGCTCTATGCGTGGGTTGGAGCCTGTTCATCACGGGATGCGGTAAGGTCACCGCCCAAGAAACCTTGACGGCTGCCAACACAGGTCCGGTCCCCACCCGCGTGGCGCCCGACTTGGATGCCAACAACTTCAAGGTAGACCACCCGGAGCGGTTTCCCTTGGTGACGGCCGGTGTGCATGTCGCGGCGCCTGAGCTCAACGTGACCGGCGTGGTTAGTCCCGATGTATCGCGCCAGGTGCCGGTACCCTCGCTGGCCACCGGCCGGATCGTGGAAATCGACGCCCGGCTCGGGGACGAGGTGAAGAAGGGCCAGCTTCTGTTCAAGGTGCGAAGTACGGACATCGCGGGAGCGTACTCCGACTATCGCAAGGCCGTCAAGAACGAGCAGTTGGCCGTCGACAACGAGCGTTTAGCGAAGATACAGCTGGATCGCGCCAAGCTTCTGTTCGAGGACGGGGCCATCCCCAAGAGCGCCTACGAAATCGCGGAGAACGCCGAAATTGGTACGCGAATAGCACTCGAAAATGCCAAAGTCGATACCGAGACCACGACCGAGCATCTCAAGCTCCTGGGTTCCGATCCGGATCATCCCTCGGGAATCGTGGAAGTCTACGCTCCGGTTTCCGGAGTGATCACCGACCAAGAGATCACGGACTCCTCAGGCGTGCAGGCGCTGACGCCTCCCAACCCCTTCACGATTTCCGACCTGTCGCGGGTCTGGATCGTCTGCGACGTGTGGGAGAACAAGATGGCCCAGGTTCACATCGGCGAATTCGCGGAAATCCATCTAGCCGCCTATCCGGACCGGATTCTGCGGGGGCGAATCAGCAACATCTTGCCGATCATCGATCCCAGCATTCGCACCGCGAAGGTCCGGCTGGAAGTGGAGAATCCCGGCATCCTGCGGCTGGGGCTGTTCGTCACCGCGACCTTCCACGGCGACACGATGGAGCGGCACGCGACTGTGCCGGCCAGTTCCATTCTCCACCTGCACGACCGTCAGTGGGTCTATACGCCTTTAGGAAATGGCAGCTTCCGGCGTCTGGAAGTGGTCGCGGGGAGCATGCTGTTCGACAACCTGCAAGAGATCGTCAGCGGGATCACGCCTGGCACCCAGGTCATATCGAATGCTCTGGTTTTCCAGGACACGGTGGAACAGTGAGGGGGTCGCAGTAAATGATTCGCAGGGCCGTCGATTTCGCGCTAGAAAATCGCTTTCTTGTCCTGGCCGCCGCCCTGCTGCTGTTTGGCTGGGGCGCGGTTTCGTTTCACCAGCTTCCGGTCGAGGCGTATCCCGACGTCGCGGACAATTACGTGGACATCGTCACCCAGTGGCCGGGGATCTCCGCCGAACAAATCGAGCAGCAAGTCACGATTCCGCTGGAGATCGTGATGAACGGCATGCCGCACGTAACTCATTTGCGGTCGTTCTCCTTGTTCGGCCTCTCCGACGTGAAGCTCATTTTTGACGACGAGGAGGAGAACTTCCGGAACCGCGAGCGAGCGCTTGAGCGGCTTTCGCAAGTCAGCCTTCCGCCGGGCGTGTCCCCGCAACTGCAAACCGACTGGAGCCCCGCCGGCCAGATCTATTTCTTCACGCTGCACACCACCAACCCTGCCTACGACGTCATGGAGTTGAAGACCATCGAAGACTGGGTCATAGAAAAGAACTTCAAGGCTGTTCCCAACATCGTCGACGTGGCCAGTTTCGGCGGACCCACGCGCGAATACCAGGTGCGCGTGGACCCGGACAAGCTGATCTCCTATGGGCTGAGCATCGCCCAGGTAGAGCAACAACTCACCAACAATAATGCCAATGCCGGCGGCAGCTTCATCGAGGCCGGTCTGCAGCAGATCAATGTTCGGGAAGTGGGACTGGTCAAGGATGTGAATGATATCGAGAACACGGTTCTCCTGGCCAAGAATGGGACGCCGCTGCATGTGAAGGACATTGCCGTCGTTTCACAAGGTCCGAAAATACGGCTGGGCCAGTTCGCCAAGGCTATCCGGCACGAGGACGGACGGGTCATCGATAACGACGATGTGGTCTCGGGCATCGTACTGCTGCGAAAGGACGCTGAGGCCGACGCGGCGTTGCAAGGCATTCACAAGAAAGTCGCGGAGTTGAACGATCACATCCTGCCTCCCGGCGTAAAGGTCGTCCCCCTCATCGATCGCAGCGATCTGGTGCGCTACACCACGGACACGGTGTTGCACAACCTCCGGGATGGCATTGCCCTGGTGGTGATCATCCTGATTCTGTTTCTCGGCAACGTTCGAGGGGCGATTATTGTCGCGCTGACGATCCCGTTTTCGCTCTTGTTCGCCGCGACCTGTTTGAACCTCAAGGGCATTCCGGCAAACTTGCTGTCTCTGGGCGCACTGGATTTCGGAATGGTGGTGGATGGAGCGGTGGTTATGGTCGAGAACATCGTCCGCCATCTCGGCCGCCGCGACCAGGACGGCCGTACGACAAAACAGAAGATCTTCGATGCGGCCCACGAGGTCCAACGTCCCGTCTTCTACGCGATCGCCATTATTATCACAGCCTACCTGCCCATCTTCACGCTGCAACGCGTGGAAGGGCGATTGTTCAAGCCCATGGCTTGGACCGTGGCCTTCGCGCTATTGGGCGCCATCATTTTTTCGATGCTGATCGCGCCCGCGCTCGCCAGTCTTTTCTTCCCCAAGGGCACTCGCGAATGGCACAACCCGGTGATGGTTTGGCTCACACGCCTATACCGCCGGGCCCTGAAAGTCGCCGTCCGCATGCGCTACCTGACGGTTGGAGTGGGCGTTGCCAGCCTTTGCCTGGCCATCTATCTCACGGTTGGAGGCGTCATCGGTTCTGAGTTCCTTCCGCACCTGGATGAAGGCGCACTGTGGGTACGCGGCACCCTGGCTCCCAGCACCGGTCCCACGGAAGGCATCCGGCTCATGAACCAGGCTCGGCTCGTGCTCTGCTCGTGGCCCGAAGTTACCCAGTGCACCAGCCAAACGGGACGTCCGGACGATGGAACGGACACCACCAGTTTCTTCAATACCGAGTACTTCGTCGATCTCAAACCGAAGGAGCTCTGGCGCCCCGGGTTTCATCAAAACAAGGACGAGCTCATCGCCTCCATGAACCGGGAGCTTGAGAAGATCCCCGGTGTGATTTGGGGCTTTTCTCAACCCATCGCGGACAACATGGAGGAGGCCGTCAGCGGAGTCAAAGGACAACTTGCCACCAAGGTCTATGGCGACGATTTAAGAGTTCTTGAAGACAAGTCTCAGGAAATCGTTACGGTCATGCGGCAGGTGAAGGGGATTGAGGACCTGGGAGTCTTTCATGTTCTAGGTCAACCCAACGAAAACTTCACGGTGGACCGGCAGCAAGCCGCGCGCTATCAGATCAACGTCGCAGATGTTCAAGATGCGATTAATACCGCCGCGGGGGGCAACGCACTCACTCAAGTATTGCAAGACGAGCAGCGCTACGACCTGGTGATGCGGTATCTCCCACAGTTCCGAAACACCAAGGAGGCTCTGCAAGACGTCCGCCTCCTGGCTCCCTCCGGGGAACGAGTTTCGCTCGCACAACTCTGCAAGATCGAGGAGCGGGACGGCGCCTCCGAAATCTATCGCGAAGGGAACAAGCGCTACGTCGCCATCAAGTACAGCGTGCGCGGCCGCGACCTGGGTGGCGCCGTCGAGGAAGCGATCAAGAACGTAACCGCGAAGGTTCAGCTGCCGCGGGGGTACAACATTGACTGGGAAGGTGAATACGAGAGTGAAAAGCGTGCGGAAGCTCGCCTTCTGTTCATCGTCCCTTTAACGGTCTTCCTGATCTTCATCATTCTCTACAGCATGTTTCGCTCGTTCAAATGGGCGATTCTGATTCTGGTCAACGTGGCGCTCGCGCGCATCGGCGGCTTGGCCGCGCTGCTGATCACGCACACCAACTTCAGCGTGTCCTCGGGGGTCGGATTCCTGGCGCTGTTCGGCGTTTCCGTGCAAACCGGAGTCATCATGCTGGAGTACATCAATCAGCTTCGCGTGCGCGGACATACCATCGGGGATTCGGCCGTCGAAGGGGCGGTCCTAAGACTTCGTCCCATCATGATGACCATGCTGGTCGCAACCCTTGGTTTGCTGCCTGCCGCCATGTCCCATGGAATCGGCTCGGACTCGCAGCGGCCGTTCGCCATCGTGATCGTGGGTGGTCTGATTTCCGACTTGCTCATGAGCATTTTCCTGCTCCCCACGCTGTACGTGTGGATGGCGCGTGAGAATGACGTGCTACCGGTGAGGGAAGCGGAGTTCGATGAGCAGGTGTAGTCGGGGAGTCTTGAGACACGAAGATGGCACGGACACGCAGAGGAACGAGACTTTCGTATCGCGCTCAGCAGCAGCGCTTCGCAAAGTCTCTGGAGTTTCCCCGGTGGATCACGATCCCCTCCATCCTGATCATCAGTTTGATGCTGTGGTTGGGCGCGCTTGCCGATCCTTCGGGGCATTTAGGGAAACCAGGTATTGGTTCGATTCTTTACGTAGTGGCGGTCACCGGCGTGGCCGCGTTCCTGGCTTACACGGACCGGAACGAAAATTCCTCCGAACAATATCGAAAGGGCCGGCCGAGATACAAAAGGTGCCGCAACGCTACTGCCAGGTGAGGATTCAATGAAAACCGTTTTGCCGATCCTGCTATTCGTTTTTTCCTGCCAACTCCGGGCGCAGTCGGGGGAGCTTTGGCTCAGCGGTGGCGCCTCCCTTTTAGCAAACGGAGCCATCGGGTCTCCGTCTCCGGACGGCTCATCCAGCGATGTTCAGCTAGGCAATGGCTTTCGTGTCGGCTTTCGGTATGGCTTCAATTCGGCGGGACACATCGGGCACGAAATCCAGTACATGTACAACCGCACGGATTTCATCGACAACACTGGGATGATTCTGCCTGAGGTGGGCAGCGCTGGAACGGCAATTCACCAGGCCGGTTACAACCTCCTGTATTACAAGCGTGCGGCGAAGGAGGAGTCGAGGATACGTCCCTTCGCCACGGTCGGATTTCACCTCAGCGATTTTGTACTGCCACCGTCCGCTGGGCCTCAGCAGGGCAGCAGCGTTAGACCTGGAGGCAATTTCGGTGGGGGCGTAAAGGTGAAGATTTCGCCCTTGTTCGCCGTCCGGGTTGACGTGCGGGAATACGTCAACGGCAAGCCCGATTGGAGTGGGCTGCTGGTCCATCAAGGAGGCGCGCTCTTTCAAACAGAAGTCTCTGCAGGCTTCGGAGTGTACTTCTAATGAAGTTGCAAATCTTGGCGGTGGTCTGTGGGATGAGTTGCTTGGTGTTGGCAGACGACGAATTCAAGCAGAAGGTTCAAGTAACCAAGACAGAGCACGTGGACTTCCCGTCGGGCGGCACGGTGCGGCTCGAAAACTCGACCGGCGAATTGACGGTTGAGGGGTGGGACCAGCCGGGCGTCGAGATGATCACGGTCAAATCGACGAAAGCCGAAATCGCTTCTGCCGGGCGCGAGAACGCCTTTCGGGCGCTGGATCGGGTTCGAATCGCGATGGAGCGTAAAGGCGCCGAGCTCGTCATCACCACTGATTTTCCCAGGCACAGGGGATTCCCTCCCCCCTCCCCGCTGGGTAGCGCCACAAACTTTGATCTCCAATACCGGATCAGAGTTCCGCGCGATACGCGGCTGATTGTCGGGCATGACGTTGGTGAGGTTCACTTGGACGGACTGACAAGTGACATTCACGCAACGGTCCTTCAAGGTGGCATAACCCTTCGCGTCCCTCCAGAAGGCCAGTATGTCATCGATGCAAAAAGCGACTTGGGGAATGTGATTTCTGATTTTCCTGGCAGCGCGAAGCGCCGATTCTGGCTCGTCGGTCACGAGTTCATGCAAAGTTCGGCCGCTTCACACAAACTCTACCTGCGAGATGGGTTCGGGGACATCATCATTCTCAAGATCCGGACGCCCCAGACGCCTCCTCCCCTGAATCGATAGGCCAGATGCCATGACTCACGGCTTTGGGAAGAATTCGACCCGATGAATAAGGAAGAAATGCGGAGCCTCATTGAGGAGATTGGGATCATCCCCGCCATTCGTGTTTCTTCAACTGAGGACGCTCTATTTGCAGCGGAAGCGGTTTCGAGTAGCGGCATTCCCATCGTGGAAGTCACCATGACCGTTCCTGGGGCCCACGGTGTCATCTCCGAACTAGCGCGAACGAACCCGAAACTTGTCGTCGGCGCCGGCACAGTTTTAGACCTGGACGTCGCACGCCGTAGCCTGGATGTCGGCGCGAAATTCCTGACCAGTCCCGGACTGGATCTGGAACTGGTCGACTCCGCGGTCAAAAACGAGACGATGGTGTTCCCCGGAGCGATGACGCCTACCGAAGTCATGATGGCCTGGAAGGCTGGTTCGGACTTCGTCAAAGTCTTTCCGTGCGCGGCGCTCAGCGGTCCCATTTATATCAAGGCACTTAAGTCCCCGTTCCCGCATGTGTCCTTGATCGCGTCAGGCGGAGTCAATCAACACAACGCTACCGAGTTCATTCTCGCGGGAGCCGCGGCGATAGGCATTGGCCGGCATTTGATCCAGCCGGACGCGATCAAACGGCGTGAACGAGACTGGATTCGCGAACTTTCACACCGGTACTTTCAAATGGTCCAAGAGGCTCGAAGTCAACGGCGAGGCGGATCAGCCGGATCGATGTGATGGCATCGTTCGCGCGCGCTGTTCTAGGCTGCCTGGAGCCGCCTAAGGAGTGGTGCCGCTGGGTGGGACGTCGGCTGCCACGCGCTTCGGAAGTCGCCTTCTGCTGGCGGCTCGTGCGCAGATAGTGCGGGCTGTATTCCAGTCCGTACGCGGTCTCGAGCTTGGAGGCCGCCTTCTCGCGGAAGAACGCCTCGCTGGATTGCCTTCTCGCCTCTATCTACTCCTCCGTGCCGTCGCGCAAGGTGATCTCCTCTCGTGGTACGAAGAGCAGCTGTCCGATCGGCAGGTTATGCGACGCGGAAATCGTCTCGCCGGGCTGAAGAACGTATCGGAACTCGGTATCGTGGACAAACCAATCGGTCTCGACCCGGATCACCAGCGCCGGAGCCATGGGCCGCTCGATAATGTTGAAGATTGGAGTGTACACCGTGTCCCATTTCTCGCGAGCCTGGAAGGCGCTTGGCACGGGCCTGAATTGCTGATGGACACCAGCGAAATCCGGTTCCCCTTCGGCCTGCGAATCGAGCATGCTTCGGTGACCCTGGAATCCGGCGTTTTCTGGCCGTTCAGTTCCGTGTGCGCGCGTTGATGCGGCCCGGTCAGGCAGCGCCGATGGCGGCTAAGAAAGCCCTTCAGGTCCGCAACCATACGCTGATGATCTGCCCGGCCCGGTGAACCGGGCAGCCTTCGAGATTCGCGGAACGCTTGACAAAAACTAGCCTTCGGCGTAGCGTGAACAAACAGGATGATCACCTATAGAGCGCGCTTCTCCCCTGTGTTGCTGGTTGTTCTGCTGGCGTTCCGCGGCGTCCCAAGCCGTGCGCAGCAGACGCCGTCCATCGCCAACGGTCCCCAAATACTCGATGTGCAGGGCGGCAAAATCCGTGTGGTCCCGGTCGCCACTGGACTTTACCACCCCTGGGGTTTGGCGTTCCCCGACGCGCGCACCATTCTCGTAACCGAACGCAACGGCAAGCTGCGCATGATTCGCGATGGCGTTCTTTTGCCGGAGCCGGTGTGGACTTCGCCCTCGGCTTCAGGCGCAACTGGAGACGCGTTGCACTTCATCGTGCTCCATCCAAACTTCGCCCAGAATCGCTGGGTCTACGTCTCCTATCCCAAGCGAGGCGAGCGTGGAATCACGCTGGCCGTGGCGCGCGGACGTCTGAACGGGACACAACTCACCGATGTTCAGGAGATCTTTGTCGCCGATGCGTGGGAGACCGGAGGCAATCTGGCAGGGAGAGTCTACTTCACTCCGGACGCCACGCTCTTTGTAACCGTCGGCGACCGCGACCGCCTGTGCTGCACCGGCACCGAAGACAACAGTCTCCGTATGAAGGCGCAAAAGCTGGACAACGACGCGGGAAAGACTCTGCGCCTCCGCGACGACGGTACCGTCCCCCCGGACAATCCCTTCGTGGGGCGCGCCGGGGCCAGACCGGAAATCTTCACCTATGGTCACCGCAACGGCTACGGCCTGGCGATTCATCCTGAAACTGGCGTGTTGTGGCAAGCCGAGATCGGCCCGATGGGGGGAGACGAAGTGAACATTCTGCTCCCCGGCCACAATTATGGCTGGCCGCTGGTGTCCACCGGGCGCAACTATACCGGGACGCTGGTTTCCGAGGAGCCGTGGGCGCGGCCCGGCATGGACAATCCCCGGATTTTCTGGGTGCCCTCGATCAGCCCGTCCAGCATCATCTTTTACACGGGCGACAAGTTTCCGAAATGGAAGAACAACCTGTTCATCGGCTCGCTCACCCAGCAGCAACTGGTGCGAATGGCTTTCAACCAGCCCTCGCAGGCCGAGCGGCGGGAGGGGCTGCTGGTACCGTTGCATGAGCGCATTCGTGACGTCCAGCAGGGCCCCGACGGCTACATCTACGTGGCCACGGAGCACTCCACGGGAGGAGACGCCGCCGATGGGCTCGTGCTCAGAATCGAGCCGGCGGATCAGTAGCCATCTACCCGCGAGACCGGCGCTTGGCTTCGGAATACCATGCTGTTCCCGGCAACTCGACCCAGTTGCGTATCTTCTGGTGGCGCGCATGCCGATTGTGGCGGAACGCTTAGTTCGTCGCAGTCGACGCGCCCAGGTTTGTCGGGAAGCGGACATGATTCTATTCGTTTTCAAAGCACTCCGCGTGAGCGGCAAAATCTACCGTGCCAATTAGCTGAGTTCTCGCTATCAACACGGTTGGTCCAATGCCCTGTCGCAGCCATCAGAGGAGATTCGGATTCCTTCGCCAACGTCGGGCCTGGCAAGAACCTCCGTCCGCCGCGCCTCTGGAGTTCCGCTTGGTGACACTGGCAAATTGCTGCCATACGCCTTGGCTGGAGCGGTACCGGAAAGAGGGAGTCTACCTTATACTGCTTTCCGAGATTGGCTGAGGGTAACAGGTCACGCGCGGACGAAGGTGCTGCACCTGTCTGCGCTCCCGGAGGATTATCGCTCCCGCGGAACTGCCCCGAATGGGGTTCGGGCACGTTAACCGTATTAGGGAACGAGACGGCCAGGGTCCAGCAATGCTACGGGAACTGACGAGCCGGAACCGAGGTGTGAGCATCGAAAGAATGACCCAAGGAACTATCCCGCTATCTACGGGGATGGATCGGGTATTTCGGGAAGTGTGTGAAACGCCATCGGTGTTGGCCGGTCTTGAGCAGTGGCTCCGGCGCAGACTTCGGGCTGCGATATGGAAACAGTGGAAGCGGGGCTCGGCGCGATTCGCCGAGTTACGCCATCGGGCTGTGAACGCGACCTGGCCGCTCAAACGGCGGGCAGCGATCATGGTCCTTGGCGGCTGGCGACTCGCCTACGCGCAGCATCGCATTGCCCAATGCCTACTTCGACTCGCTCGGGATTCCGCGATTGACTGTGAAGCCCATCGCTTAACCCGCCGAACGCCGGATGCGGACCCGCATGTCCGGTTGTGTGGGAGGGGAGGAGCCGTGAGGCTCACCCCTATCCCAATTCAAACGCCCTACTCGTTGAAGTGCCACCCGCTGGATCGCGGGGCGAGTATTTACAGTCCCCGTGGAGCCTGGTCGAGGCCAACCATCTCCGAACTCTGTCGGGACACAACGAGGGCCTTACGTAATCAGGGTGGGCAATTGAAAACGCTCTACTGGTTGGCAATGCTGACCTTCAACGCAGGCCTCGAGATTCTCAGAATATCGACGCAGCAATCTGGAGAGATCGAGGGCATCGGTATCCGCTGGACGTCCCTTGAGCAGCTCGCCGGTAAGTTGCTCGGACGCGGCGAACTCGCGCTGGGCCTCGCGATACTCGGAGCTTCTCGCCCAGAGAATGCCGAGCGCTGCGTGAATCTTGGCGATCGTAAGCCGCGACTCGAGATCGAATCGGTCGTTTCTCGCCGCGCCTTCCGCGGTTTTTAGCGACTTTGAGTATTTAGCTCTCGCGCCAGCCTGATCCCCGGCGGCCGATAGGCTCTCGCCTTGAAATGAATACCCGACCAGGAAAATATTCCCGTAGAAGAGTTCGATGGGGTTAGCTGCAGCCAATCGCTCGACATTTTCAATAGCCTTGGCGAGCTCGGCGTCGGATTTTTCCCGCTCGCCCAGGCGCGCCTCCTCATGGGCGATTAGGCCGGTCAGGATTGCAACTTCAAGTTGAGTTTCAAGACTTGTGGGATCCGCGTGGGCGGCCGCTTTCGCAAGCGCAAGGGCGTTTTGGTAATCGCTGAGTGCGCGTTTGCGGTCCCCCGCGCGGGCAAAAGAGTTTCCACGCTGGTTATAGATACTCAAAAGGATTCTCGGGGATGATCCTTTTGCCGACACGATGTCGTCAAAAATCCGGATCGCTTTTTGGATCTGCCTGTCTTTGTAAAGATGAAATGCGAGTATGAGCTTGGCGCTAACAATCAATGAGCGGACCGCCGGGCTTACGCCTGGGCGATCGAGCGGAGCAACCAAGTCCATGGCGCGTTGATCGTGTGCTATGGCTTCCTGAAACTCTCGCGTGCTGGGCGAGGAACCGTCGCCGCCCTGCACGCCGGCAAGACGTAGATGAGCCGCCGCTGCAACCGCTGCAATGCCCGGATCCTGCGGATATCGATTCCTGAGATCCGTTGCCAGATCCAGAGCGGTACTGGCGACTTGCAGGGCCTCCTCGGTATGGGCAGTCTGCAACAGACACTGGACGTACCCCTGCGACAATCCGATCTCAGCCTTAACGTCAGCGGGGTTTCCTGGAAAGCGCATAACCAAGGCTGAGCGCAGTGCGAAGGCCTTCCGATAGTTGGCCAGCGCGGCTTGGGAATCGCCAATGCCTGCGCCGGTGAATCGCCCTTGCAACCCGGCGATTCGCTCGTAGCCCACCGCCACCTCGCGCATCAATTCGGGATCCGATGCATCCTGCGCTTGCAGTTTGTCGAGATAAGTGAGCCCGCGCTGGATTACCAGATTACGCGCCGCCGCCGAGCCCGGCAATTGCGCGATCGAGTCGTGCAGTTCAAACAGGTTGGAGCTGGCTAACGCCCGGACATCCTTGAGCCGCTGCTCCGCTATCTGCCGTTCTCTTTCTGAGGCGCGCGCTTCCCACAACGTGGCCCCGAGCCCGGCGATCAACGAGATCGCAATCAGTGCTCCCGCAACACACGCCGCTTTGTGGCGGCCCAGAAATTTAGAAGCGCGGTAAGCAGCCGTATCCTTCCGGGCCGATACCGGCATGCCGGCCAGATAGCGCCGGATATCCTCGGACAACTGCTCAGCCGAGACATAGCGGCGCGCCGGTTCCTTATGAATCGATTTCAGAACAATGTTGTCCAGATCCCGCGAAATCGGCCGCACCGCGCTCGGCCTGCGCGGCTCGGTTTCGCATACCACACGCGCGATTTCCTCCGGATTGTGTGTGGTGAACCGATATGGGTGCTCGCCCGTCAGCAAAACGTACAGCAGCATCCCGAGCGAATAGATATCGGTCGCGGTAGTCACCGCCAGCCCGCGCGCCTGTTCGGGACTCGCGAATTCAGGCGTCATCAGCCGTTGCATAGTCATCGTAGAATCGGCATCGGGTTCCAGAAGCTTCGCGATTCCAAAATCCAGCAGCTTCGGAACCCCGCCGGCGGTCACCAGAATATTGCTGGGCTTCAAATCCCGGTGAACGACGAGATTCTGATGCGCGTAT
>Ga0116225_1001503_pt1 | contig 16716 bp, 16 predicted proteins | sample Sb_taG_8_FD_88968 | JGI IMG/M metagenome (GOLD analysis project Ga0116225, IMG submission 88968) | Peat soil microbial communities from Weissenstadt, Germany - Sb_50d_c_BC metaG | ecosystem: Environmental > Terrestrial > Soil > Wetlands > Peat | place: Germany: Weissenstadt | collected 2010-09-21 | reverse complement strand
TCCCGCTCGCCGAGCGCGTGAAGCAGAACTTCGATCATCCCGACTCGATGGACACTCCACTCCTCATCGAACACATTAAGTTACTCCGCGCCGGCCAAGCCATCGACCGCCCCACTTACGATTTCACCGATTACCGCCGCGTCACGCAGGTGGTGCGTCTCGAGCCGCGCCCCGCCACGATCATCGAAGGCATCCTAATCTTCGACTGCAAGCCGCTGCGCGAGCTGATGGACATCAAAATCTTCGTCGATACCGACGCCGACCTGCGCTTCATCCGCCGCCTCGTCCGCGACATCGAAGAGCGCGGCCGCACCGTCGAATCGGTTATCCAGCAATACCGCACCACAGTCCGCCCCATGCACATGGAATTCGTAGAACCCAGCAAGCGTTACGCCGACATAATCATCCCCGAAGGCGGCCAAAACGAGGTAGGCATCGACCTGGTAATCCAAAAAGTCCGCTCGTTGATTCCGTAGCGCCGGTTCGCGAACCGTCATCCCGAACGCAGTGAGGGATCCCTCTTATTCCTCCGTAGCGCCGGCTGCCAGCCGGCGTTTTTGACTTTTCGTTTTGTCCCGTCGAACGCGTTGCGGCCAGCATCCAACTCCCAGAGCGTTTGCACTTCCGCGGCAGCCCCCGCATTCATGCAGCGCTTCAGCGCTCCGGGAAAACGCCCATCTCGACAACATGCGCTTTAGCGCTGGGCAACTCGTCCCACTACCAACCTCAAGAACTACTTGATATTTCCCCCAACTCGAAATGAACGCGATCAAGCGCGCATCCACCCCTGCACCGGAATGCATTCAACTACCTCAACCGATGCTTTAAGAAACAAATCCTCCTCAATGCTTCCGCCGCTGCAGAGCAGGTCCGAATTAGACTTCCCGCCGTTCGGCTCAGTCCTTGCGGTCGTAGGGGCACCCGCCTGGGCGGACTGCGCCCGTCCTTTTCCTCGCTCCCCCTACCGCTGTCATCCTGAACTAAGTGAAGAGCCTGTCCCGACTCCCTCGAAGGAATCTGCATTTTCCGCGTCGTTCGGCCCAGCTTTTGGGATCGTAGGGGCGCCGCTTGCCGCGCCCGGCCTTTGCCTTGTGTAGCGGCGTGCTTCTAGCGCGGCATCTTCGCGGCGCGATCAAGGCCGGAGCCGAACGGCTTGAATGTCCGGCGTTGAATTTTCCAGCCGTTGTAGGGGAAGGCCGAATTAGCCCTCCCGGGGTTCGGCCCTTTCGGCCCCGCGCCGTAATCCGGAACGGGTGGCTGGCAAACTCTTTTTCGAAGATTAGGAGGGCCGAACGCAGGGGCCGAAAACACGGCCGAAATCCCCACCCTTCCCAGAATTCAAAACCGGGAAGGATGGGCCACCCCTAACGGCAAAGGCTTTCGGATAGCGTGGGCCACTCACCAGTACTATCACGTTAACGCCGCCAATGTTATCATGCGGCAATAGGGAGATATGGCAGGCCGGAAGATTCGCTCAATTTGAGCATCGGCCCAGCCGCCGACAGCTGCATTGAGACCTCTTTATGACCGACATCGGATGAGACTATCTACATGCCCTTCTACACCACTCCGGTTTCCAAACTGAAAGAAGCGGACCTGCAAGATTTATTGACCGATGGCGCGGTCGAAAACTTGCGGCTCGAATTCAAATCCAAAATTCCCGGAGAAGAGCAGACCCTTAAGAAGTTGTGTTCGTTTGCCAACACGTATGGCGGAGTGATGCTGGTAGGCGCCGAAGAGAAGGACGGAAAAATCACCAATCTTTGTGGCGTCGACGAGGAACCGGGGTACAAACAGAGAATTGCCAACTGGAGCTTCATCAAGTTTAATCCACCACTCGCTGCCGAGGTCTCGGAGCCAATCCGACTAACGAGTGGGAAATTCTGCTACGTCATCTCCGTGCCGGAAAGTGAGCTTGCGCCACACTTCATCAACGGCCGGAAGGGCGTGTGGATTAGAACCGATGAATTCACGAATCGGTTCCGGGCGGAACTAGCGAATGAAAACGAGCTGCGGGCGTTGCTCGACCGCCGCCGAGCCGTCCGGGAGCGTCGCGATTTCAATCTGCAGCGGGCACGCGAGCGATTTGATGCTCATATTGCCAGCCGACACACCGATGCAGGCGGGAATCTGACGAAGGTCGGACCCATTTTGGAACTGCGGGTGACCCCACGCTTTCCGGCCCGGCAGCTGTGCCTGCAAGGGGAACTACAACAGCATCTCAACCAAGCTGCATTCCGATGGAGGGGCGTGCAATTCCTCGGTGCCGGGAGCCAGGCGATCACCGCGTACGAAAGCGTCATCGTCCGAGACCGGCTCAACGTGGGAAGCACGTCCATGTTTTCGGTCGATGTTTGGGGTACATGCTTCTATGCGACTCGGGTCGAGGTCGACGCGACCAACATCGCTGGAGTGAATTTCACCGGCATTCATCGAGCATCGGTCAACGGATTGGTTATGGCTTTTCTCCTTCACGCCGCCAGAACACTCAAACAGCTCGGGTACTTCGGTTCGCTGGTCGTTCAGGTGACTCTAAAATCGGTACGTGGCCTGCATTGGCTCCACGGAACCGGGTCCGCGGTCTATGACAAGCTGGGTTCAGAGCTCGACCAGAATATTTCGTTCGAGCTCCCCGAGATGAGCGAAGCGTTTTATGCAGACCCATACCGATTGGGAGCGCTGATTCTGGAAACCATCTATTTTTCCTGCAATTGGGGAGAGCTGGTCGACAGCCCGACGAAGCTGCAAGCGATTCTCTATGAGGGCTTCCAGTACTGTAGCTGGCCTATCAGTGCTCCTCCGAAGCCATAGGGCGGGCGGCCCAGCCTTTCCCCTTTAGATTGTGAGGGTGGCAGGTGCTGGGGGCATCATGCCACTCCCTGAGCAAACGGATTGGTACCAGCGTTCGTACCGCATCCGGCATCAAGACGGAGCCAATCTCAAAGGGCCCTCGAGAGGGCGCCCGAATTGCTGAGCCGAAAAGACCCATCCTTTGCAAACGTCGCGAAGGATGGGCTACCCCGAAAGGCAACATGATCGGAAGCGTGGGCCACCCGTCGTGGCGGACGCCCCGGGGGCGCCGCAAAAGCAGTACCGCGCAGTCAACATACGTAATGGTATGATTAGCCATAGTCAGCACGGGTGAATTCGAAACATTTGCATGAAAGCAAAGCCAGATGCCCGCCCGAAGGATTAAGGCGAGCGAACCTTATGCCCGATCCGCCCAGTCCGATTCCGGTACCAACCGATAGCTCGACGGCCAAACCCTCGGCGCCCGTGGAACTACCTTTGGCTTCGCCGGCAGGAGAAGCTCCGGCAAGACGGCCAATTCCACCTAGTCCTGGCGAGGTGATCACGAGCGAAATGACGAAAAACACGTACACAATGGGGCAGAAAATAGGAGAGGGGCATTTCGGGATAGTGTTCAGCGCCGCGGATGTTTGGGGGAATCAACTAGCAGTAAAAGTCATGAAGCCTCTCGGATCCTACGAAAAGGTGAAAAAATCAACGCAAGAGGAATTCCACAAGCTCGTCTTGCTCCGTCATCCGAATATCACCTACCTGTTCGACGCATGGGAATATCGGGACACCTTTTATCTGGTTACCGAGCGCTGTGAATGTTCACTGGCAGATCTCGTCGCGCAGGAATGGTTTGACGGAAGTCGTTGGCTGAGGGGTATCGCAAGATGCCTGCTTCAGGCAGTGCATTACATTCACCTCAACGGTTACTGCCACCAGGACATTCACCTTGGGAACATGTTCACAGCTATCGTGAGAAACGAATTGGCCGCCGAGGAAGCGCAGCAGTCTCAAGAAACCGCGATGGCAATTCAGTTTAAGCTCGGTGATCTAGGCGTGGCGAGGTTGTTCGAGGAAGTCGACGCAACAAATACTAGAAATTTAGGAATGTTGCCCCCCGAGGCACTCAATTCCGCGGAATTCGGACCGATGGATCATCGCCTGGACATATATCATTGCGGGCTCCTCCTCCTTCAAGTCGCAAGTTCGAAAGAACTTCGATTCACGGAGGACGAAATAAAAGCGGGCAAGCCGCGAGAGCTCGCATCTCAGCTTCCACCGCCTTGGAACTTCGCTTTGGAAAAGGCCTTGAGGAGGCACGTTGGGGTGCGCACTGCGAGCGCCATGGAGCTGTGGCGCGATCTGAATCCTTCCGATTTGCCGAGGGACGCAGGACCGGAACAGCTTGCTCTTCCGACAGGTATCACCAACGAGACCACGAGCGAACCCACTCCACCTGAGGCCGGGCTTTAAAATAGGGGGCCGGCCCAGCCTTTCCGACGCCTTAAGATTGTGAGGATCGTCCATCCTTCCCGAAGCGTGGGAATAGTGGGGATTTCGGCCCCGGATTGGCGACTTCTCCTTGCAGTTTTCTGTTGACTTATCCGTTAATCCATGCTACGGTATGCCCGCTCTGATGTTGAGCCGGTGACAAAATTTGGCACTCCTCGTCGAGCGCCACACGAAAGGAGCGGACAATAAATCGCGCTGCAATCCGCGCTTCCAGCGTCCAGTATCGAGCCTCCAGCCTCTAGAAAGGCGAAGAAAAAGCTAATCGGTACACCCTCCGATTAGAATCGCCCGCAACTCCATGAATATAAAGAAGGGACACCATTTCTAATCGACAAAAAACGGGGTATTTGCAAGCGCAAAAATCAGCCAAAAACGAGGCGCGCCACCGCCGAACAGCACGTCCTCCAAACAACCAACCCGAGCCAACCGCAGCCGCCGGCCACCGGTGCTTGTCATTGCCTTCTTCAAATCTCCAACTTCCAAGCTCCAGCGTCCGCCGTTTTTTGTTTCGGTTAGAACCACCCTCGGTTCTTTGTTTTCTGTGACTTGCGGACGATTCTAATTGAACCCTTGTTTCGGTTAGCTGTTTGCCCAAAGCGAATGAAAATCGAACGCGCGGCATGTAGCTCATCCGCCGAGGCGGATGATGCCTTTCGGTTTAGGTTTTGACTTGAACTTAAAGCCAAATCCTTCAGGTCTGTCCTTCGGCACCGGTAAGCGGCCTCAGGATAAAAAGACCTGAGCTACATTGAGGCGGAGATGCACAGCCTTAATTTGCGGATGGCGTCTTGGATTTGAGGTTCGCTGGCGCCGCCGTAGCCGAGGATTAGGCCGCCTCTTGGCGGCGGGTTCATATAGCAACTGGATAGCGGTTGCGCGGAGATGCCTTGCTTCGCCGCGCTTCTTGCTACCGCTTCATCGTTTGTGCCTGCGGGTAGCAGGGCTACCAGGTGCATGCCTGCTTCGGCGCCGATTACCTCTAGCAGATCTTCCATTTCGGCGCGGATGGCTTTTACCAGAGCGGTTCGCCTTTCCATGTAGAGCATGCGCATGCGGCGGATGTGGCGGGCGAAGTGTCCTTCCTGGATGAAGTCGGTTATTACCGCTTGATAGAGCGTGGAGGAGAAAACGTCGGCGGCGTCGCGGACGGCGGCGAAGGCTGGCAGCAGGTCCTTGGGGACGACAACGTAGCCGAGACGCAGAGCCGGGAACATGACTTTGCTGAACGTTCCGATATAGATCACGCGCGCATCGGTGTCCTGTCCTTGCAGCGACGCGATGGGGCGGCTGGCGAAGCGATATTCGCTGTCGTAATCATCTTCGATGATCCAAGCGCCGGAGCGCACGGCCCAATTGAGGAGCAACATGCGGCGAGTGGCGCTCATGGTCATGCCCATCGGATATTGGTGCGATGGAGTGATGTAGACCGCGCGCGCGTTGCGAGCGCGACGCATGATTGTGGCTACGTCCACTCCTTCTTGATCTACGGGAACCGGAATCAGGCGGGCGCCGGCTGAGAGGAACGCGTGGCGCGCGCCGTGATAGCCCGGCTCTTCCATGCACACCGCGTCATGCGGGTCCAGCAAAACTAGTGCGGACAGTTGCAGGCCCTGCTGCGAGCCGGTGGTGATCAGAATTTGCGAGGGATCGCAGCGCACGCCGCGAGCCGCGCCCAAATACTTGGCGATGGCTTCGCGCAGCGGCGGATGCCCCATGGCGTCGTGGTAGGCCATGATGCCGCGCGCGGGCTTTCTGGAATGACGGGCTACCAGCTTCGACCAGATACCGATAGGGAAGTGGTCGAGGGCGGGAAGGCTGACCCTGAACGCGCCGAGATTGTTCAGCCAGGATTGCTCCGGAAGGCGCGTGAACGCTGCGGCGAGGCGCGACATTCGCCGCGGGCCGGAGCACTGGACTTTTCTTTGCTGCCCTGGCCGCAATTTTGAGGCTGTCGGTCTTACGGCGTCATCCGGGATCGATCTCGCCACACAGGTGCCGGCGCCGATGAAAGTCTCGAAGTAGCCTTCCGCGTGCAATTGCTCGAAGGCGTTTAGCACAGGAATCCGCGAGATCTTCAGCTCCGCCGCTAGATTTCTGGTGGAAGGGACGCGCTGGGCGGGGCGCAGGCGGCCGTCGAGGATGGCCTGACGGAACCAGTCATATAGCTGGCGGTAGATTGGGATTTTGCCGGCAGGTTGCAGCGAAATCGGCGGGAGGAAGCTGGCAGAAACGCGTTTCATTCGGGAAGCTCCAAAGTGGTCATACCGTATCACATCGAAGTGGCTATTGCGAGAGACCACTGGGCGAGCTAGTTTGTCCGGCGAGCGGCCTTGCGCCGCGGGAGGATGAACTATGAAGCGACTTGGGACATTTTCGATTTGCTGCCTGTTGGGAGCTGCGGGTTTTGTCATCTACTCGGGCCAAGGCTTTGCGCGCGCGGGTTCGAATGAAGCGCGCAAAGTTGCGCGGCCTCGAACTACCAACGCGGCGGAGAAAAAACCGGCCGAGGTGCAGACGGCGGCCTCCGCGGCACGGGACGGGCAGCACGATTTTGATTTCGAGCTGGGCACCTGGAAAATTCACTTGAAGCGCCTCGAGCATCCTTTGACCGGGTCCAATTCATGGGTCGAATTTGACGGGACGTCGATGACGCGAAAGGTTTGGGATGGGCGGGCGCAGATCGAGGAGTTTGAGACGGACGGCACGACGGGTCACATCGAAGGTCTGACCTTGCGTTTATACAATCCCGAATCGCACCAGTGGAACCTGAATTGGGCGAACAGCAGGACCGGCGTCCTGGGCCAGCCGACCATTGGCGAGTTCAAGAATGGGCGCGGCGAATTTTTCGACCAAGAGGCGATTAATGGTCGGACGATTCTGGTGCGGTTTATTTGGTCGGAGATTACTCCGAACTCGGCGCACTTCGAGCAGTCTTTTTCGGACGATGGCGGCAAGACGTGGGAAGCGAATTGGATTACGGACCAGACGCGGGTAGATGCGTCCCACTGAGTGGAGTCAATCATGAAAATCTTCAATCGTCTGGGGGCATTTGTCCTGTTGTGCAGCGCGGTTACTGTCATTCCCCGTATTGACACAACAAGGCTGCAACAGGCTGCGGCGCAACGCGATGGGCAGCACGATTTTGATTTTGAAATTGGGACGTGGAAGACGCATCTTTCGCGGCTGGTGCATCCGCTGAGTGGGTCCACGACCTGGGCCACTTATGAGGGAATTTCCGTGGTGCGGAAAATTTGGGATGGGCGCGCTAATCTGGTGGAACTCGAGGCTGATGGGGCTCCGGGTCACATCGAAGGGCTGTCGTTGCGGCTTTACAATCCCGATTCGCACCAGTGGAGTCTGAATTATGCCAACAGCCGCGGCGGTAGTTTGAGCGTGCCGACGATTGGCGGGTTTAAGAACGGGCGGGGGGAGTTTTACGATCAGGAGGAATTCAACGGAAGAATGATTTTGGTGCGGAATGTGTGGTCGGAGATTACGGCGGATTCTTGCCGGTTTGAGCAGGCGTTTTCGGATGATGGGGGGAAGAATTGGGAAGTGAATTGGATTGCGGTTGATACGCGAGTGAAGGATGGGGTTGCGGGGACGCGGTGAGCGGCGGGCGATGCGTTCGACGTGAGTTGTTGGCGTCGTAATTGCGGGGATGAGACGTTTAGCTTCTTAGTTTCGCTCAAGATGACAGCGCTTCGGCTTTTTGGGCGAGTTGTGGTGCGGTGCGCAGGCCAGATGTTCTAGTTTGCCAACAGAAATGTGAGGTCTACGCAATCGCCGAGCCATCCTGCCATTTGCGATTAAACCTGTACGGTTGACATATGAGCGACTTAGCGTTACGTTATCTTCAATCACATCCCACTTCAGAGAGTTGGTCTCGCCCGCACGCCGGGTTGGGAATCGTTCACATTCGAATGCTGGCGCGCGAGGAGGCCCACCACGGGATTGGTGTAGCTCTCGCAAACCGACACCATCGATTCGGATACTCGGGCCTGATGGAACGACGGAATTTTGGGAAATCGGGCCATGGAAAAAGTTCAACTGCTTGTGGATTTGCAACTGCTGGTAACCATCTTCCTGGTTACGCTGCTGTGGTCTTTTTCTGCGCGGCTTCGCAAACAAGAATTTTTCAGATTGTGGGCGTGGGCCTGGACGTCATTCGCCGCCTACCTTGGAATGGGCGCGATATCGTTCCGCGTGGCGCCACATTGGCCTGTGGTGAAAGCTGTCGCGACGCTGCTGATCGTGGAAGCAGGATTCTTGCAGGTTTCACTACTGGTCCTGGGCGTGTTGAGCCTGCAAACGGGGGAGAGGCCCCCGCGGCAGCGGCTGAGGATTGGGCTGGGGCTGGGACTTGCAGCAGGCGCGTTGAGCTTTGCGCTTTCGCGGCTACTCGCTGCAGCGCCGCTTAGCAGCTTCTCTCTGCGCATCGCGGCGCGAACCGTGGCGCTCGGCGTGGCGCTCTTGTTTTGTGCGCGGGTTTTCTTCAAAAATTGGCGTACGAGCCGCTCGAGGGCGGAACTTGTGACGGCGATTTTTTGCGCGTTATACGCCATCGATCAAGGTCTCTATAGCGTTGCGGCAATCCGATATTTGACGGTCGGCTCGCGAGCTGGGCCCGCTGATTTGTTTGACCTCAGCCTGCTGATACGTCCCTTGTGGCTCATTCTGGATTCCATTTATACGTTTGGCATCGGCATCGGCGTGGTGATGATGCTGCTTGAAAAGCATGAGCGCATCCAGCGCGCGCTGTTCGAAGGGGATGTCTATACGAAGAACGTCTCCGAGCGGAATGCGGACTTGCAGGCGGAAATATTCAGGCGCGAGCGCGCGGAAAGGGAACTGCGCAATTTGAGCATCCGGCTCATGCAGGCGCAGGAGGAGGAACGCAGCGGCATCGCTCGCGAGCTGCAGGACGAAATCGGGACGGAACTCCTGCTGATCAAACTGAAGCTTTCGGAACTGAAGCGTGAATGCGCGGAGAAACGGATGCCAGTGGGTGGGGCGTTAGATGCGGCTTTGGCGGAGCTGCGAGCAGTCGGTGAACGCGTTCGACTTTTGTCGCACCAGGTGTATTCCTCTTCTCTTGAGTTGCTAGGGCTGGTTCCGGCACTGACGGAGTACTGCAAGGAATTCGGGGAGCGGAGTCAATTGCGGATTGAATTTGTTCATGCCTACGTCCCGACTGCGCTGCCGCGCGAAATCGTGGTGTGCCTCTATCGCATTGCGCAGGAGGCTTTGCGCAATATAGAAGAGCACAGCGGTTCGTGCTGTGCTCGCGTGGAGCTGACGGTGCTGTCGAGCCGGCTGCAGTTGTGCATATCGGACAAAGGCAAAGGATTCGATCCTGCGGTGGTGAGTGGCGGGCAGGGCTTGGGGCTTGCCAGCATGGCGGAACGCGTGCGGAATTTGGGCGGGCAGTTTTCGGTGCAGTCGCAGCCTGGAGAGGGAACTTCGATTACGGCTTCTTTCGAGATTGCCGGCAGACCTGCAACAACTATCCCAGAAGCGAGTTGAACGGAAAAATCAACGGCGATTGGCCATGAATGCGGCCGAGCCAGCGATGCGTTGGAACGTGCAACGATTGGCGGGGGTCGTGTATGCTGCGGGCCGGTTATGGGGCGGAATTTCACTTTTGGCGTTGTTGGCGGGTATGGGGCTACTGGCCGTGCGGTGGCGGCGGAGCTGCGGAAGTCTTGCGGCGGGGCGATTCTTGTTGGCGGGCGGGATTTGGCGCGAGCTACTGGGGCCGCGGCGGAACTTGATGGACGGGGGACGGCGGCGCGGTTGGATGTGCTTGATGCCGGATCGCTGGAGGAATTTTGCGGGAGATGCGCGATCGTGGTGAATTGTGCGGGGCCCGTGATGAAGTTGCAGGATCGCGTGGCGCAGGCGGCTTTTCGGGCGCGGTGCCATTACGTGGATGCGGCGGGGATGTCGTGCGTGAACGAACGCATGGCTGCGCATCGTGGCGAGATCGAGAGCGCGGGATTGTCGTTCGTGATTTCGGCGGGGTGGATGCCGGGGATCAGCGAGATGGTGCCGGTTTACGCGGCGGAGCGGGCGCGTGCGGAGATGGAGACGATCGAGTCGGCGGCGGTTTATTTCGGCGACTCGGGCGAGTGGTCGGTGAATGCTCTGCGCGACGCTGTGGGGTTTATTCGACAGACGGGATTGCGGAGGGCCGGTTACTTTCGCAAGGGCGAATGGACGCGAGCGAATCTGTCGGAGGCTTCGCGGCGGGTGGATTTGGGGACGCCAGTGGGCGCGGGGCGGTTCGCGTTGTTTGCTACGCCGGAGCTTGAAGAGGTGGGGCGCGGGTTGAAGGATTGCGATTTTTTCTCATACAGCTACCTCTCGGGATTGCGGACGGTGGCGGCCTCGATTTTGATGGCTGCCGTGCCGATGCCCGAGAGGGTTGGCGTCCGCTTGATGCGCGGAGTGTTTCGCCGGAACCGGTTGCCCGTGGATGGGTTTGTTGCGGCTGAGGTGCTGGGAAGTTTGCAGGGGCGGAAGCAATCGCTGCGCGTGCAGATTGTTTACCGGCAGCGGCGCGATTATTGGATCCACGGAGTGGCGCTGGCTGCTGCGGCGCGATTGATTTCGGAGGGGAACGGCGTGCGGCGCGGCGTTCATTTTTTGGCTGAGGCGGTCGAGGCCGGGGCGTTCATGGCGGAATTGCGGAGGGCTGCAGTTGAGGTGATTGAGCGCGTTGAGCCACGGGAGTGAAGCTGGCGGCGGGGAGTGAGCTCGTGCCTGGATTTTGGGGTTATGATAGGTGCAACCGGGATCTGGAACCGGGCATCTTGGTTAGCAGGGCGGGACTTTCGGCATGATGAAAGCAATCAAATTCGGGTTGGCGGCTTCGGCTTGCGCTGGTCTGTTGCTTGCTATCGCCGGTCCTGGTTGGGGGCAAGCGCGGGGGCGAGGCGGCGGGCGTGTCGGCGGGGTAGCGCGTGCGCCGATGGCTCGTGTGGCGCCTTCTCGGGCGCCTGTCGCTCGTGTAGCGCCGAGAGTGGCTCGGCCTGTGAGTGCGAGATACGTGGGGCCTGCTCGCGCGAGCGGAGCGAGCTTTGGCCGCACGCGGGTGACTTCATTCCGCATGAGGCGCGACCGATTTGGGCGGCTGCACCGCGTTAGGGTCGTCACGTTTGTCGGGGCTGGGTATCCGGGATTTTATCCCGGCTTTTATTCGGACTATTACCCGAACGACTACGGATCTGATGAAGGATCCTATGATACGACGCAGCAGGCTGCGCCGGCTCCTAGCGAGCAATATGCTCCGGCGGGCGGCGAGTCCGCTGCGGCTCCCGCCGATGCCAGTTTGCCGGATAGCGCATCGCTCATTCTTGTCCGCAAGGATGGGCAGATCGTGACGCCGAGTGCGTTCACGATTTCGGGGGATCGGCTGGTGTACATCACGGCGCAAGGTGCGCTGCTTTCGTTCCCTGTGGCGGAACTCGATAGAGAGACTACGCGGCAGATGAATGAAGCGAACGGGAACGTAGTGGCTATTCCGGACTGAACGCGCCCTCGATTGACTTCCTTGAATTCCTGCCCGCGTTTTACCGCTCGATCCGAACCTGTCTCTAAAAGAGTGAGCACAATTAGACCTGGGCTGTTATTGACTGCGGCCATGAATGTAGATACAATGTATATACAGGCGAAAGAAGAAGCACAGGAGCTTTATGCGAGCCGTGATACGAAAGTGGGGAAACAGCGCGGCCGTACGGATTCCGGCAGCGGTGATGGAGGCTGCGGAGCTGGCCGTGAACGAACCGGTGGAAGTACGCGAGCAAGCGGGCCGCGTGGTGCTCGAACCGGTTCGCCGGAAGTCTTACGATTTGCGGAAGTTGATCGCGGGAATCAACGACGACAACTTGCATGAGCCGGTGGATTTTGGTCAGGCAGAGGGCAAAGAGGTCTGGTAATGGCGCGGGCGTACGTTCCGGACCGTGGGCACATCGTGTGGCTGAATTTCACGCCGCAAGCGGGCCACGAACAGGCCGGACACCGTCCGGCCCTGGTGCTTTCGCCGTTGGCGTATAACCAGAAAACGGGTTTGATGATCTGTTGTCCGATGACCACGAAGATCAAGCGCTATCCGTTCGAGGTAGAAATCGCCGGAGCTCAACGCAGCGCAGTGCTCGCCGATCAGATCAAGAGCGTTGATTGGCGGAAGAGAAAATCCCGGCGCAAGGGATCGGTCAGCGCCGATGAACTCGCGGAAGTGCGCGGGAAGATTCTGGCGCTGCTCGGCTAGACGTCATCTCGCCCAAAGACGCCGCTCGCAAGAAAATCCTACCTTTGTATGCCGTGCCAGATGCTGTAGATCGACGCGCCGACTTGATTGAGGATTTGCGAGGCTTGCGGGCCCGGGTCGCCGTAGACTTCGAAATTCGTTACTGTGGCGATTTCGCGTAGCTTCGGCACTAACTGCTGCACGACTGGACCGTTGATGTGGGCTTGGACTGCTTCGGCGTTGGCGTAGGTTTCGATCAGCTTGCAGGTTTTACGGTCCTTGCTCAGGCACCAGTCGTAGCCGCGGGCACCGGATTCGGTTTGCGTGCCTGCGACCATTTGCTGGACGAGGGCTTCGAATTTGGCGAAGTTTTCTTCGGGGATGGAAAGGCTGACGGTGAAGCGGACTTCGGGATTGGGCATCGGTGCTCCTGTTTTGTTGCGGGCGCATCGTACGCTCGTCGTGGCCTGGGCGCAATGAAGTTTTGTGGAATCGAGGGCCGAAGCGATTTGGACGGCGAGCCTATTCACGAGGTCGGCGGGACGGCCAGGCAGTGGATCGTTTTCAGCGGAGGCAATCGGAAGCATTGCGCTGGGATTTACGTGGAGCGGGCGCAGCAATTCGCGCCCCTACGGCCGCGCGATTCCTCACGGCGGAGAAGCTCAGCGGTACGGAGGAAATGCTGCGGGCGGCGATGATTTGCCGCCCGCTTTTTTTGTTTAGTTGTCGTCGTTTTGGAAGAGGAATGGCAGGACCTTGATTTGCTCCTTCTTCACGGCTTGGAGTTCGTTCGGGTCGATGCCCAGGAACTTGAGGATTGTTGGGGCCACTTGTTGATTTGATGTTGGAGTTTTCACGGTTTGCGGGCTGAAGCCAGGGAACGAGACGAGCAATGCGGTGTGGATGTCGTCTTCGTTCAGGCCGCCGTGTTCGGCTATTTTTGAGCCGCCGGTGAAGATTACGCCGGTGTTGACCTTGAGAATGATGTCCGGCGTGCGCGGATCGTTTAGAGGGCTGTTGAATTTATTTTCGAGCGATTGTCCCGCGAAAATTTCCTGAATGCCGAGCGTTTGCTGGCTTTGCGGATTGCTAAGCAGCGAGACTACGCTCGAGGTGAGCGACGGGCTGGTGAGCCAGATGAGCGAGCCGTCATCGGAAATGTCGAAGGCTTCAGACGCGCCGATGAGCGTGGCTGGCTGGCCGCCGCCGATGGGGGTTAGCTTTTGGACGTCAATCGGCGACTGGCCGTGCTTGGCAGAGATGATGATCAGCGTGGAATCGTAGTGGCCCGTCTTTTTTAGCTCGCTCACGATTTGTCCCAGGGATTGATCGACGAAATCGAGCTCGCCGGCCAGGCCCTCCGATGGCGTGCCTAAAACGTCGCTGTAGCCGTTGCCCGCCAACTTTTCGCCTACGCTTACGGCCTGGAAATTCATTCCGAACAGCGTAGGGATACCCACCTTCTTCGCGCCGTCATGCGTGAATCCGTCGATTTGGTTCAGAATGGCGGCGACGTGGAGGGAATCGTAGCACTTGATGTTGTTGAGGTCGGTGGTCCAGCCATCATCGAAGCCGGGATCGGGGAACGGAACGGGATTGCATCCGGCGAATTGCGGCAGGGGCACGGGAATGGAATTGATTTCCGGACCGTAGAAGTCCTGTACGCCTTTACCGCTGGGGCCGTTGGTCCATTCGTAAGACGGGTGCTTGTCAACCCATGCGGTGCGGCCGCCGTTGGCGCGTACAACCTCGAAGATGGTATTCACGCGGAGATATTGGTGCGGGAAGATCGGCTTGCAGGTGCTGGGGTCGCGCGGGAGGAAATTGGAATTGATGCCACCACCGCCGTCGAGAGCGGTGAGATCGAAATCGATGGATTCGTCCATAGCGACCGGGGTGCCGATGACGCTGGGGCAGAGATTCAAGCCGCCGGTGATGGGGAGGGGGGTTGACTGGGCCGGTGGGGAGAGGGCGCGGTTGTAGGTGACGTCGTACCAGAAGCCGGTGGTGGTCGGGGAGCCGCCCGTCACGAGTGAAGCCAAGCCGGGGAAGGAGTCGGAGGGCGATGAGGTCGAGTTGTTGGTGTAGGTGACGCCGTGGCCGGAAAGGAAAGCCAGGGTGGAATTCGGATGGGCGCTGACGTAATTACTGAGGTCGAGGGCGTGCAGGCCATCGACGCTGATGAGAAGTACGCGTTCGATTTTGCCATCGCGGTCGCCGTCATTGTTGCCTCCGGCGAAGCCAGCGGGAGCCACGAGCAAGGATGCTGCGAGTAGGGCCGTTAGTGCTTTGCGGAAAACGTTCATGCAGAGTCGTCCTGCGGATTTTGTTGCGCGGCGAACTCTAGCGGAGGTACTGCGTGCGGAGGTCAATAGCGCGTGACGTGGAGGTTAAAAGAATGCAACGGCTCCGCCTTTCCGGCAGTTCTTGTCGATCCGTATAGACATTGTTGACACAGGGTAGAATGTGCGGCAGTTCGGAGGTGACTGATCGATGTGCGATGTCAGAACTGGAAGGCAACGGTCAGGAACCGGGCCAACAGCGCAGCGATGTGTCGGAAGATTGTGAGTCTAATCGGACAACTCAAAATTGGGGCGAAAACTCCCACACCACCTGCGCCGCGTGGGTACCCGACGCGCAGGGCGCGTTGGCGACGCGGATATTCTGCACCGAACGCGCGTTGCGAAATTAGGATCGTTCATCCTGCATGACCGTTAGGAGGAATTCATGAGAGGTTTCCCGATGCTTTTTGCTTTGCTCGCTGCAGGGGTGTTTGCGCCAGCTCCGAAGCAGAAGGCGCCGGCGGGCCCAGGGACCGAAAAGCCTCCGCACGCGGCGGCGCTCCCGCCGGACTGGACGGACCAACTTGCGGGCCGCCATGAGGCGATTTCGACGGAGAAGACGAGAATCCACGTCCTGCGGTTGCGGCCCGGGGATGATTTGCTGGGAGCCATCCGCGCGTACGTACAGGCCAAGCATATTCAGGCGGCGGTGGTGCTGAGTGCGGTCGGTAGCCTCACGCAGGCGTCGATTCGCTATGCCAATCAGCCGGATGCGCATGTTCGTACCGGACACTTTGAAATCGTTTCGATCACCGGCACCGTAGAAGAGGGAGGCGAGCATGTTCATCTTTCGATCTCCACGGAACAAGGCGAGACCATTGGAGGGCACCTCGTGAGCGGGTGCAAAATTTATACCACCGCAGAGGTGACGCTCGAGGAGATAGAAGGGGTGCGCTTTGCGCGCGAGCTCGACAAAGAAGGCAGCGGCTGGGAGGAGTTGAAAGTCTATCCGGTGAATCAGTAGACGCGCAGTGCGGCGTCAAGATCTACGTGGGCATTTTTAGAAAGAAATAAACGGCTAGGAAAAAGAAGATGGCGTCGGGGGACCAGCCTGCCAGCAGCGGCGGTAATTGGCCAGCGGCGCCCATGGCTTCGAATAGGGCTGCGATGGCCCAGTAGACTATCGTGATCCCCACCGCTAACGCTATGCCTCCCACGGCGCCTCTGGTGCCTACCAGGAAGGCAAATGGGGCGCTCAAGAAGATCACTATCGCGGCGATTACCGGGAAGGCGAATTTCTTGTGCCATTGTACCGTCAGGCGCGAAGTGTCGAAGCCGGCTTGCTGCAGGCCGCGAATGTATTCGGCTAGCTGGCGCCAATTCATTTGGTAGGACTGGCGGACTTCGCGCTTGAAATAGCTGGGCGGCTCGACCAGTTCGGGCAGGGACGTGGCTTTGAACGGGACGTAGCTTTTTACGCGGCCGCCGTCGAAATCACGGATCCAGCCGGCTTCGAGGACCCAGGCATTGAGCGGTGGTTCCCAGCGGGCGCGCGTGGCGAAAATGCGGCGGCGAAGCTGGAACGTGGCAGGATCGAGTTCGAACACGCTCAAGCCGCCGAAGAGATCGTGGTCCGCGTCGAATACTTCGTAGTTAAAGACCTTAGTGTTCTCGCCGAATATCCATTCATGGGCCGGGTGGAAGTAGGTCTGCGCGGGGCGTCCTTTGATTTGATTCCGTAGAGCATCCTGGCGTTGATTGGCGTAGGGGAGATAGGTGTCGTCGAGGAGGAACATTCCGCCGGCGAGAACGACGCCCGCGAGCACGAGCGGCAGCCAGAGGCGATAGAGGCTTACGCCGCTGGCTTTGAAC
>Ga0116225_1001495_pt1 | contig 16777 bp, 14 predicted proteins | sample Sb_taG_8_FD_88968 | JGI IMG/M metagenome (GOLD analysis project Ga0116225, IMG submission 88968) | Peat soil microbial communities from Weissenstadt, Germany - Sb_50d_c_BC metaG | ecosystem: Environmental > Terrestrial > Soil > Wetlands > Peat | place: Germany: Weissenstadt | collected 2010-09-21 | reverse complement strand
GCGAGGCCGAGACGGCGTTGAGCTGCAGCGTCTGTGGGATCGAGACGGATCGCCTCCCTGCAAGGGGCCTCCGCCTCCGCGTACCGCTCCAGACGGAGCAGAGCCTCACCGAGGCTGCCGTGTGCCCAGGCAAGCGCGGGGTCGAGACGGATCGCCTCCCGGTAAGCGGCCTCCGCCTCCGCGTATCGCTCCAGACGACGCAGAACATCACCGAGATCGCTATGCGTCCAGGCAAGCGCGGGGTCGAGACGGATCGCCTCCCGGTAAGCGGCCTCCGCCTCGGCGTACCGCTCCAGACGACGCAGAACATCACCGAGGTTGCCATGTGCCCAGGCAACCATGGGATCGAGACGGATCGCCTCCCGGTAGGCGGTCTCCGCTTCCGCGTACCGCTTCAGATTTTGCAAGGCGAAGCCGAGACCGCATTGAGCTGCAGCGTACGTGGGATCGAGACGGATCGCTTCGCGGTAAGCGGCCTCCGCCTCCGCGTACCGCTCCAGACTGCGCAGAACATCACCGAGATCGCTATGCGCCCAGGCAACCATGGGACTGAGACGGATCGCCTCCCGGTAGGCGGTCTCCGCTTCCTGGTATCTCCCCAGGTCTGTCAGCAGTCCGCCGAGGTTACTACGTGCCGGGGCAAATGCGGGGTCGAGACGGATCGCCTCCCGGTAGGCCGCCTCCGCCTCGGCGTGCCGTTTCCCGTCCTGCAGTATCAGGCCGAGGTAACGGTACGCGCGGGCGCTGGCAGGGAGCAGGCGGATTGCCTCCCGGCATGCGGATTCGGCCTCCGGGTACCGTTCCAGAGCAGACAACACGACACCGAGGATGCCGTGCGCGAGTCCATACGCGGGGTCGAGACGGATTGCTTCCCGGCACGTCGATTCCGCCTCCTGGAGGCGGCCTGATAGGCGCAGGGCGTTGCCGAGGGTGGCGTGCGCCGGGGCGGAAGCGGGGTCGAGGCGGATTGCCTCCCGGCACGCCGCCTCGGCCTCCTGGATACGGTCCAATTGGTACGCGCATTCACCGATGCCTGCATGAGCGCGCGCCAGGCCGGAGTCGAGAGTGAGGGCGCTCCGGTAGGCAGCTTCGGCCTCGGCATACAGGTGGCGGTCTTGGAGGCGGTCTCCCTCGTCGACGTACCCGGCGGCCGTCTTGAGAGCGGCTGGGGCGACGCTGGCTGGCCGCGCCGGTTCCCGCGGGCTGACGTCGAACAGGTGGGCGTCGTCCGCGCGCAAGTGCAGGACGGGGGTCGCCCATTCGAGTGGGCTGACCGCGTACATCGCCTTACGAGCCTCAGCAACAGCCGCATCAACTGGGCGTCCGGCGGCCAAGGCGCCATACAGAGCAGGCGCGAATTCGATTGCCGCGTGATCGCTGACTTCGAACTGCATCGCTATGACGGCAGGGATGCCCCTGCGGACCAATGTGTCCGCCACTCCGCCGAAGGGATCAGTGGGATCAGTGCGCCCGGCTTCGCAAGCGTTGAGCACGGCCAGCCGCAGGCTCGTGTGGTCGCGGAGCATCACGCCCAAGTGCTCGCCAGTGACCGCCACACTCCGGCCTTGCTGGTCGGTGAACAGCAAGGTGCCGCCGTCTTGCTGACTGAAACTTCCGTGGCCCATGTAATGCAGCACGTGGAAGGTGTCACGCAGCAATGCCCGGCGCAATTCACTGAGGGTAGGTGCAGCCAGCTCGGTGAACGCGAGCGACCCGGCCTCGCTGAGATCGCCGAGCGCGGCGGCGACCTGTGCCCATTCGCCCGCCAGGTCAAGCTCCGGGCAGTCGACCGGTTCTGACCTTATGACCAAAACCCGCAGCGGCAGCGTGACGTGCACTGCGCGTGGCTGAATTGGCAACTGCACGTAACGAACCACCGGTGTGCTGTCGGACAGCGCGATGAACCAGTCGTCCTCGCTGTCGTAGAGGAACTCCCACGGCAGGTCAGCAAGTTCCGGGCAATCAGAGATGCGCAGCCGTATCCGCAGTGTTGCATTCTCGTTCCGGGCGTGGTCCACGCTGCGGCGCAGGCACTCACCCACCGGCCCGGCGAAGACGGCATCAAACAGCCGACCGCCCAACTGCTTTGCCGCAATGACCGGGGCAGCTTCGATCCGCCTCGTCCGTACCCTGGACCTGCCCATCTTGAGCACAAAGTTCTCCAGCTCAAGATCGGAGAACGGCCGCGCGAACGTCACAACCTGGCCTTCGCCAGCGGGCGAACGCAGCACCCTCGCCTGGTAGCCCGTCCCGGATACCCCGAGCAGAAGATCAAAGTCAACGTGCGTCGATCCAGCCATGCCACGGCACCCCCAGAGTCTCATTACCCAATTAGCGTGATACCCCAGCCGATGTATCACAATGGGAGCCGACCGGATAAGTTGCAGATGCCAAATACCGTAGCTTTAGCCTGTCATGCTTGCCTCGATGATTCAGGGGCAGGGCGAGGCTGGTTACTGATTGTGTTGTGCCGGTTTTTCCGGCCGTGGTGTCTGGCTAGCGGCTTTCCGGCGGCGGTGGTGCTCCCCGATGTGCTCGGAGGCGGCACCGGCTCCGACCGCGCCGGGGCGGGCTCCTTCCGGTCGCAGGGACGGGATGGCTGGTCAGGCAGGCTCTGGCAGGGCGCACAGCCGTTGCCAGCAGGCTAGGAAGGCGTCCTTCCAGGGCCAGGTGCGGCTGAGCTTGAGGACGTGGGCTCGGGCGTGGCGGACCAGCCGGGCGGGCAGGCTCAGCAACCGGTAGCGCAGCGTGTCCGGCTCGGCGTCTTTGAGGTCCGCGCAGTCGTACAGGCCGAGCAGCCGGCACCAGGCGGCCAGGTCCGCGGCGAGGTTGGCGGCCAGCACCCAGCCGCAGTTCACCAGCCAGGTCTTCGACGTTCTCTGAACTGAGTTATTTGTGGTCGATTGTCCGGTTTGGCGTCAGTGGCCTGGTGTCTGGGTGCGGCCGGCGATGCCCGGGAATGCGGGCATGCCGAGCTGGACCGCGGTGGCCTGGTGCCGGAGGGCTGCGTCGACCTGGGCGAGCTTGTCGTCGGTGCCGGCGAGGCTGATGTTGAGTCCTTCGGCTTCGCCGAGCCAGCCTTCGCGTTCAGCTTCGGCGATGCGGGCGCGGAGGTTGCCGCGGATCTCCTCCAGCCGCTGTCGTTGCGCTGGGTCTGGCCGCAGGAGCGGGCACCGGACAAGCGTGCTCATGGATGCATGGCGTTCCGTAAGCGCGTGCGCAGGTCCCGACGGACACTTTCCGTTTCTCGAAGTGGGCGAGGAATTCGTCCCATTCGTCATCGGTGGGCGTGCGGTATTCCTCGCTGGGGCGGGCTGCCCGGCGTCGTGCGATGAAGGCGCGGTGCGCGTCGATGGCTTCGGCGGGATAAACGGCCTAAATCGCCGTGGCGAGGCGTGCGCGTGGCCGGCCTGGTCCTGGCGAACCGCTCGGGATAGCCGAACTCCAGCAGGTGAGTGATGTAGCTGTGCCTCAGGCAGTGTAGGTCCAGCTCGCCCGGCAGCCCGGCCGCGGCGCGGGCCCGGCCGAACGCCACGTCAGCGCCCCGCAGCCCGATCCGCGCCCGCCGCTCGGTGACGAACAACGCCGGGTGCGCGCCGGGCACCAGCAGCGGGCGGATCTCATCCTGCCACTGGGCCAGGACCTCGATGACCCAGTCCATCTCCGGGACCAGCAGCACGGTGCGCCGCTTGGGCGGGCTCCCGGCCGAGGACTTGCCCCACCGCACGAACAACGCCCCGTACCGGCCGAACGCCGGAGCCTTCGGGTTACGCCGCAGGTCGGCCAGGTCCAGGCCGCACGCCTCCCGCCGGCGCAGCCCGAACGCATACACGCACTTCAGCAGCGCCGCGTCCCGCCGGGCGGTCAGCTCGCCCTTGCGGCCCCGCTCCCGGATCTGGCCGACCAGCCCGTCGGCGGCGTCCAGCAGCGCCTGGACCTCGTCATAGGTCAGCGGCCGCCGCCCCGGCCGTCCCTCGTAGTCCAGCCGGTGCGCCACCGTGTTCCACGCATCCAGCACCTGGGACGGCGCGGCGCCGAACCGCTGCTCGCACACCGCGGCCCACCCGTAGCGGGCATCGGTGAGGTAGTCCAGGAACAGCCGCAGCGTCACCTGATAGCCCCGCGCCGTCGACGCCGCCGCCGGGCGGCCGCCGCAGCGGAGAGAACCGAAGAACGCCTCAATCTCGGCGGCGTTCCACTGCCACGGATACTGGCCGGAGAACTCCGCTAGCCGCCGCACCAACCGGGCCCGCGCGGCGATCGTGCGGTCCTGCAGGAACCGGGCGCGCTGCTGGCGCCCCCAGCCCTCCAGCATCGCCGCCAGCACCGCAGGCTCGGGATCCAGCGGCACCACGTTGCCCGCCAGCACCAGGCCAGCCGCACCGGGCACCCCAGGGACCGCATCCATGACGTTGTATCTAACACAACATTGATGCACTGGCGCAACCGCGCCACCCCAGCCTTCATGACGGCGCAGGCAGGCGGGCCGAATCCGCTAGTCTCAGCCTGCTGACCGGCCCGGACCAGTGTCACCTGCAGACACCGAATGTTGCATCAGATGCAATAGATCCCGTTTAGGTCGCGACGGTGATGTCGAACAGCCAGGGCCGCAGCACGAACCACTGCTGCGGCTTGCCCGGGGCGGGGGGCCGGGGCGGCGTGCTGCCGCCCCGGCCGTCGGCGGGGGTCGTCACGCGGCACCCGCCATGTGCGTGCCGTCGCCCGCGCGGTCGCCGTCGCCCGGGTCGTCGGTGACGGCGTCGTCGGTGGCGGCGTCGGTGGCGGCGTCCGGCGCGCTGCCGGCGAGGCGGAACCGGCGGGGCTTCTCGCAGGACAGCTCGGCCTCACCCCGCTTGACGAGGGTGTCCAGGGCGTTGGCGATCGCTCCGGAGGAGTTGCCGAGCACGTTGTGGATCTGGTGCGGGGTGAACTCCGCGCCGGGGTTGGCCTGCAGGTGGGCGAGGACGTTGTCGCGCAGCCCGCCGGGCCGGGCGGCCGGGGTCTTCCTTCCGCCGATCGCGGCCTTCAGCGACCGCCGCGCCTCGGCGGCCTGGTCGTAGATCTCGTCCAGGCCCGCCAGCACGGTCTTCAGGTCCCCCTGCGCGGTCAGGACCAGCTCGGCCGCGTCGGCGGCGGCCCTGATCTGGTCGAGTCGCTCGATCAGGCCCGTGATGAGGGCCGGGTCCGGGGCGTCGCTGGCCTCGCTGTCGCTGGCGTCCGGCGCGGCGTCCTCGCGCAGGGCGTCGCCGGGATCGCGCGGGTCGCCGTCGGGCACGGCCTCGCCGTCGCGGGGGCCGGGCGTTCCCGTCTCGAGGTCAGGCTCGGCGCTGGTGCCGTCCCCGGCTTCTGCCTCGGTGCCGGCATCGGCGTCCTGATCGGCCTCGCCGGCCGTCACATCGTCGCCGGGACCGTCCGTGCTGCTGGCGGTGGCGTCGCCGGGCTGGACGTCCTGCTCGTCTCCCGGGCCGGCGTCGGCCGGGCCGGCGTCGGCCTGCGCGGGGTCGTCCTGCGCGGGGTCGGCGAGGGTCCAGGTGTCGGGGGTGCCGGGCTTGCCGCCCTTGAGCCGGGTGGCGGTGCCGTCCTTCTCCATCGCGAGCAGCGCGTCGCGGGCTGCGGGCTTGCCGGTCCCGGCGGCGCCGGCGATGGCGGCGACGGTGCTTCCGGGGTTGGCCGCCAGCGCCGCGTGGACGGCCGCTGCCGGGCTGTCGGCGGCGGGTGCGGCACCGGGTGCCGGGGCGGGGTCCGGCGCGGCGTGCGCGGGGCTGGGGGCGGTGGCGGGGGCGGTGTTCGTGCGTGCCATTTCCGTGGCTCCATTTCATTTCCGGCGGCATTTCGATTGCCTGCGTCCGGTTATTTCTGGACGACAATCACTCTGCACCGGATATGAAGTCAAGCTGCTACGCAGATATTTTCCGCTCCGCCGGAAACCGGGATATCCCGGTTCGCGCGAGCACGGCGAGCAGACGCCGGCATCTCGGCTGAAACCTTCATTAACCTGGCAGTTTCCTGCGCTGAATCGACTCGCCTAGCCAGTTTCGCATGGAAGGTCGCGCTGGCAGAACTGCCTACTGCGCGAGTTTATCTTTCACGCCGACCTTTTATCAACGCGTGCTTTCCGGCTCCCGGTTTCCCCTTTTCGCCGGGCCTCGTAATTGAGGGCCGGCCTTGGTTCTAGCGGGTGTGCTCGCGGGCGGCCCGCTCGACTTCTGTCCAGAAGCTGCCGGTGAAGGCGTAGGCGGACATGGCGCGGGGCAGGGCGGGGTCGCCGGGTTCCAGGCCGAGGTCGCGGGCGAGGTCGTCCTGGTCGTACCCGGCGGCCGGGCCGATCGCGGACGGCTCGATCGCGTCGAGAACGGCGGGGTCACCCTCGTCGATGCCGCGGGCAACAGCACGTGCCGGTAGGTCTCGTCGGGGGTGTTGCCGTCGAAGGACCAGGTCGCGGCTGACCGGCCCGCGTCGCGGCCGAGTTCCGCGGCCCTGGCGGCGAGCGGGCTAACACCCGGTGCCGTCGTCGCTGCCGACGGGGGTGAGGAGGCGGACCTGGTCGCCGTCGCCGGGCAGCATGGTCAGGGTGCTGCCGGAGTCCCACCTGATGTGGAGCTGGCCTTGGGCGGGGTCCCACCGGGTGACGGTGCCCTGGTCGCCGGGGCGCAGGCGGGTGTCGGGGTCGTCGGTGGCGACGAGGGCGATGCGGTCGCCGGGCTGGTAGGGGGCGGGGCTGGTCATGACCGGGGGTCGTCCTCTTCGTTCGCGGCGCGCCAGGCGAGCCATCCGTTGATCGGGGCCATGGCCGGGTTGCCGTCCTTGAGGTCCAGGTTCTCCTCCAGCCCGGTCAGCACCGCGTCCTTCGCGGACAGGCCGGAGGCGGCGGCCAGGGACTGGCCGGGGCCCGGGTCGGCGAGCTCGGCCTCGGCTTCCATCTGGTAGGCCAGGGCGGCGTCGGTGAGCAGCGCGAACAGCTGCGCGGCGGTGTCCCCGTCCATGATCCCGGGATAGACGGCAGCGGCGTGCTGGGCGGCGATCTGGGCCATGTGGTCGTGGATGACCTGGCGCAGGTTCTTCTGGTTCATCGGGAGGGGTGTCCTTTCTCTTATCTTGCCGGAGGCCGCTACTGGGCGGCCGGGGTGGTGGTGAGCTGGTGCAGCTCCGCTTCGGTCAGGAGGGCGGCGGCGGTTGCCCGGTGGAGATCGCGGGCGGTGCTGGCGCGGTCGAGGTCGGTGGCGGCGTGCTGGATGCGGGTGCTGTCGGCGTGCAGGCGGATGGCGTCGAGGTATGCCTCGGCGTCATCGAGGGCGGCGCGCAGGGCGGCGATCTTCTCGCGCATGGTCCGCTCGGCGGTGTTGATGCCGTGCAGGGCGGCGCTCAGGGCCTTCCGGGAGGGGTCGTCGGGGCGGGCGGCCACGAGGGCGGCCATCTGGGTGTACTCGATGCGGTCGGCGGTGCCGGTCATGACTGGCGTTCTCCTTTTGCCGTTGGCTCGGTTGGAGGGTCGGGGGCCCGGCAGGCGGGCGGTGGCCGCCCGCCCGCCGGGGGCGGCTAGGGGTTGAGAGCGCGGGTGGCGGTACGCGCGATGGCGTCGACAGTGTCGGCGCGGTATTCCTGGAGGTCCACGTCTATCGGCTGCCAGCCGTCATCGGTCAGCTGCTCGGCCATCGCGACGAACGCTGACCAGTCCCCGCCGTTGCGGCGCTGGTACTTCGCATGGCCGTTGGCACGCGCGAGCCGCTGCTTAACCGGCCCGAGCGTCCGGAATGTGTCCGTCCGCTTGCGGCTCTTGCTGCCGTGCGGGACGCGGGAGTCGTTCTGGAACGGCCATGAATCGTAGTACTGCACGACGCGGTACAGGCGGTCGCTGCCGCGCGGGGACCCGGGTGCCTCGCGGGTGATGCCGGTGTCGGCTTGCTGTGCGTCGTGGCCGAGCTGCGCCCGGACCTCGTCCCAGGCGCGCTGCATCGTGGGGCCGCCGCCGCGGTAGGCGGCGTGCTCGCCGCGCGGCCCGTGCCTGTCGAGGGTGAGGCTGCACCCGGCCGGGGCGGGTGCCCAGGTGATGGTGTAGCCGTCGGCCAGCAGGTGCCATGAGATGCTGCCCACCTGGGCGGGGTACCTGCTCACGTGGTGCTCCGCGTAGCGGGCCGGCACCTCGCTCTCGTCGTCCTGCTGTCGTGCCGCGCGCTCGACGAGGGCGATGGCCTCGTTACCGTCCAGGCCCGCCTCGGCTAGTGCCGCGAGCGCGGCGTCGCGGGCGCGGTCGCAGGCGGCTGCCAGGTCTTCGGGCGAGGGGCTGTGCGCCGCCTCGTTGATGGCGCGCCACTCCTGGTCCGCCGCGCGGTAGGCGGTCCGCAGGTACTCGTCGCGCTGGTGCTCGCCCATGTCGCTTCTCCCTGGTTGCTGGTCGTGGCTGATGCAGGTGGCGGCGGTGCTGGTCATGTCGGTCAGCTCCTTTCGCGGGGGCTGGGGCGGGCCGGGCGGCCCGCCCCCGGGGCGGGTGTCAGGCGGCGAGGGCGCGGGTGGCGGCGCGGGCGATGGCGTCGATGGCGTCGGCGGGGCTGGCGGCCTCGGTGACCTGGCAGTCGGTGTACTTGCAGATGGCGGCGTAGCCCTTGGGGGTGAGAATGATGACGCCGCAGCCGGCGCGGTGCAGGCGGGTGATGCGCTGCTGGACCCCGGCCGGCTCGCCGTGGGCTACGAACATGGCGTCGGAGACGATGACCAGCAGGCGGGCGGTGCCGGGGCTGGCGAGGCCGAGGGCGCCGTCGAGGGCGTCGATCGCGCGGCAGGCGCTCTCGGTGCTGGCGGTGGCGCGGAAGTCGGTGACCTGGGCGGGCTTCTCGCCGGGGCGGGTGAGGGCGTAGACGCCCTTGCCGAACAGCACGCTCGCGGTGAGGGCCGAGGGCAGGTGCCCGGCGGCGCGGGCGAGGATCCAGGCGGCGGAGGCGACCGGGTCGGCGAAGGCGCTCATGGAGCCGGAGATGTCGCAGGCGATGCCGACCCGTAGCGGCGGGGCGGGGACCCTGCGGCTGCGGGTGCGGGTGAAGGGCTCGGCGGTCGGGATCGCCCCGGCGGCGCGCTGGGCCTTGCCGGCGAGTGCCTTGCCCATGCGGAGGCGGCCGGGCGGGACCTTGGAGGTGACGGTGACGGTGGCGCGTTCCCCGGCGGTGGCCTCGCGCAGCGCGCGGGTGAGGCGGCGGGCGGCGGCGGTCTCCTCTTCGCGGGGGTCGCGGGTGCCGGTGACCGCCCGGGGCCGGGTCTTGCGGCCGAAGATCTCGCGGGCGGCCCGCTCGGCGTTGCCGCGGACGGCCTTCTCGTGCTCGCGCTTTTCGGCTGCACCGGGCGGGAAGGGGGGCGGCGGCGGGGCGACGTCGGCGGCGACCGCCTCGGCGAGTTCCCTAATGGCCTTGGCGAGGGCTTTGGCGAGCTCGGAGGGGATGGTGATGATGAGGGGGGCGGGCGGGGCGGCGTCGGGGTCGAGGCCGAGGATGCGGCACCAGCGGCGGGCGAGGGTTTTCCGGGTGCGCAGGTCGTCGTCGGCGGTGGCGTGGAACTCCCGCCAGGTGGCCCGCAGCCGGGCGAGGTTCTCCGTGCCGATGGCGGCCTCGACCTTGGCGGCGACCGGGGCGGTCTCGGCGGGCTCGAGGATCCCGGCATCCTCGCGGGCCAGCAGGAGGGCGGCGGCGGCGGCGGCCTCGCGGGGGCCGGCGGGCTCGGCGCCGGCGGCGGTGAAGTCGGCGAGGATGAGCTTGGCAGCGCAGGCGCGGAGCCAGCGGCGGTCGCCGGGGCGGCGGCCGGCCTGGCGGGCCTCGATACGGGACTCCTCCAGCTGGCGGGCGGCCTGGCACCAGTTCGCCCGCTCCTCCGGGGGGATGCGGACCTGGGTGTGGGCGGCGTGGGCGCACTCGTGGACCAGGGCGCCCCAGGTGACCGGGTACCGCTCGCGGTCGGCGGGGATGGCAGGGTCGCAGTCGTCGGGGTCGGCCTCCAGCAGGTCGCCGTCGACCTCGATGACCGGGATGTCTCGCAGGTAGCAGGCGGGGCTGCCCAGGCCCGCCCCGGGGGCGCAGGCGACCGGGAGCGGGCGGCCGGCGATGGCGGGGACCTCGGCGGTCATGGCGGCGGAGAGGGTTTTCCAGTCGCCGGCGGGGGCGGCGAGCCAGGCGGGGGCGGGGGCGGCGGGAGCTGTGGCGGTGGCGGACATGGCGGGCGGTCCTTTCCGGGAAGCTTGGGGCGGGGGGCTAGACCTGGCGGCCGAGGGCGAGGGGGGCGACCGTCTTGCGGGCGAAGGCTTTGGCTACCGCGTCGGCTACGGCGTCGGCGTCTTCCCCGGGGGCGATGCCGGCCAGGTTGGCGATGGCGGCGTCCTCGCCGAGGATGCCGGCGATCTTCGCGAAGGCGAGCAGTTCGCGCAGCTGGGGTGCCCAGCCGATCTCGCCGCTGGCCTGCCGGGCGGCGAGGTCGCGGGCGGCCTTGATGGCGCGGGGGTCGATCTTGAGGGCGTGGGCGAGGTCGTAGTCGGTGGACACCTTGACCTGGCAGCTGAACCTGCTGGACAGGGCCTCGGTGAGGATGGCCCCGTGGACTCCGGGGTTGTGGCCGGCTACTACGTAGAAGCCGTCGGCCGCCTTTATCACCTCGCCCTTGTGGGCCTTGACGGTGATCTCGCGCCGGCCGTCCATCGCGGGGTAGGCGACCGCCAGCACCGCCGGCGAGATCAGGGTCGCGTCGTCGAGGAAAAGGACCTTCCCCTCCTGCATCGCCCGCACCAGCGGCCCGTAGATGAAGGCGAAGGTGCCGTCGGGGTTCTGGGTGTACTCGCCGACCAGGTCGGCGGCCGTGGTGTCGCCGTCGCCGGCCACCGTGATGAGGTCATCGCCGAAGGCCGCCTCGATCAGCGAGGTCTTCCCGGTACCGGGCGGCCCCTCCAGCAGGGCCGGCACCCCGTTCGCGCGCAGCGTGCGCAGGACCTCGACATCGGGCATGCCGGCCAGCGCCCGGGGCTGGTAGACCTGCCCGTTCGGGCGGGTAACCGGGCCGGCCGCAGTCGCCTTGGGGGTAAAGGCCGGCTTGGGGGCGGGCGAGGGTGCCGGGGCGGCGGGGGCTGGCTTGGGAGGCAGGGGTGCCTTGGGCGCGATGGCGGCGGCTGCGGCGGCGGTGGCCGAGTTCGCCTCGTAGCGGATCGGCTTGCCGGGTACCAGGTCGGCCTCGCCCCGGTCGGCGAGGGTGGTCAGCGCGTTGCCGACCGCGCCGGCCGACCTGCCGAGGGCCTTGGCGATCTCGCCTATCTTGCAGGGCCCGGGGTGGTCGGCGAGGTACTCGGCTACCTGGCGGCGCAGCTGGCCGTTGCCGAGCCGGCCCTTGGGGGCGGCGGCGGGGGCGGCGGGGGCGGTCATCGGGATTACCTCCGTAAAGGCGAGGCGGAATAGGGGCCGGCATTGGCGTGCGCACGCTTTTCGCCATTACCCGGGATTTTAATTTCCCGGGGGAATTCCCTCCGGTATTTCCGGGTACACAACGACGCTATCTCGCCTTTTCGGCAGGAGTCAACGCCGTACCGGCCCTTTTACGGGCCAATTTTGACCATTTTCCTGCGCAATTCGCTACGCGCTGCGCCTTTTCGATAACTGTTAGCCGCGGCGATATTGCGTTCGCCTTTTCACGCGCCATTAGAACGCATTTTCACGGCATTCCCCGCCTACGGCCAGGTCACCTCGCGCCTGTTCAGCACCCTCACCGGCGGCCATCCAGCCTCGCGCGACCGCCTCGAACGGGGCACGAGCAGGGCAACCAAGGGAAAGGCAAAGAAGGGGAGGGAGAGAGTAAGGGATGATTAGCAGAGGACCAGTAAGACACGTGAAGAGAGCAAGGGTTAATGCAGCCACAGCACGCACCGCCGGGGCACCGACTATTGTTTTACGGGCTTACCCGTATTCAGTCTGGGAGTTCACGGGAAGGTTTATTCCGGCCACTGCCTGCACGTTCTGCCGGGCCGGGGGGTTCCGGTGTCGGCAGGTATACGGACTGGAACCCGGACCGGCTGGCGGTGCGGAATGGCAGCCGGGTTCTGCTTTCCCGCGGCCGGATCCCCGCGCCGGCGCGGGGCCTGTGGCGGGTGCAATGGCAGCCGGCTGTGTCGTGCCGCCGGCCGCTGGCCGCTCCCGGGCGGACGTGCCAGCCCGTCTCGGACGGGCTCGGTCCCGCTGCGGTGACGGTAGCGTGACTGCGGTCGCTGGGTCGAGCCGGGCTCGGGGCGGCGGCCGGGAGGGGCGCGTTCCCCGGCGGGGTCACCCGCTCCGCCGCTCATGCTGCCCCGGGCTGCGGGCCGGGAGACGGGCGGGACCGGCCGCTTGTAGGTTCCGTAGATCCGTGAGCACTCGCGAAGCTGATACCTGCGGCGTTGTTGGCAGTGAGCAAGGCTGCCATGTGAGCGATCCGGATGATCATGAGCAATCCGGCGTCGCCACCGCGTTCTAGCAGTTGGCGCCGTCGCCGATCAGGGCTGACTTGTTGTCTCGGTAGCACTGCAGCGGCTCGCGGGAGGGTCGTGAGAAACCCGCAGCAGGCTGCATGGCAAGGAGAAGATCGCGTGGACTCTGTCAGTAATGGTCCGATCTTGCCGGGCGAGCCGCGTGGCCGACCTCGCGGGCAGTCCGCGTCCGGGCTGGCCGATGCGCCGCCGAAGTGCGGACGTTACAACCCAAGCCCTTTGAGAATCGCTGTCGTGGCGACGGTGCGCAAGATCGCCAGACCACTGTCAGCGAACAGGCCGGGCGCGCGTTTCTTGATGCGACGCCAGCACTCTAGCTGTCGGTCTTCATCCAGGTCCGTGGCATCTCGCAGCCGTTCCAGGTCGTCAAGGATCAGCAGCCCGGTCGCGGTGTCGAGGTCTTGTTCGTCGAGCAAGTTCTCCAACTGGTAGATCCGGTCAGCCCACGTCGCCCACGGTTCCGGCTCGCCACAGTGGTCGCAGAAGGCGGCCGGCACGTAATCCTGAGGCGTGGCCGTTTCGGCCACGGGCATGACCTCATTCCTTGGCACATACAACTCGCCACGGATGCGCACCCGGCATGCGAGACATCGGCCCAATATCTCGGCACCGCATAGCGGACAGTAACCGAGATGAGCGTCTGGCGGTGCCTGCCTCATGTTGGAGCGCTTTGGATGGCCTCGTCGGCACACCGCGGCGGCTAGGTAGCCGGCGCGGTGCCCAAAGCCACACAAAGACATCGGTGGCCAGAAGTCAGGATCTCTCTCCTCAGGAGGCGGCTGCGTGTGCCAGGTCAGAGTCCCCTCGCGGCGGTGGCGACGCTCTTTACTCACATGCTGACAATAATGGCCAGTCACGGAACGCGGCCCGTGTACTGTGACTAACGTTAGCAGCGGTAGGTGTCACCGGGTGTGTCCCGTGTCCTGGGCGTCCGTGGCCGATTCCCAGCGATAGGTGTCACCGTTTCCCAGAGATTGTTGTCATCTGAGCGAGTTCCCAACGGTGTCGTCACCGGATTCAGCGACATGGATATGGACGATCATCGGCATCTGCCGGTGGCGGCTTCTCAGGCGGGAATGCGGCTGGCGAAGAGATCAGGGCGTGGCCCTGATCTGACTCCCACAGCTGCATGGGATTGCCGTAGGTTAACCTCCCGGGAGCCGCCGGAGTCTCGTTGTCCCGGAGCGGGCAGCTGTTGCGCCTTTGCCGCACTGGACATCTTGTCGCCGACTTGCGGTTAGTTCTGTCCGTCCGCGGCCAGCCGGGCTGTTTCAAGATTGGCGAGCGCGATGCCTTCGCCGTGCCGGTCGCCGGTTTCGCGGTAGATGGCGGCGGCGGCCTGGTGCGCGGTGATGGCCTCGTCGAACCGCCCGGCGTCTTGCAGGGCCAGCCCGAGGTTGTTCTCCGCCAGGGCCTCGCCGTGCCGGTCGTCGGTTTCACGATAAGTCGTAGCGGCATCGCGAAACGCGCCAATCGCCTCGTCGAACCGCCCGGCGTCTCGCAGAGGCAGGCCGAGGTTGTTCACCGCCGTGCCTTCGCCGTGCCGGTCGCCGGTTTCACGGTAAATGGCGGCGGCTTCCTGGCAAGCAATGATCGCGTCGTCGAATCGCCGGACTTCCCGCAGGGCCGCGCCGAGGCTGGCCAGCGCGCTACCTTCGCCTTGCCGGTCGCCGGTTTCACGGTAGATGGCGCCGGCGTCCTGGCATGCGGTAATGGCCTCGTCCCACCGCCGGAGGTCCTGCAGGGCCACGCCCAGGTTGTCCAGTGCCATGCCCTCGCCGTGCCGGTCGCCGGTCTCCCGGTAAATCACAGCGGCGTCCTGGCATGCGGTGGCCGCCTCCTCGAACCTATGCGCCGCTTGTAGGGCTGCGCCGAGGCTGGTCAGCGCGCTGCCTTCACTGTGCCGGTCGCCGGTTTCACGGAAGATGGCGGCAGAGTTCTGGCAAACGATGACTGCGTCGTCGAACCGCCGGACTTCCCTCAGGGCTAGGCCAAGGTTGTTCAGCGCGCTGCCCTCGCTGTGCCGGTCGCCGGTTTCGCGGTGGATCGCGGCGGCGTCCTGGTGCGCGGTGATCGCGTCGTCGAACCGCCGCACTTCCTGCAGGGCCACGCCGAGATTGTTCAGTGCCATGCCTTCGCTGTGCCGGTCGCCGGTTTCGCGGTGGATCGCGGCGGCGTCCTGGTGCGCGGTGATGGCCTCGTCGAACCGTCTCAGGTTCCGCAGGGCCAGCCCGAGGTTGTTCAACGCTCCGCCTTCGCGGTGACGGTTGCCGAGGCACCGCGCGGAGCCGACGCTGATGGCAGTGGCAGTGGCCCAGTCGTCGAACCGCCGCCGCCAGTTCAGGTAGATCCCGAGCCTGAAGGGAAGCTCCTGGGCTATCTGGTCGCGTCTGGTATTCGCGGCCATGGCCGCCGCAGCTAGCAGGTTAAGCCGTTCGGCGTCCAGCCAGTCCAGCGCACTGTCCCGGTCGGCGAACTCCCCGGCTTCTGCCGTGTCCGCCACCCCGCGGAGACACCGATTGGCCGCGTCGGCGGCGTGCAGGTAGTGGTTGAGCAGGCGGTCGCCCGCCTGCTCCTGGTCGTCGGGCTCAGCACGCTCGCTGGCATACAAGCGAACTAGGTCATGCAGCCGCCACCGTCCCCAGGTGCGACCAAGCTCGACCAGATGGGCGCGGGCGAGATCCTGCAGAACTCCCTCCGCTACAGTGTGGTCGACGTCGGCCAGGTAGGTGACGCTTTCAGTGGACACATCGGGACCTGGGTTAACCGGCAGCAGCCGGAACAGCTGGGCTTGCCGGTCGGTGAGGTTCTGACAGGACAGGTCGAACGTGGCGCGCACGGCCCTGTCCTCGCGCTTCAGCTGGTCCAACCGCCTGTGGGCATCGGCCAGCGCCTGGGCAAGGGATGCCACCGGCCGATTAGGCGTGTCGGCGAGCAGCGCAGCGCTGATCTGAAGGGCTAGCGGCAGGTATCCGCAGAGTTCGGCCACCCGGCCAGCCGCTTCGAGATCATCGTCGACCCGGATATCAGCGGAGCCGCGAGCGCGCTGCAGGACCTGGCGGATCAGGTTCACGGACGCAGCAGGCGTCAGCACATCCAGGTCGTATAGCCGGGCGCCCACATCGAGAGTGTGACGTGAGGTAACCATGGCCCTCGTAAAACCGTCTGAGGGGAGCAGCGGGCGCACCTGATCTGCAGCGGACGCATTGTCCACAACCACCAGGATCCGCCTTCCCTGCTGAGCGAAGGCAGCCAGTACCGAGCGATACAACCGGGCCCGATCTTGCAGCTCCGCGGGCAAATGCTCGGCGGGCAGGCCAAGTGCGCGCAGGAGACCGTCCAGCGCACGCTCAGGCGGTACGTGGCGCTGTTCGTCGTAGCCGAACAAGTCGACGAACAGCACACCACCAGGAAACCAGCCTGGCTCCCGCAACGCCTGTGCCGCGACCTGGAGAACCAACTCGGTCTTACCGATCCCGGCCAGCCCGGCCACCGCGTGTACGAGTACCGCCCCCTGCTCTGCCTCATCCGGTGCCAGCGCCTGGAGCAACTCCCCGACCTGCTGGCTGCGACCGGTGAACGTCGCGCTTGGCGTGGGCAGTCCGGAAAGCGCCGGGGTTACCTCCGGCGGCAGCCGTACAGTGATGTCCCGGCCCTGAATCACTGCATGGAAGAACACTCCGCCAGTGATCTGGTTGGACACATTCCCGGTGCCATCCGCAGCCTCGCTGGTCATATCCTCACTCCTTTGCGGGCAAAGCACGTCCACCCGAAACCCCTGCTGAAGGGGCAGCGACGGCTTAAGGGCCAGCGCGGAACTCCCCGTCGAAGTTCTGCCGGTCATTCAGGCGTCTTAGTCCTGGGACGGCGGAACCGGCGTCGGTGCAGCCGGGGCTGCGCCGAAGGTGATGTTGTTGAAGTCTCGCCCCTGCAGCACCGGACCGTGCTGGTGACCACCGCTGATAACGTTAGTGACGTTTCCGATGGTCGCGCGGATCGGTCCGGCCTCTTCCCACCAGCTCTCCAGGGCTCGGCTAAACTCAGCATCGGCATCGGCCCTCGCCAGGAACACTCGCGCCAGGGCCTCGGCATACTGTTTGTCAGCCGGGGCCCGCTGCAGGGCCGCCAGTTCCGCCTCTCCCGTAGATCCCAACGCCCTGGCGACTGGAGTATCGCTAGCCGTCGCCCTGCGGTGGAAGGGTCGACGCACCAGCGAGACTACGCCGTCCCACAATCTGGCACCCAGCCCTTCGCCAGCGCCGCTGATAATTGCCAGCAACAGCGCGCCGATCGTCACTG
>Ga0116225_1001491_pt1 | contig 16810 bp, 11 predicted proteins | sample Sb_taG_8_FD_88968 | JGI IMG/M metagenome (GOLD analysis project Ga0116225, IMG submission 88968) | Peat soil microbial communities from Weissenstadt, Germany - Sb_50d_c_BC metaG | ecosystem: Environmental > Terrestrial > Soil > Wetlands > Peat | place: Germany: Weissenstadt | collected 2010-09-21 | reverse complement strand
CTCCTCCATCGACACGTAGCTGAACATCCCGCCTTGCTGTTTCTCGTCTCCGCGCATAGCGACAAGACGCTTCCAATACTTTCTTGGCTACACACCAACTGGCTTTTTCAACAGTTTCCTAGAAGTAATGAACTACAAGGCTCTGTTGTGAGCATTCCAAATGTGGAGCATCGCCCAGAAGAATATCCATTCTGCATCGTGAATGCAACGGTAGAAGAGAACGTGACAGACAGGAATGCCTGTCCTACGAGTTGCAATTGACGCGTGGCTTGGTAATGATGTGAGCCATGACTCCGAACATGCTGGGCGCGTATGGCGAATGGGCGGCGCGTTCGATCGAGGACCCGCCAAGGTTATCTTTCCGGCAGCCGATGTTCGGCAATGTGGACGCGTGGCGCGCCGTGGCACGGGCGCGATTCCGTGAGTCGCTGCTTGGTCCGGGCGGTGCTGCTACGCCGGTCCCCGTACTGCAGCATCAGTTAGAGTTCGATGGGCTTTCGATCGAGCATTTGCAGTGGCAACTACCCTACGGACCTCCGACTGAGGCATTAGTGCTCAAACCGGCCGGCGCGCGCGGGAAGCTGCCCGGTGTCGTGGGCCTACACGATCATGGTGGAAACAAATACTTCGGACTGCGCAAGATTACGCGCATGTCGAAGGATCCGCATCCGGCCACGGTGCGGCATCAGGATCATTACTATGGAGGTGCAGCCTGGGCCAACGAATTGGCGCGGCGCGGATACGTCGTGCTGGTGCACGACACCTTCACATTCGGAAGCCGGCGTATGCGCCTTGCGGATTTGCCCGAGAGCATTCGCGGCAGCCTGACCGAGGTGAACCCGGAGGCCGAAGATGAGATCGAGCGATACAACCAGTTCGCCGCTAATCATGAGCACATAGTTGCCAAGAGCCTGTTCAGCGCGGGTATGACGTGGCCGGGCGTGTTCGCGTTTGACGATCAGCGCGCGGTCGACTACTTGGCCTCGCGGCCCGACGTGGACGCCACGCGCATCGGCTGCGGTGGCCTATCGGGCGGCGGCCTGCGTACGGTGATGCTGACCGGCGCGGATGAGCGGATTCGCTGTTCGTGCTGCGTCGGAATGATGACAACGTGGCGCGACTACCTGTTGAACAAGTGCTATACCCACACCTGGATGTGCTACGTGCCCGGATTGCCGCGCGATCTGGACTATTCCGAGATCCTGGGACTGGGCGTGCCGAATCCTGTGCTCGTATTGAACAATCGCCAGGACCAGTTGTTCGCCATGCCCGAAATGGAACGGGCGGACCGGATTCTCACCGAGGTATACAAGAAAGCTGGCGCACCGGACCGCTACCGGGCGAGCTTCTACGACGGCCCGCATAAGTTCGACCGGGAGATGCAGAAGGAAGCCTTCGCCTGGTTCGATCGTTGGCTGAAATAGCGATTCCCGCCGCACGCGACCAACTTGGACAGGCAGTAATGGGTGTCCTACTGGAGTGGCAGATCGCTCTGGCCGTTGGCGCCGTTCTTGTCGCCGTCGGGTTCAGCCTCAGGGATTACCGATGCCGCCGCGACTCGATCGCCTTCTTCCATGCGAACCACGCGCACGCCTTGCGCGGAGCGGCCCGTTTCGCGGATCTCGCTCGATTCGATGCGAATGATCTTGCCATCCTTGGTGACGATCATCAAATCCGAGTCTTCCTTCACCGAGAGGATCGCGACCACCTTGCCGGTTTTGGCCGTGGTCTTCATGTTGATGACGCCCTTGCCGCCGCGGTGCGTAAGCCGGTAGTCTTCGAGCGGTGTGCGCTTGCCGAAGCCCAGCTCGGAGATGGAAAGGATGAGGCCTTCCTTCTCTACGACCTCGGTGCCGACCAGGTAATCGCCATCTTCGAGGTCCATGGCACGCACACCGCGCGCGGTCCGTCCCATGGGACGCACTTCTTCTTCGTTGAAGCGGATGGCTTGGCCTTCGTGCGAGCCGAGGAAGATGAAATTATCGCCGTTCGTCAGATTAGCGGCGATCAGTTGATCGCCTTCGTCGAGTGTAAGCGCCCGAATGCCGCGCGCCATGGGGTTGTCGAACTCGGTGAGCTCGCATTTCTTGATGACGCCGTCCTTGGTCACCATCACGATGAACTTGCCGGGCTGGAATTCGCGCACCGCGAGAAAGCCCTTTACGGTCTCGCCTGGCTGAAGGTTAATCAGGTTCGAGATGTGCTTTCCCTTGCCGATGGTGGCCGCATCGGGGATCTCGTAAATCTTCAGCCAGAAGACCTGGCCGCGATCGGTAAAGATCAACAGGTAGCTGTGAGTCGAGGCGACCAGGAAGTATTCGACAAAGTCCTCGCTGCGCGTACCCATGCCGATGCGCCCTTTGCCGCCGCGTGACTGCCGGCGATAGGTGTCGACGGCCGTGCGCTTCAGATAGCCGCCGTGCGTGACGGTTACCGCAACGTCTTCCACGGCAACTAGGTCTTCGAGATGGATTTCGCCCGTGTCCTCGATGATCTGGGTGCGCCGCGCATCGCCGTATTCCTTTTGTACCTCTTTCAGTTCTTTAACAATCAGCTCGCGCAGGATTTTTTCCGAGCCGAGGATCGCCAGATATTCGGCGATGCCGCGCTGGATATCCGCCAGCTCATTGAGGATGTTCTGGCGCTCCATGCCGGTGAGGCGCTGCAACTGCAGCTCGATGATGGCCTGCGCCTGCTTGTCACTGAACTCGAACCGCTTCATCAGGGAATCGCGCGCCTCGCGCGGCGAGCCGGAGGCGCGAATCAGCTTGATCACCTCGTCGAGATTGTCGAGCGCTTTCTGGAATCCGAGCAGGATATGCTCGCGGGCACGTGCCTTGCGCAGCTCAAAATCGGTGCGGCGCCTCACCACCTCGACGCGGTGGTCGATGAAGTAGCGGATGCAATCGATCAGTCCCAGCTCTCGCGGCTGCCCGTTGACGATGGACAGCATGATCACGCCGAAGCCGATCTGAAGCTGGGTGTGCTTATACAAATTGTTGAGAATGACTTCTGCCTGTTCGCCGCGCTTCAACTCGAAGACGATGCGCAGACCTTCCCGGTCGCTCTCGTCACGGATCTCGGAAATGCCTTCAATCTTCTTGTCGTTGACCAAAGCGGCCGCATGCTCGATCAATCGGGATTTGTTCACCTGGTAAGGGATCTCGGTCACCACGATCTGCTCGCGGTCCTTCCCCATGCGCTCGATGGCGGCTTTCGCCCGCAGCTTGAGCTGACCCCGGCCCTTGGTGTACGCATCAATGATGCCCTGCCGTCCCAGGATGAAGCCGGCGGTGGGGAAATCCGGTCCCGGAACCATTTCGAGAATGTGCGCCAAGGGCGTGGCGGGATTCTGAATCAAGGCGATTGTCGCATTGATGATCTCGGTGAGGTTGTGCGGAGGGAAATTGGTCGCCATCCCCACGGCGATGCCGGAAGATCCGTTGATGAGCAGGTTCGGAACGCGCGTGGGCAGCACTTCCGGCTCGACTCGCCGATCGTCGAAGTTGGGCTTGAAATCGACGGTTTCTTTGTCGATGTCCTCCAGCAACGCGGTGTCGATGGGAGATAGCCGCGCCTCGGTATACCGGTAAGCGGCCGGCGGATCGCCGTCGATGGAGCCGAAGTTACCCTGCCCGTTAATCAGCGGGTAACGGAGGGAGAAATCCTGCGCCATGCGGACCAGGGCGTCATAGACCGCCGTATCTCCGTGCGGATGGTAGTTGCCGAGCACCTCGCCCACGATGCCCGCGCACTTGCGGTAGGCCCGAGTGGGAGTCAGGCCCATCTCCGACATGGCGTAAAGGATGCGGCGGTGCACCGGTTTCAGCCCGTCGCGAACGTCTGGTAGGGCGCGACCGACGATCACGCTCATCGAATAGTCGAGATACGACCGGCGCATCTCGTCTTCGATATTGATGGGGACTATGTCGCGGCCGCCGCTGTCACCACCCAGAGGTAGTTGGGGCGGCGGCGGGGGGCCTTGTGGTGGGTTTCCCTGGTCTGCCAAGCGTACTCCTTAATGGGATGTAAACCCCATTTTAACATGAACATACGCTGGCGACGGTTTCTAATTGAACGGGGTGAATTGCGGGGGTGCGAACCGTTCGACTTTCTCTAACAAATCGGCCCGGTGGATGGGCTTGGAAATGAAGTCATCCATGCCGGCCGCGTAGCACTTCTCCTGGTCGGTCTTCATGGCATGGGCGGTCAAAGCGATGATGGGAACGTGCCCGCCGTTTTGGCGCTCGCTCTCGCGAATCGCCGCGGTGGCTTCGTATCCGTCCATATGCGGCATCTGGATGTCCATGAGGATAAGATCGAAAGTTTGGCGAAGGACCATGGCTACCGCTTCATTGCCGTCTGCCACCACGGTAACGCTGTGCCCGCGCTTCTCCAGCACTTTCGCTGAGACCCTCTGGTTCACTGGGTTGTCCTCCGCCAAAAGGACGCGGAGGCCGGGGCCACGCCATTCCGGAATTGCCGGCGCGCCGTTATCCGCCTGCTGGGAACTGGTGTCGAGGGTGGGCAACGCTCGCAGAATGGCTTCGAGCAGGTCGTTTTGGAAAACGGGTTTCACCAGATAGAGTTCGACCCCAGCCGCCCGGCACTTCTCCGCGTCTTCCACATGGTGAGCGGAGCTGAGCATCATCACCACGGCGCCGTTGCGGTCGTACTGTTCGCGGATCCGGCGCGCCAGCTCGAAGCCATCCATTTGTGGCATGTGCACATCGAGCAGGATCAGGCGGAACTGTTGGCCGGCCAGGCGGGCGCGATCGATGGCTGCTAGCGCTGCCGCGCCATCCGGTGCCGTCACCGGGCGCATGTGCCAACTCTCCAGGAGCTTTTCGAGAATCTTGCGGTTTACGTCATTGTCATCCACCACGAGAACAGGCGTGCCGCGCAACGAGGCCAGGCTGGGAGCATGGCTCCCCGTTGCCTCGGCCGGCGCCACTTCAAGCTCGATGTCGAATTGGAAGGTACTGCCCGCAGCGGGCTCGCTTGCCACCGTAAGGCTGGAGCCCATGAGCTTCAAAAGCTGTTGTGAAATTGCCAAGCCTAGTCCGGTGCCCCCATAGCGGCGCGTAGCCGAGCCATCAACCTGGGAGAACAGTTCGAAGATGTAGTCCTGTTTGTCCTTGGGAATGCCGATCCCGGTGTCGCGCACGCTCCAGCGAAGCCGCACGGCATGCTCCTGTATCGATTCCGCGTCAACGCGCAGCGCAATGTCGCCGTGATCGGTAAATTTGACGGCGTTCCCTAGGAGGTTCAGCAGAATTTGCCGCAATCGCGCGGCGTCGCCCACCAGCCGATCCGGAACATCCTGGGCCACGTCGCAAGTCAGCTCCAAACCCTTTTCGTCGGCGTGCAATGCCAGGGTTTTGGCAGCCTCCCGCACCAACCGGCGCAGGGAAAATGGGGCCGGCAGCAGCGCCATCTTGCCCGCCTCGATCTTCGAGAAATCCAGGATGTCATTGATCACCGAAAGCAGGGCATCCGCGGAAGTCTTCACGACTGTCATGCACTCATGCTGTTCCGCGGTGAGCTGGGTTTCGAGCGCCAGTTCGGTCATACCGACAATTCCGTTCATGGGCGTGCGAATTTCATGGCTCATGTTGGCCAGAAACTCGCTTTTCACTCGTGCCAGGCTCTCCGCCCGCTCTTTGGCGGCGGCCAGCTCCTGGTTGGCGAGCGTCAGCTCGCGTGTGCGCTCGGCCACCTGGTGCTCGAGCCGCTCGCGATGGCTCTCCAGCTCCGCGTCCCGCAATTGGATCTGCGCCAGCATGTCGTTGAAGGCGTCGATCAGCTCGCCGGTCTCGTCGCGGCCATGCGGCGCTGCGCGGACGGAATAATTTCTGCCCGCGGAGACTTCTCGTGCCGTTCTCGCCAACGCCAGCAGGGGGCCGGAGATGGTTTGCTGTAATCTTTGGGCGAACAGCATGGAGCCCAGAAGCGAGACGGCGATCACGATTAAGAGGACTACAAAGTTCCGCCTCATGCGACCATAGGCCTCCTGCAGGCTGCACCGGATGAGGATGCTGCCAATGGATTCCCCGTCGAGAAGGATGGGCCGCACCACCAGTAGAGTGGCGCCTTCGAAGTAGAACCCGGTACGCCGCTTTTCGGGGCCATCGCTCGGAACGCCAGGTTGCGCATACTGTGCGAATTGCGCGCCGTCTTTCGCGAATACCGCCGCCAACAAGATCCGCCGGTCTGTCCGCAAACCCGCAAGAATCTCCTTCGCCGCGTGAGGGTCCTGGAAGGTGAGGGCCGCCGTCACGTTGGAGCCAAACGCGTCCGCCAGCGTTGAGATTTCTCTTGCCGTCTGCGCGCGCAGGTCTATAGTCGTGAAAACGGTCAGCGCCGCTGAGGCCAGCGTGAGGGCGACGCAACCGGTCATGAAGATCACCAGGTTCAGTTTGCGCCGGATAGGCAGGTTCTGGAACCAGCGGCTCATGGTTTGCTCCGGGCCAGTTGGGCGGGGGCCTTACTGGAAAGCTGCAACAATTTGGCACTAATGCGGAGCCCACTCCGGCTGACAGCCTCGACGTTTATGGCGAAGCGGAACTTGTTTTCGTCTTTGATGAGCTGGATCATCCCACCCCGCTCCGCGAACCGCTCGCAATCACTCACGGTCAGCGCCCCACTTGCCGTTGCAGCCTCCAGGATGTCGGCAAAATGTTCCTTGTCTCCGCCGATGAATACTACGTTGCAATGCTGATCAACGGCCCGATTCTCGCTGCGGCGAACAATAACGGGGCGACCCGCAATCGTCTTTCCCCTCACGCTCTGCTTGAGCTCGTCATACAACGGTTCCACGCCAATCACGCAAAAAGAGAGGCTGTCATCGCTGGAAGAACCCGGGCCGGGCCACTCCACGAACTTCGCAAAATTGTAGACGAACGCCACTTTTACTTGTAGCTCCAGGCTTGCTTCCGGCGGCTCCGCGGCGCAGCAGGCCACCGCCGCTCCGGCCAGGAGCAGACGCAGAGCGCGTTCCATGGGCCAGGACATCAGAAGCTCCAGGAAACCTTTCCGAAAAAGCTGCGCTGCACCTCGAAACGCACGTTGGGACCCTCATCGGGAAGGTAGAACTCGACGTGCCGGGGATCGAGCAGATTTTGCCCGGAGATGCTGAATTCCAACTGAGGCGAAGCACGCCACGACAAGTGCATATCGAGGCGCGCATAGGCCGGCACCGCCTGATCCGGTATGCCTCCGACGAAAAAGAGCGCACTGTCCCATGTCGTACGGCGAGGCAGGTTCAGCTCGGATCGGATCTGCCAGCTATGGCCCGGGCTGGCGCCGAGTGCCGACGCAGCGTGGCTGGTTGGATAGGCGTCAAGATCCAGACTGAGCCACGAATAACTGCCGGTAACTTTCCAGCGCTTCACTGGAATATAGGTAGCAGCCACTTCCATGCCTCGGCCGGTACCCTTGAGCAGGTTGCCGTAGGTAAGAGGGACAAGTAGATATTGCGGGGACAACCATTGGGGTTGACCCGGCTCAATCGTCGCCAGGTGGTCATAGCGGTTGTAGAACACGGTGGCGTCGAGAGAAATGGATTCCGCCACTTGCGTCCGGTAGCCGGCTTGATATCCCAGCAACGTCTCGGAAAGTTGTTTGGGATTCCCGGAAAGCGAAACGACTGCCAATACGCCACCGGGTTGAGCGGTCACGGACTCAACGGCCTGAATGTTTTCCTCCAAACGAGACGGAGTGCGAACGGCGCGTGAGACAGCCGCCCACAGCGCGTGCCTTGCGGTTGGCGTCCACATCAGCCGCGCGTCCGGCTGTACTTCGAAACCGGTAAAAACGTTGTGCTCGATTTTCGATCCGGCGGTTATGAAAAGCTGGTCGGCAATCAGGCGGATTTCATCCTGTAGGAAGAAACTGTACAAGGTTTCCGCACGCGAGGGTGGATCGAGGCTGGCCACAAAGCTCCCCAACGTGTTGTCGACCGTCCGACGCACCTCGAAGCCCCATTGCAACTCCTGACGAGATGAAATCTCCCAGCGGTGCTGAAAGTCCAGGTCGAGCGTGGTGAGCTGGTCGCCGCCGATCTCGCCGAGCCGGGCATAGCGATCGAAATAGATCTGAAGGTCCGTCTCAGAACCGCCGGACAGACGATGCTGCCAGCGCGCCAATGCGTTGCCCCCGGTCGGGTTGGCGGAGGCGCCATCCAACTGTAGGTAGGGCGGAGTGAGAGTCGGCACCGAATAGCTTTGACCAATCCGGCTGCCGTAGCCATCACCTAGAAAGACAAATGCGTCGCGCTCGGACTCATCCCAGTCCACACGGAAGCCCACATGCCCCAAGTACCAATTGTCCACATAGGCGCCGCCATTCTGGTTGTAGACGCCGTCGTGGTTGCTATAAGTCCCAAAAATCCGATAAAAGGCGTCGGGACCGAGGGCATCGCCATACCGAACGCTGCCTTGTGCCAGAGGCTCATTTCCGCCGCCGGCCGTCACAAGGCCCCCTTGGGTCTGCTTGGCGGGCTTGGTGATGATGTTGATCACACCGTTCACGGCGTTGGCGCCCCACATGGTCGCTCCCGGCCCTCGAATCACTTCGATGCGGTCAATGTCATCCAGCGGCACGTCGAGAGTGTCCCAGTAAACGCCCGAAAACATGGTCGTATACACGCACCGTCCGTCGACCAGCACGAGCAACTTGTTGGCGAAGCGGCCATTGAACCCGCGGGCTGTGATGGCCCATTGATTGGACGAGATGCGCGCCACCTCCACGCCAGGGGCCAAGCGCAGGAGCTCCGGGATGCTGGTGAGGCCTGAGCGTCGGATGTCTTCCTGCGTGATTACGTACACGGCGGCTGGAACCTGGTTGAGTTTTTGCTCCTTCTTTGCGACCGAGGTGACTTCGATTTGCATGAGCTCTTCAATCGTGGCCTCGGTCAGATCCCGTGCTTCCTGAGGAGTATCAGGGGATGCCACCGGGACAGCCGCGGCCATGACCAGAAAGATCATCGCGATCTGGCGCAGCTTCCGTTGGGCTGCCTGGTGGCAACGGGAAATGTGACGCTCCATCAATAGAGAGTTCGGCGTAACTGACGGAATTCTTTAGCCTTGCACCGCACCGGAGGGTTTACCGCGCGCTGGAAGCACCTCCATTGATGCCGCGCGCTGGTTGGCGTATGATGCTCGCTATGAAAGCTTCCTGGACCTTCTTATTGATGTGCCCGGTCGTCGCGCTTCTCGGGGCGCCGCAGAGCGCCAACGCCCCCAGCGTCGACCAGATTCTTGACCATTACGTGCAGGCGGTGGGGGGGAAGGACGCCATCCAGAAAGTCACCAGCCGTGACATGAAAGGGACGCTCGAGAACTCGGATGACGGGACCACGGCGCCCGCGGAGATTTTTGCCAAGGCCCCGAATAAGTATCTGGCGGTGGTCAATCTCGGCGATGGCGGCGAGATGTTGGAAGGGTGGAACGGGGAGAAGGGTTGGGGCAAGGATCCCGATTCCGGCCTCCATGATACCGAGAAGGCGGAACAGATCGCCGCCAAGCGCGACTACGACTTCTACCGCGAGATCCGGCTCAAAGAATTGTTCCCGAAGATGGCGCTGAGCGGCAAGATGAAGATAGATGACCGGGACGCGTTCATTGTTGAAGCCATATCACCCGACGGCGCGACCGAGAAACTTTACTTCGACGCCGAAACGGGACTATTGGTGCGCCGCGATTTTGAGCGCGTGACGATTGACGACGGCATCGTCCTGTACGAGGTGGATTACGACGATTACAAAGACGTGGATGGTCTGAAGCTGCCCTCCACCGTTCGGCGTAAGACGCCCGATTATACGCTGACTTACCGGTTCACCGAGATCAAACAGAACGTGCCTGTAGAGGACACGAAGTTCAACAAGCCGGAGAAATAGGATCTAGGCTTCTTCGGGCGGCAGCTCGAAATTGATGAGCGCGCCACGGAAGCCGCGAGTTTTCCAAACGCCGAAAGCGATACCCACGATCATCCAGATGGCTCCCGCGATTTGCGCGGGCCGGCTGAGGTTCAGCCAGAGTAACAGGCAGACAAAGAATCCAACCACGGGCGGGATCAGGTTGCTCAGCTTCTTTTCGGACGCATGCACGTAGTACCGCATGAAGGAAGCAGCGTTGACGCCCATGAAAGCAATGAGCGCGCCGAAGTTCAGCATTTCGGCGCCGAGGGCATAGGTCATCCCGCAGGCGACGCCGATCAGGGCAATCACCCCAACGAAAATCACGCTGTTGCGCGGGACGTGGCGCTTGCGGTCTATGGCTCCGAAGAATTTCGGCAAAGCGTTGCTGCGTCCCATTCCATAGAGCAGACGGGCCGCCCCAAGCTGGGCGGCCATCCCAGACCCGAAGTTCGCCACGATCAGCGTCATGTTCATCACGCCGAAAAACCAGCTTCCAGCAGCCCGGGTCGAGACGTCGACGAAGGCTGTATCGTTGTCGCGAAAAGCCTCCGACGACGGCCAGACCAACTGCGCGGCATAGCACTCCGCTGCCGAAAGGAAGCCCACCACGACGCAGGTCAGCACGGTGGCCAGAAGAATGTTGCGCCGCGGATTCTCCACTTCTTCAGAAAGCGTGGAGATGCCGTCGAATCCAATGTAGGTGAGGACTGCGATGGAGGTGCCGCCGAGTACCGCGCCGAAATTGAAAGTCGCCGGATCGTAGAGAGGACGCGTGAAAAAGCTGAGTCCGTCATGTGGGTGACCAAATACATAGCGGGCGGCGGCCACGAAGAAGATGGCCACCACCAGCCCCATGGCCGTGGCCAGGGCGGCATTGATGCGCGCCGACGTCTTGATGCCGCGCAGATTGAGCCCTGTGAACATCAGGAAGTAAAAGATGACCCAGATCCAAAAGGGCACGCCGGGCGCAAATCTCATCGACGCTTCGCTGCACCAGATCATGCAGATGAGCGGGTTGAGCATGTAGTCCATCACCATGCTCCATCCGGTGATGTAACCGAGGGCCGGATTGATCTCCTGCCCGACGTAAGTGAACGCCGAACCCGCGCTGGGATAGGCACGCGCCATGCGTCCGTAGGCGATGGCGGTGAACAGCATCGCAATCAGAGCGATGAGAATGGTGGTGACGACGTGGCCCCGCCCGCGGGCGTTGATCACACCGTAGATCGCCATGGGGGCGGTGGGCTGGAGCACGATGACGCCGTAAAGCACCAGGTCCCAAAGATTCAGAGCGCGCTTCAGACGTGGCGCGCCGGCGTCGGTAGTAGGTGTGCTCTCAGCCATGGTTCTCCCTCAAGCGGGATGTCAGAGTTGTGTGAAGTCGCCAGTATACAACACGGGCAGGCTACGGCCTGATTTACGCTTCTTCCGGCGGTAAATCAAAGTCGATGAGTTTCCCGCGGAAGCCGTGTGTCTTCCAAGCGCCGAATGCGATGCCAACCAGCATCCACAGCGCACCCCATTTCTGCGCCGGCCTGCTCAAATTCAGCCAAAGGAGAAGACAAACCACGAAGCCCAGGATTGGTGGAATGAGATTGACGAGCTTCTTTTCGGAGGCCCGGAGGTAATACCGCACAAAGGAAGCCGCATTGACCCCCATGAAAGCAATGAGGGCGCCGAAGTTCAGCATTTCCGCGCCGAGATCGAAGGGAATGAAGAACGCGCCAATGAGGGCGATCGTGCCCACGAAGATCACGTTATTGCGCGGGACGTGGCGCTTGGAATCGACAACTCCGAAGAACCCCTGCGGCAACGCATTGCTGCGCCCCATGCCGTAGAGAAGGCGGGCGGCGCCCAGTTGAGATCCCATCCCGGAGCCGAAGGTGGCGACGATCAACGTGACGCCCATGACCCATGAGAGCGGGGCGGCCGCGCGCCCAGCCACATCCACGAAGGCGGTCACCTCATTGGGGAACGGCTCGGAAGCCGGCCACACTAACTGCGCGGCATAGCATTCCGCCGCTGAAAGCAGGCCTACCACCAAGCACGTAAGCACGGTGGCCCAGAGGATGTTGCGGCGCGGATTCTCGACCTCTTCGGAAAGCGTGGAAATCCCGTCGAAGCCGATATAAGTGAGGACGGCAATGGAGGTGCCACCAAGGACGGCGCTGGTCTTGAACGTTGCGGGATCAAAAAACGGTCGCGTGAAGAAGCCGATGCCGTCGTGCGCGTGGCCGAACACGTAGCGGGCCGCGGCCACAAAGAATATGGCGACCACCAGTCCCATGCCGGTAGCCAGCCCCGCGTTCACGCGCGCCGACGTCTTGACGCCACGCAGGTTCAGCGCCGTGAACATGAGAAAGAAGAAGATGGCCCACATCCAGAAGGGCACGCCCGGGGCGAAGCGCGTCGCCTGGGAGCTGCACCAACTGATGCAGATGAGCGGATTGAGCATGTAGTCCATCACCATGCTCCATCCCGTGATGTAGCCCAGAGCTGGGTTGATCTCCTGTCCGACATACGTAAACGCGGAGCCGGCGCTGGGATAGGCACGCGCCATCCGTCCATAAGCGATGGCCGTGAACAGCATCGCGACCAGAGCGATCAGGATGGTGGTCACCACATGGCCATGGCCTCGATCGCTGACCACGCCGAATACCGGCATCGGAGCGGTCGGCTGGAGCACGATCACGCCATACAGCACCAGGTCCCGAAGCGTGAGAGCGCGTCGTAAACGCGCTGGACTGGTGGTGGGGCTCTCAGGCATGAGTTGGGCGAGGCCGCCAGTATACACTACGGGCCGCTCTTGCTTGCGCTAAATCACCCAGGCAGGCGGCAACGGCTGATTCGTAAGAGCTTCAGGATCAGAGCGCTGTCACGCGGCATTCTACGTGCTCGGTCGCGTAATGTGGGTGACATTTTGGGCACTGGCGCGTACCATTTAAATGTGAGGGGATTGGTGGCATCGCTGGTTGCGGTGGTTCTGCTGAGCCTCATTGCCGTTTGCCCACTTCCTGCCTGTGCCATGGCACTAACGCACCATGGATGCTGCCACAAATCGCAAACGCAGCCGCGCTGCCCGATGCCGACCCTTCAGGATTGTCCCTATTTCATTTTGGAGAAGGGCAAGACGGCGCCAACCGTTGCGAGCTTTGCGCCAGTTCTTTGCCGGCAGATCACTTCGGATTTCTGTACGCCGGATTTTCTTTCCACCATTCGCACCGAAGCCAGACTGCCGGATTCGGCAGGCTTGTACCTTCGCGTGCGAGTACTCCTGATCTAGAAACAACCCATCGCAAATTGCTTTCTGGTGAGGCACGTATTTTTGCGTCACCGGTGTCATTTGGCTGAGGTTGAAAAACTGATTAGGAGAATCTACATGAAAAAGCTAACGATGAGTGTGCTGAGCCTGGCGGCTCTCTTGATGTTGACGTTCGGAAGTTCGTTTGCGAAGTCCGCGAAAGCAGGCTGCTGCAATGGATCATCCTGCTGCCATAGCGGCGCGGCTTGCTGCCGGAAGTAATCAGTCCTGCCAGAACCGGAGCCGGGGTTTTTGTATCCCGGCTTCGGTTTAATACACAATCGTGAAGCCGCCGTCCGGCCTTGCAAGAGCTGCGACCAGGCTCCAGACGGGAACGCCATCCGCCTTTCCGTGTTCCTGGGTGGGCCGCCCGTCTTTGTCGTAGACTTGCCAGGCTAGGCTGCCGCCTTTCTTCCAACCCATGCCTTCGGTCCAAACGAAAAGCGTTTCGCCCTTCGCATTTGCGGCGACGGCTGGATATTTGCGATTTTCTCCCGCGCCCGGTGCGGCGACCGGCGTGAGTTTACCAGTCGCAGGATCGATTCGTCCGAAGTAGACCTGCTTCTCGGTTTCCCAGGCCGCCAAAACGCCGGCGGGGCTCTCCGTGAAAGACTCGCTGCTCATCACGCAATAGCCGACATTCCATGCCGAAATGTCCGAGCCGTCGAAGGTGCTGCCGCGATCGCGGGAAATCAGGAGGTAGATGTCGCGATGTACCGTTTCGGTCGCGGAGCGGTACAGCACGTAGAGTATGCCGTTGCGATCGACGAACGCATCGAGCTTGCAGCAGCCGCAGGCGCCGGTGGGTCGATCCCATGCAGGCCGCTCACGCTCGAACGTGGCGCCATCATCGGTCGAGCGCGCAATCCACACACGTCGATTGTTTTCCCCCTCGGTTCCGGGCGCAGGGGCATGCCACACAACGTAGACATTGCCGGACGCATCGGCCGCTATGCCACCCCCGCCGTCGAGACCCCTAGCCACTTGGATCAAGTCGCGTTGTGTCTCGAACGCAGTTCCAGCATCGTTGAGCCTTGTGTACAGCATCGGCTCCTTGCCGTAGACCGGTCCCGGAGTGAGCACGTGCGATCCGTTCCAGGCGACATGAACCCGTCCGTTTCTGCCGATGGCAATGCTGGCGCCGCGAATGTTGCCGGTAGCAATGGCGCTTCCCGCAACCGAGTTGACACGCAGTGGCGCTGAAAATGTGTCACCGCCGTCGCGAGAGCGAACGTAATAAAGATCACCATGACCGGGATCGCCCTTGTAGTAGACCATGTGGACCGTGCCTGCGTGATCCACGGCCACTTGTGGCTGGATGCCGCCCTCGGGCACCCGCCGCATGGTCACTTTTTCAGAATGCGCGAAATCGGCGGCCGGAGCGGCCAGGGGAAGAATCAGCAGCCCGATGCAGATACGCCTGAGCACACTATCAGCTTAGCTTGCTCAGGTATTCGTAGCTGATGCGTGCGCTTTCGATGGGCGGCCGGTCGCAGAAGTCCTGCTCGACGAAGTAATGTTTCACGCCGGCCGAAGCGGCGGCGAAAATTGGTTTCCAATCGATGATGCCACGGCCCACTTCGATGAACGGCCCTGGCTTGTCGTCCACGTCGGTGGAGGTGCCGAAGCCTGGCTTGCGGTCCTTTATATGCAGCAGCGGATAACGATCAGGATTGCGTTTCATGTAGGCGACGGGGTCCCTTCCCGCCCAGGTCATCCAGAAGCAGTCGAGCTCGATCTTGACGAGTTGGGGATCGGTGAGGCGGAGAAGTTCATCGAACGGGACCACGCCGTTGAACGTCTTGAACTCGAAATTATGGTTGTGATAGCCGAACTGAATTCCCGCCTTCTTGGTCTCGGCGCCCGCTCGGTTGAAAAATTCAAAGTAGCGCTTGTACTTGTCGAGCGACGTTCGCTCCTCGGGCGTCAGCCAGGCCATCAGCATGTATTTCAGGCCGAGCTCGTGGGCGTACTCGATTTCCTTCGCCAAGCGCGGCTCGAGCGTCATGTCGTAATGGGCAACGGGGCATACCAGCCCGTTGTCCGCGATAATCCGGCGAATCTCGGCGGCGGGTTTGTTCAGGAACGCGTACAACTCGACTTCCTTGTAGCCGATGCCCGCTACCTTCTTAATGGTGCCAGGGAAGTCTTTTTCCAGCTCGTTGCGGACGGTATACAGTTCGAGGCCGATTGGAAGGCCGAGCGGGTTGGCACGAAGCGAGCCTTGGTTCAGCGCCGCAAATCCGGTTACCGCCGAAGCCGTCTTGCGCAGAAATTGCCTTCTATTTTGCAGATTCATTGGAGCCTCCGGGCACAACGATCCATTTTGTAACAGAGATCGTATCAGAGACGTCCCATGCTTTGCGCCCGTGTCTGTTACAATCGCCGTAAAGGTCGGGACATCTCACCATGACCATTCGGGAACTCCCCAACACACTTGGTTCACTGAAAAAAAGTGATTTTACGGAAGCGCGTGTCGCTACGCGAAGCGTCAAAGATGAGCTCCGCAGCAATCTGATTTGCAAGCTGCAACGCGGCGAAACCCTGTTCCCCGGCATCGTCGGTTACGAAGACACCGTGGTTCCGCAGGTGACCAACGCGATTCTTTCGCGGCACAACTTTATTCTGTTGGGATTGCGCGGCCAGGCCAAGACTCGACTGGTGCGTATGCTGACCACGCTGCTCGATCCCGCCGTCCCTTGCATTGCCGGTTGTGAGATACACGACAATCCGTACCGGGCCATCTGCCGGCAGTGCCGGGACCTGATCGCGGAAAAAGGCGATGCCACACCGATCGCCTGGCTGGAGCCGGATCAGCGCTACGTGGAGAAACTCGCCACCCCGGACGTCACCATCGCCGACATGATCGGCGACATCGATCCCATCAAAGCGGCGCGCCGGGGCCACGACATTTCGCACGAGCTGACGGTGCACTATGGTCTGGTACCGCGCGCCAACCGCGGTATTTTCGCCATCAATGAACTGCCGGACCTGGCAGGCAAGATTCAGGTCGGCTTGTTCAACATCATGCAGGAAGGCGACGTGCAGATCAAAGGTTACCCGGTGCGGCTGCCGCTCGACCTACTGCTGGTCTTCACCGCGAATCCTGAAGACTACACGGCGCGCGGCAAGATCATCACACCGCTCAAAGATCGTATCGGCAGCGAGATCCGCACGCACTATCCGGCGTCGCTCGAACAAGGGCTCGAGATCACGGAGCAGGAAGCGTGGCTGAAGAGGCCATCACCGATCCAGACCGTTGTGCCGGCGTATATCCGCGAGATCATCGAGCAGCTCGCTTTTGTCGCCCGCGAGGACAAGAAGGTTGACAAGCGCTCGGGCGTCTCACAGCGGCTGCCGATTTCAGTTTTGGAAAACGTGGTCTCGAACGCGGAGCGCCGCGCCTTACGCGCCAAGGAGCCGGTAGCGGTGCCGCGCGTGCTCGATATATACGCCGCTCTTTCCTCCATCACAGGAAAACTGGAGCTGGAGTACGAAGGCGAGCTGAAGGGCGGGGATGCGGTAGCTCGTGAGCTGATTCGCCTGTCCGTCGGCAAAATCTACGACAAGTATTTCGAGAGCGCCAACGT
>Ga0116225_1001396_pt1 | contig 17315 bp, 21 predicted proteins | sample Sb_taG_8_FD_88968 | JGI IMG/M metagenome (GOLD analysis project Ga0116225, IMG submission 88968) | Peat soil microbial communities from Weissenstadt, Germany - Sb_50d_c_BC metaG | ecosystem: Environmental > Terrestrial > Soil > Wetlands > Peat | place: Germany: Weissenstadt | collected 2010-09-21 | reverse complement strand
GAGCGAGGTGTCGCTGTAAAGGGCCGCGCGCCGGTCGCCCTTGGGCAATTCTCCCGCAACAAAGCCGGAAAAGGTGTCGAACAGATACAGCCGCCGCCCCGGAGCCATCATGCGCAGGATCTTGGCGGTATGGCCGCGCCACACCCCCAGCTCGGCCAAGGCGCCCTCGACGCCGCGAGCCAGGGTGCGGGCGATGTTGTCGATGAGAAAATAGGCGCGCGCCAGATCGTCGGCATTGCCGGGATCGCTGTCAACGAACGCCCGCAACACCTTTGCCACGCTTTGGCTTTTGCGGAAATGCACGTGGTTGCCGGGCCGGTGCTGCACATGGTGGCTGGCATGCTGGGCGTTGATGCGGGCGGCATCCAGCGACGGCGGAGCCGCCGACAACAGCGCAGCCGCCCGCTCGAACGCCGCCAAGGCCTCCGCCCCCTGCCCCAGCGCTTTGAACGCCGCCCCCAGGGCGCGCAGGTGCTGAGCGTTGCCGCCATCGACGGCTAGGGCACGGCGCAGCAACGGCACCGCGCGATCCGGGCAGCCGGTCATCATCTCGGTCAGCGCCGCCAGATGCAGCGCCTCGGGGTGGGTGGGGACGGCTCCCAGCAGCGTCGCCGTCATCGCCCGCGCCTGCTCGAAACGGCTTTCCCGCTGGGCGTCGCGGATCATCGCCAAAGCTTGGGAAACGGTTATCTGGCGCCCTTGATCTTGGCTCACGGCTCCACCCCGCGCAGGAAAACGAGACGCGAGGGTAGCCTTGCCCCTGCCCCGGTCAAGGCCTGTTTCACATCGCCACAATCCCTTGAAAAATAACGCCGAGGAGTTCAGCTTAGGCGCGACCATTCCGGTTCGGGCGAAGGGGACGACGATGACGGCCAAGGCGGTAGCGATCGCGCAGCAAAAAGGCGGCGCCGGCAAGACGACCATCGCGGTGCAATTGGCGGTGACATGGTCGCGCCAGGGGTACCGCGTCGCCATGCTCGACGTTGACCCGCAAGGCTCGCTGGCGGCGTGGTTCGGCGTGCGCAAGCAGGCCGGACTGGATAGTTTGCTGACCGCCACCGACGTCCAAGGCTGGAAACTGACCACCGAAATCGACCGGCTGAAGGCCGATTATGACCTGCTGGTCATCGACACCCCGCCCCATGCCGAAACCGACGCCCGCGTCGCCGTGCGCGCCGCCTCGTTGATCCTGGTGCCGGTACAGCCCAGCCCGATGGATTTGTGGGCGACCAAGCCGACCTTGGAACTGGCGCGGCGCGAGAAAAGCCAAGCTTTGCTGGTGCTCAACCGCATGCCGTCGCGCGGCAAGCTGGTCGATGTCATCCGCGCCAAGATCGCCGAGGACAATTTGCCGCTGGCCGCCACCGCGCTGGGCAACCGCTCGGCCTTCGCCGCCAGCATGATGGACGGCAAGGGCGTCGTCGAGACTCAGCCGAAAGGCACCGCCGCCGTGGAAATCCGCGCTTTGGCCGATGAAATCGCCGGCATCCTTAAAATCTCGCTGCCGAGGGCCGCAGAATGATGATCCCCGTTATCCTGGCCCTGCACACCATGGCCGCCATCGCCTGGGTGGGCGGCATGTTCTTCGTCATCGCCGCCCTGCGTCCGGCGCTGCTTCCCCTGCCCCTGCCCGAACGGCTGGGGGTTTGGCGGCGCGCGCTGGAGCGGTTCTTCGCCTGGGTCTGGATCTCCGTCATCGTGCTGCTGGTCAGCGGTTATGCGGTGGTGTTTTTCGGCTATCAAGGCTTCGCCTCGGTCGGCCTGCATATCCACATCATGCAGTTGACCGGCCTGATCATGGTGCTGTTGTTCGTGCTGATGTGGGCGATGCCCTGGCAGGACTTCCGCCATGCCCTTGATGCTGGGCATTTCGAAGACGCCGCCAAGTCGTTGAAGCGCATCGGTCTGGTCGCCTCGATCAACCTGCCGCTCGGCCTGTTCACCTCGGTGATCGGCGCCACCGGCAGCTTCTGGACCTATTGAGCACTCACGACACGACCAACTGCATATCCATGTGAACCCCGGCATCCAGCGTGCGATGCACCGGGCATTTCATCGCCACCCCCAGCAGATAGGCCCGCTGCGATTCGTCCAGCGGGCCGTCGAGCATGACTTCCATCTCGACATGGTCCAGCCGCTGCGGGTGGTCTTCGCAATCGGCGCAATCGCCCGCATGGCGGCGGTTATGGCGCAGACGCACCGCCACCCGGATCAATGGCAACCCCCGCCGCCGCGCCACCAGCCGCACCGTCATCGCCGTGCAGGCTCCCAACGCCGCCAACAGATAGTCGTACGGCCCCGGCCCGCTGTCGTCGCCACCCGCCAATAGCGGCTCGTCGGCGGCCAACATATGGCGGCCAACCCGGACTTCCTGGGCAAAGCGCCCGGAGCCGGTCTCGGCGACGACGACTTCTCCGGGGCTGGGCTGGATCGGCGGCAGCATGGCGGCACCTCCCGTTTCTTGTCATTGGCGACAAGACTACGCCGTCCCGCCTCTCGGCGATGACGGCGCGGAAGGTGACCGCGAACAGCAATAAAGGGGCGGCTCAACTGGCCGGCGAGGCCTCCGCCTGACGGTCGGCTTCCGTCAGCGTCAGATCGCGGCTCATGGTCCGCTGGATGCGGTTGACCAAGGCCTTGGTGGTGAACGGTTTGACGATGAAATCGTTGGCCCCAGCCTTCTTGGCCTCGTTCAGGCGCCACAGCTCGGAATAGCCGGTGACGATGATGATCGGCAGCCGGGTGCCCGAAGAGTCGATTTCGCTACGGACGCGGCGGGTGAATTCGACCCCGTCCAACCCATCCATGACGTAATCGACTAGCAACAGATCCGGCTTCCAGTCCTTGATCATGGCCAGCGCATCGGCACCGTTGTCGACCTCGACGACCTCGCGCACGCCGACACTATACAGAATGGTATTGATCAGACGCCGCATATTGACGTTATCATCCACCACCAAAATGCGCAAATCTTCGAACTTCATGATTCTGCTCTCCAATGGTGGATCGCTGGCTTCATCATGTGCCATGTCAAAACAGACCGACGTCCGAGTCTATGAAGAACTCGGCCCCGATGGCGATGACGGCTTCGCTCGCTTTTGGATTATTGGCGCAATATGGAACATATTGCATATCTTCTTTCAGGATATGCTCGAACAGCCAGCGTTGCAGGAAACGGAATAGGTCCTGCGTATCGACGGCGTCAGGATTGGCCGTATAGAGCGCCAGATAGTGCTGAACCTGCTGGCCCAGAATTTGATGGCATTGGTGATGCGCCTCGGCCGTCGGGAAGCCGACCACCTGCTGCATCCGCTCTTCTCGGATGAAATGGTATTCGGTGTAGTCGGACAGCGCCGCCAGCACGGTGCCGACGATGGTGTACGCCTCCGGCAGGTCGGCAGCGAGGTTGATTTGGCTGATCAATTCGATCAGCACCTTGTGGTCAGCATCGATCTCGGGGACGCCGACGCTCAGTTCGGGGGTCCAGGCGATCGGACGGTCATAGGCATTTTCCTCGGCCGCAGCGATAGACGTGGTCATCAACACCCCCAGATATTCCACCCGAAGCGCGCCACCCCATTCGGCTCGGCTACGGTCTACACCTATCATAAACGCGAAAGAGTTGGATACGCTTTGTACGCCCCTGTCGTTCGCTCGCCTTGCCAGTAGCCGCCTTGCGGTCTAGAACGAATGGGTCCGCTGTACAAGGAGCCGGTCATGAGCGATGACGTCGAGGTTTTCGAGAAAACAACACCTTACAAAGGTTATTTTCGGATCGACCAGTATCGGCTGCGGCATCGCACCCATGACGGCGGCTGGACCGAAGAAATGAGCCGCGAAGTCTTCGAACGCGGCCATGCCGTCGCCGTGTTGCTTTATGACCCAGAGCGCGACGCCGTCGGCTTGATCGAGCAATTCCGCCCCGGCGCGCTGGCCGGCGGCTGGCATCCCTGGCTGATTGAAATCGTGGCCGGCGTCATCGATCACGACGACCCGCCGGAAAAAGTCGCCCGCCGCGAAGTCAAGGAAGAGGCCGGCGTCGAGGTCTCCGAGCTTTTGCAGATCGGTCATTATCTGGTCAGCCCCGGCGGCACCACCGAAAGCGTGCATCTTTATATCGGCCGCGTCGATTCGACGCAGTTGTCGGGCATCCACGGTCTGGCCCATGAAGGCGAGGACATCCGCGTGTTCTCCGCCCCCGCCGACGAGGCGATCGGCTGGATCACCTCGGGCAAGGTCAACAACTCGATGACCATCATCGCCCTGCAATGGCTGGCGCTGAACCGCGCGTCTCTTCTCGCCCAATGGACCGCCTGACCGCTCTCTCCAACCTCGTTCCGCCAGGAGCTGGCATGCCTCAGATAAAGACTGGTTTTGTCGACACCATCGGCAACACCCCGCTGATTTTGTTGAAGAAAGCGTCCGAGATAACCGGATGCACGATCCTGGGTAAGGCCGAGTTCCTTAATCCCGGCGGCTCGGTCAAGGATCGCGCTGCCCTGGCCATGGTGCTCGACGCCGAGGAACGCGGTCTGCTCAAGCCGGGCGGCGTGATCGTCGAAGGCACCGCCGGCAATACCGGTATCGGGTTGGCTCTGGTCGCCAATGCGCGGGGTTATCGCACCGTCATCGTCATGCCGGAAACCCAAAGCCAGGAAAAAAAGGACATGCTGCGCCTGTGCGGCGCCGATTTGCGGCTGGTCCCCGCCCTGCCCTACAGCGATCCCGGCAATTACGTGCGCTATTCCGAAACGCTGGCCAAGGAACTGGCGTTAACCGAACCCGGGGGCGTGATTTGGGCCAACCAGTTCGACAACACTGCCAACCGTTTGGGCCACTACCGCACGACCGGGCCGGAAATCTGGGAGCAGACGGATGGCAAGATCGATGCCTTCACCTGCGCCGTCGGCACCGGCGGCACTTTGGCCGGGGTGGGACTGGCGCTGAAAGAACGCAATCCCAATATCCAGATCGTGCTGGCCGACCCGCTCGGTTCGGCCTTGTACAACTACTATGAACATGGCGAGTTGAAGGCCACCGGCAGTTCCATCACCGAAGGCATCGGACAAGGCCGCATCACGCAAAATCTGGTCGGCGCGCCCATCGACGGCGCCGTGCAGGTCACCGACGAAGAGGCGCTGCCGATGATCTTTCATCTGTTGAAAGAGGAAGGCTTGTGCGTCGGCGGCTCATCAGGCATCAACGTGCTGGGAGCCATCAAGGTGGCGCAGCGGTTGGGGCCGGGCCATACGGTGGCGACCATCCTGTGCGATTTCGGCACCCGCTATCAGAGCAAGCTGTTCAATCCGGCCTTCCTGCGCGAACGGAACCTGCCGGTGCCGGCGTGGTTGGCCTAAGCAGACCAAGCAAGTAAGGGGGTTCTGTTCATGAGCTATGCCAATCCCAACGCCATCGTCAGCACCGGCTGGCTGGCCGAACACCTGAGCGCGCCCGACGTGCGGGTGGTCGATGCCAGCTACCACATGCCGGCCAGTGGCCGCGACGCCCGTGCCGAATACGAGCACGAGCATATCCCCGGCGCGGTGTTCTTCGACATCAACGACATCGCCGACCACACCAACCCGCTGCCGCACATGCTGCCCGAAGCGGCCAAGTTTGCCAGCAAGGTGCGCAAGCTGGGCCTGGGCAACGGCAACCGCGTCATCGTTTATGACCATGCCAGCGGCAGCGCCGCGGCGGCGCGGGTGTGGTGGATGTTCCGCCTGTTCGGCCATGACGACGTCTCGGTGCTGGATGGCGGCATGGCCAAATGGCTGGCTGAAGGCCGCCCGGTGGAAGACCTGCCGCCGATGCCGCGCGAACGCCACTTCATGCCGCGCGTCAACCAGTTGCTGGTGCGCAGCAAGGATCAGGTAAAGGCCAATATCGACAGTGGCCGCGAACAGGTCATCGACGCCCGCTCGCCCAGCCGCTTCGCCGGGCGCGACGTCGAGCCATGGCCGCACACCAAGGTCGGTCACATCCCCGGCAGCCTGAACCTGCCGTGGCCCGACCTGCTGGACGCCGACAGCAAGACCTTCCTGCCCGCCGAAGCTCTGGCTCAGCGCTTCGCCAAAGCCGGCATCGACATCCACAAACCGGCGGTGGCCAGTTGCGGCTCGGGCGTCACCGCCTGCATGCTGGCCCTGGGGTTGGCCCTGCTGGGCAACAACGAAGCGGCGGTCTATGACGGCTCGTGGGCCGAATGGGGCTTGGCCGACGACACTCCGGCGCTGACCGCTTGAACATATGGCCGGTGGCTTAAGGCCACCGGCCGCCCTTGATGCGGCAATGGCAACGGCCTGTTCATCCGGGCTCGTTGCCCTCGACAAACGCTCCGGCCCTTGCCATATTTGACGCATGAGCGAACCAGCCCGCCCCATTCCCGATCTTGACGACGACGAGGCCGAAACGGCCGCGCTCGCCGCCGCCGTGGCCGAGGCCCGCGCCGATCCCCGCGCGATCCCCCATGAGGAAATGCAAGCGTGGCTGTTGCGTCTCGCCGCCGGGGAGTTTGACGCCCCGCCGCCGCAGCCACGCCTGTTGTGAGCGTCACGTGGCGACCCGTTGCGAGCACCGACGTTCGCCGCATTATCACGCACATCGCCGATGAGAATCCCATCGCAGCCCGCCGAGTGGCTCAAGAGCTGTTTGTCGCCGGAGCAAGCTTGGCCGTGTTCCCGCATCGCGGGCGGCGGGGCCGGACCCAAGGCACCCGAGAGCTTGTCGCCGTTCAGCCCTATATCATCGTTTATGAAATAGACCGGGACGCGGTGACCATTCTGCGCGTCTGGCACGCGGCGCAAGCCCGTGGAGAGACCTACTGATCGCTGCTGCGCCGCCTCCGCCCTTGGCAGGCGGCGGGTTGCGGTGCAGTATGGGCGTCCTTTCACGTCAGCGCAGGCCGGGGCACGCATGAAGACCGACACTAGGATTATCCACGCCGGATGCCACCCCGAACAGCATCAGGGTGCGGTCAATCCGCCCGTTTACCATGTCTCGACAGTGACCTATCCGTCGGTTGCGGCGATGAAGGATGCCGAGAAGCGGCCGCATGACGGCATGCGCTATGGCCGTCACGGCACACCCACCAGCTTCGCCCTGGAAGAAGCGGTTTGCGCTCTAGAGGGCGGCTATCGCACCATCTCGACCGCCTCGGGGCTGGCCGCCATCACCGGCACCCTAACCGCCTTGCTGAAGGCCGGCGACCATCTGTTGATGGTCGACACCACCTATTACCCTAGCCGCCGCTTTTGCACCGAGCAACTGGCCCGCTGCGGCATCGAGACGACCTTTTACGATCCCCTGATCGGCGCTGGCATCGCCGAACTGATCCGCCCGGAAACCCGCGTGGTGTTCGTCGAAGCGCCCGGCTCACTGACCTTCGAAATGCAGGACATCCCCGCCATCGCCGCCGCCGCCCATGCGCGCGGAGCCGTGGTGGTGATGGACAACACATGGTCGGCCGGACTGTTCTTTCGCCCCTTCGAAAAGGGCGTCGATGTTTCGTTGCAGGCTGCAACCAAGTTTATCGTCGGTCATTCCGACGCCATGCTGGGTACGATCACCTGCATCAACGAAGACTTGTGGAAAATTATCAAGACTTCAGTAGGACTGTCGGGCGTCTGCGCCGGCTCCGAGGAAGTGTATCTGGGCTTGCGCGGCCTGCGCACCCTGCCGGTGCGCCTGCGCCAGCATCAGGAGTCCGGGATGATCCTGGCCCGCTGGCTGCAACAGCGCACCGAGGTGGTGCGCGTGATGCACCCGGCCTTGCCCGACGATCCCGGCCACACGCTGTGGAAACGTGACTTTACAGGGGCTTGCGGCTTGTTCGGGGTCGAGCTGACCCCCTGCTCGACCGCCGCAATCGAGGCTTTTATCGACGGATTGCAGTATTTCGGCCTGGGTTACAGTTGGGGCGGCTTCGAAAGCCTGGTCATCCCCACCACCGGCAGCATCCTGCGCACCGCCACCCGGTGGACGGCGAACGGCCCGACCTTGCGCTTCCATACCGGCCTGGAAGACCCCGACGACTTGATCGCCGATCTTGCCGCCGGCTTCGCCCGCCTTGCCGCTACAGCATAAGTCATGCAAATCCCCATGCCGAAAGGCATATTAATAACGCGTCGCAGCGTGATATGCTAAAAGACTGAGGTGAGAAAAGTATTTAAATAAAATGCGAAGCAATATGGCGTCGGTAAGCTCGATGACGCAGGCGGCGGCGGCCGACAAGGTCCGCCGCGATGCCCGCCGCTTTGTCGATGGCTTGGCCGAACGTTTGGTCGAACTCGACCGCATGGCCAAAAAGGCGCGCCGTTTCAACGTCTTCAACCCCAAAGAATACGCCGAATTCAAAAGTCTGTTCCTCGGCTTCACCGACCTTTCCGAAGAATTCCAGATGCTCAGCCATCTGGCCGAGGACAGTCTGGCCAGTTTTGAGCGGGCCGGCATCAACCACTGGGCCGAGCATAAAGAGCTGGAAGAATACTTCCGCCGCCTGCAAATCCCCATGCTGCGCCAGTTGATCAGCACCAATCTGCGGCTGCTGAAGGTGTGGGACGACCGCCTGCAACGCGGCGAGGGTCTGCCCTATGGCGCCCGCGAGGTCTTCCAGGAAACCGTGCGGGTCATCTACAACGCCAAGACCCAATTGCTGCGGCCGCGTTATGTGGCGTTGCTCGACGAATCAGCCCTGCACGACGCCGACCGCGCCGAACGCCTGCTACGCATGCTGATCCGCAAAGCGCCCAAGCTGTTCAACTTCACCGAAGGCCAGGAGTTGATGCTGCCGGCGGAAAACGACCTGGACAACGGCGACACCTATCAATCGATCCTGGCCGATGACGGGAAAGACGACGATGAGCCCCCGCCAGCCACTGCCTTTGGATTGTTGGACTGAATCTCGGGCTCAACTCAGCAGCGCGCGTTGGCAATCGGGGCAGCAGCCTTCGACTTCGACGGTCTGGTGGGTAACGGTGAAGCCCAGCCGTTCCGCACCCACCTGCAAGGCGGCATCGATGGCCGGATCATCCAATTCGGCGACGCGCCCGCATGTCGTGCAAATCAGGAATTGCGCCGCATGCGCTTCCTCGGGGCGGGCGCAGCCGACAAAGGCGTTCAAGCGCTCCAGCCGATGCACCAAGCCCTGTTCAAGCAGGAACTCCAGCGCCCGATAGACCGTCGGCGGGGCCGAGGCTTGTCCCTCCGCCTTCAAGGCGTCCAGCAGAGCATAAGCGCCGACCGGCTCGTGGCTGTTCCACACCAGTTCCAGCACACGGCGGCGCAGCGTGGTCAGGCGGGCGCCGCGCCGGCCACAGCGTTGCTCGGCGGCGTCAAGGGCCGCCCGCACGCAGCCGTCATGGTCGTGGGTCAGTGCGGGAAACACCGGAGAGGCTACGGTCATGCTGCGAGGATCCCCTCCCGGTCGGCCAGACGTTACACTGGAACGCCTGAGCCTTGTGATTGCTTGGATTGTTATAATATAACAGCAACGTCCCGTCCATGCCCGCGGCGGCATAGACCAGACATTGACAAGGCGGCCTGCCTGGGGCCATCACTGGCTCCGCAATCCCCTTCCGGAGGACCACCGTGATCGATCCCGCCCCGGCCTTGGCCGCGCTCACCTTCAACGCCGACGGTCTGGTGCCCGCCATCGCCCAGCAGCATGACAGCGGCGAGGTATTGATGATGGCCTGGATGAACCGCGACGCCGTTACCGAGACCCTGCGCACTGGCCGCGTCTGCTATTTCTCGCGCTCGCGCAACACGCTGTGGCGCAAGGGCGAGACCTCGGGCCAACAACAGCGGCTGGTCGATTTCCTGATCGATTGCGACGGAGACACCATTTTGCTGAAGGTCGATCAAGACGGCGTCGCCTGCCACACCGGACGGCGCAACTGCTTCTACACCGCCGCCCGCGCCGAAGGCTTGGCCGAGGTCGCCCCGGTGCTGATTTCTCCTGACGCGTTGTACGGCAAATGAGCGCCGATCCGCAGGCCGACGCGGCCATCGCCATTCCCGTCACCATCCTGACCGGATTCCTGGGCAGCGGCAAAACCACCCTGCTCAACCACCTTCTGGCGCAACCGGGTCTGACCGACTGCGCGGTGCTGATCAACGAATTCGGCGACGTCGCCATCGACCATCTGCTGGTGCGCGAATTGGCCGAGGACGTGGTGTTGCTGGATAGCGGCTGCCTGTGCTGCACCGTGCGCGGCGATCTGGTCACCGCCCTGCGCGATCTGTTCATCAAGCGGGTCAAGGGCGAGGTTCCGGAATTCCGCCGCGTTCTGATCGAAACCACTGGCCTAGCCGACCCCGCGCCGATCATCCACACCTTGATGACCGACCCTTTGATCGGCGCCCGCTATCGCCTGGACGGCATCATCTGCACCGTCGATGCGGTGAACGGCGAACGCAGCCTGAACACCAGCCGCGAATCGGTCAAACAGGCGGCGATGGCCGACCGGCTGTTGCTGAGCAAGCTGGATCTCGCCGACCCCATCGCCGTCGAGGTGCTGCGCGCCCGCCTGACCGAACTGAATCCCGGCGCCCAGGTGGTCACCGCCGCGCATGGCATAGTCGATCCGGCGCGGCTGCTGGATTGCGGGCTGTTCGACGGCAAGACCCGCATCCCCGACGTCGCCCGCTGGCTCAACGACGAAGCCTATCGGGCGCGCGACGAGCACGAGCATGGTGAGGACTGCGCCCCCGATTGCGGCCACGACCATCATCATCACCACCACGGCCATCACGGCATCGAGAAGCACCTGCACGGCGACCGCCACGACGAATCGGTGGCGTCCTTCGTCGTCACCTATGACGATCCGGTGCCGTGGGAAGAACTGGTCATCGCCCTGGAGTTCCTGATCTCGACCCGAGGCGAGAACCTGCTGCGGATCAAGGGCATCGTCAACGCCCAGGGCAGCGAGCAGCCGCTGGTCATCCACGGGGTGCAGCACCTGTTCCATCCGGTGGTGCCGCTGCCGCGCTGGCCCGACGACGACCGGCGCACCCGCATCGTTTTCATCACCCGCGACCTGCCGCGTCTGGCCATCGAGGAATTGCTGGCCCATGCCTTCACCCAGGCCGCCGCCGGTCCCCTTGGTGCCTCGACATTGCCCATGCAAGAGTAATATTAATAATCATTTTCATTGCACGGGAGGGAGAGGCAGCGCTACTGTTGCCTGGAAGTTGACCTATGCGAGGTCAGCCTCCCTCTCTTAAGATACTCCTCGACGCCCATCCGTCCCCCCCTGAACGGATGGGCGTTTTTTTGTCTGAAGCTCAGCGCGCCGTCGCCCGCATGGCGAACGAAGCCGGCGCCAAGGGAGCGACGGGGAAGCGCGGATTGCGGGTGGTCCAGATATTGGCGCGATCACCGCCGGCCAGCAACTGGTCGGGCAATTCCGCCGCCATGGTGGCGAAGACACCGGTGTCATCGACAGCGCGGGCCAGAACCAACGCCCCCTGAATACGCTCGACCCCGTCATGCGCGCGGCGTTGAGCGATGTCGCGGGCCAAGCCGGAATCGGCGCAGACCTGAGTCAGGCAGAGCACCCAGCGCAGGTAGAAATCGCGGATGGCGTCGCCGAACAGCTCGCGCTCCTCGGACAGCGCCAGCAGGCCCGGCAAGCAGGCTTTGGCCCCGCCGTCGTAATGCTTGCCCAGGGTGTCGAGCATCACCACCAGACGCTGGCGCGGTGGATGCACGCCTTCCAGCTGGCGGAAGACGTTCTGTTCAAACCAGTCGGTGGTGTTCTGCAAGACCGCCGCCGCCATCTGTTCCTTCCCGCCGGGAAAGTGATGGTACAGGCTGGCCTTGCCCAGGCCGGTCGCCGTGGCGATGCGGGACATGCTGGTGCCTTCATAGCCGCAACGGCGGAAGGTCTCGCCCAGCCTGTTCAATAACTCGTCTCGGGACAGCAACGGCGCGGCCATGTTTTTTCCCCTGGAGAGGCCATGCCGATACGTTGCCGGCACAGCGTATTTGGATGCTTGCGCAGCGATGATGCGTCCCTAACACCTATGCCGTTAGAGTAGCATTACCGAACGATCGTTTAGAACCTTATGGATAGAGCCTCTATCGGTCAAGCATGCTCAATCAGGGTTTTCACTGATGCCAGAATGGTTTGCGGGCCTCTTCTTCAGCTTTTACACGATGAACCCCAATATCTCGTAACATGCGGTCATCCATGCCCCCCAGCAGTTGATGACCCTGCGTTTTACCTCGCCATAAAAAATATTCGACGCCCCCCTGACCAGCCAGAGCATCAGTGTTTTCCAGAGCTTCGACGCGACTCTGAAACAAAAAGAGAAGGATGTGACGGTCTTCGCGCAGTGGACGAGCGATTGGCCGGCACAGCCGCCCCTCCCTCCAATGAGATCCGCCAATGGCGGCGGCCTCACCCAATATCCCGATAGTGACTCTCGACGGAGGCGGGCATGGGACGGTTGCTGGGCTGTTGTGCACTGGGCGTCGCGATGATCCCACTGACCATCGCCGCGCAAGAGGTTTGCGCTACGCGTGACGCCTTGCTGGACGCGTTGGCCGAGGATTATCAGGAAACACCCGCCGCCGTCGGCATGTCCAACAGCGGCGGCGTGATGGAAGTGTTCACTGCCCGCGACGGGCGCACTTGGACCATTCTGCTGACGCGCCCCGACGGCAACAGCTGTATCCTGGCCACCGGCGAGCTATGGACTCCAGTGCCCCAGCCGGTCGCCAGCGCCGACGACACCATTTGACGGCTCGCGCCTCGTGGTCAATGGGCGAAGATCGGATGGGCGACGCGGTCGCCGGTGTGGATGTGCAAGCGTTCGGCAGTGCCGCCGTTGACTTCCAGCACGGCCTTGATCGATCCCGGCGATCCGATGGTTTCCAGCGACAGCGGCACGGTGCGCTCGGCGATGCCGGTGATCCGGCCCTGGGCGCTGATGAAGATCATGTCCAGCGGGATCAAGGTGTTCTTCATCCACATGGCGATCGGACGTTCAGCGCCGAAATCGAAGAGCATGCCAGCATCGGGAGCCAGCGAGCGGCGGTTCATCAAGCCCAGCGACTCCTCCTCGGGGGTTTGCGCCAATTCGACGGTGAAGGGCAGCGAGCGGCCATCCGCCGTCTCGATGGTCAGGTGCGAGGTTCCCATCGCGGACCCCACACCCGGCAGCGCCGCCGTCACCAAAACGACGACGAGGAACAGAGCTTTCATAACCTTCATGGAACCGCGCCGCCCTTGCTGAAGAACAAGCGCCGACTTTGCCGTGCCGGAGGTCATCACGCAACCCGGAAAGGGTTGGGATTTTATACCTATTAAGAATGCCGACCAAAGTGGGAGATCAGGATACTGGCGGCTGGCGGAATTTGCCCCCACCCCCCCGTTTTGTGCGCTGCAACCGGCCACTTATTACCCCGTTTACAATTCTAAAATCCAGGAAAGACCTCATAATCGTTGGGTCTTCTGTCTTAGGGGGATATACCTGTTGGGTAAACGTCACCATAGTGTTAATGTGTTTACATTGAACGGCGGCAAACGCTGCCGCTCGATGACCGAGCTTGCGAGGTGAAAGCCTCGCATTTGCGGGAGGCGAAATCCCCGCCCATCCCCTTCCCTCCCGCAGGGTTCGCCGCGCCGCAAGGCGCGGCGTTTCCCGTTCTAGGGGTTTTTTCCCCGCCCCATCCGCAACAGCAGCGCGCCGAGCACAGCCGACGCCAACGATCCCGCCACCACGCCGAAGCGCACCTCTTCGGCTTGCGCGGCGCCGGGAAAGGCCAGCGCGCCGATAAACAGGCTCATGGTGAAGCCGATGCCGGTCAGCACCGCCGCCCCGTAAAGCTGCCGCCAGTTTGCCCCCTCGGGCAGCCGCGCGCCGCACCAGCGGATCATCACCGCCGCCGCCGCGAACACGCCGACCTGCTTACCAACGAACAGCCCGGCGGCAATGCCCAGCAGCAGCGGCTGAGCCAGCAAATGCAGGCTGAGATCCGACAGCCGCAGCCCGGCATTGGCAAAGGCGAACAGCGGCAGAATGGCGAAGCTGACATAAGGATGCAGCCGCCTCTCCAGACTGTCCGCCTGCACCACCGGAATCGCCAGCCCGACAGCAACTCCGGCCAAGGTGGGATGCACCCCCGATTTCAGCAGGCAGGCCCACAGGAACAGCCCCAGCGGCACATACAGCCACAGCGAGGCCTTGCGCCAGGCCAGCAGCCCCAACCCCACCAGCGCCAACCCGGCCAGTCCAAGAGCGGGCAGCGACAACTCGGCGGTATAGAACAGCGCAATGATGACGATAGCGCCCAAATCGTCGAGGATCGCCAACGCCGCCAGGAACACCTTGAGCGAGCCGGGCACGCGAGACCCCAGCAGACTCAGCACGCCCAGGGAAAAGGCGATGTCGGTCGCCGAGGGAATCGCCCAGCCGCGGAGATCGGCGGGGTTGCGCGCGGTCACGGCGACATAGAGCAAGGCCGGCGCCAGCATGCCGCCCAAGGCCGCACCCGCCGGCAGCGCCGCTTGAGCCAACGTCGACAATTCGCCGACGACCAACTCGCGCTTGATTTCAAGACTGACCAACAGAAAGAACACCGCCATCAACCCGTCATCGATGACATGGCGGATTGGCACGGTCAGTGCCGCGTCATAGACCGGCCCCAGCGGCGAGTTGACCACCAGCAAGGCCAGCGCGGCGGCCGCCATCAACAGGATTCCGCCCGCCGTTTCGCGGCGCAGGAAGTCTTGGATCGCCGTCAGCATGGCGTCGGTCTCTCCGTTCGTGCCGTCCATAAGGAATATTCGCCCGCCGAAGAGTGGGCGCGCCGCTTGTTTAACTCGGATATGGTGCTTCGGGGACAAAAACACGACAATCCCCGGTATCGCTAGCCGCCTGACTGACACAATTCCTTCGGCTGTGCGCGCCCGTCGGCTGCGCTATCGTCAGCCAAACGCCGAGCCAAGGGGAATCGCCATGAGCCAGGATATCGTCGCCGCCACCCAGTCCTATGAAGAATGGCTGGCCACTCAGGTCGAGATCGTCGCCAAGGACATCGCCACCAAGCACGCGAACATGGCGAACAGCCCCTTTCTGTTCCTGCGCGCCACCTATTACCGCTGGGCACAGACCTTCCCCGAGGTTTGCCCGAAGATTTCGGTGGCGCCCAAGGTGCTGGCCGTCGGCGATCTGCATTGCGAAAACTTCGGCACCTGGCGCGATGCCGAGGGTCGGCTGGCCTGGGGCGTCAATGATTTCGACGAAGCCTGGGATCTGCCCTACACCCACGACTTGGTGCGTCTGGCGACCAGCCTGCGCCTGGCCACGGCGGAAGACGGCTTCGGCCTAGCGGCGGAGGATGCCTGCGCCGATCTCCTCGACGGTTATACCAAGGCCGTGCGCAGCAAGCGCGCCGCCTTCGTACTGGAGGAACGCCACGCCCATCTGCGCGCCCTGGCGGAAATGAACCGGGGCAACTCCGCCGCCTTCTGGAAGAAGATGACCGCCCAGCCAGCCACCGACGACATCCCCGAGGATGTCCGCTTCCTGCTTCTGGACGCCCTGCCCAAGAAGGCGGGAGAGGTGCGGCTGTCCACCCGTGTCGCCGGTCAGGGCAGCCTGGGCCGCCAGCGTTTCGTCGCCGTGGCCGAATTGGACGGCGGCTTGGTGGCGCGCGAAGCCAAAGCGGCGGCTCCCTCGGCCTGCTCCTGGGCGACCAGCGTCACCGGCGTCCCGCCTCTCTACGAACGCATCCTGGGCGAAGCGGTACGCTGCCCCGATCCCTTCTATGCCCTGGAACAGGGGCGTTGGGTGGTGCGCCGTCTGGCGCCCGCCTGTTCGCGCATCGAGTTGGATACCGCGCGGCGCGGCCCCGACCGCCGCAAGCTCGTGGTCAGCATGGGGGCCGAGATCGCCAATGTGCATTTCGGCAAGGGTCCACTCGACGCCGTTGCCGCCGATTTGGCCGAACGCTCCAGCAGTTGGCTGGTGAAAGCTTCGGGCAAGATGGAAGATCAGGTGCGCGCCGATTGGAAGGATTGGCGCCGCGCCTTCAAGGGCAAGTGATCAGGTGCCGCCCTTCGACGGCGGCATCCATTTCTGTACCGACACCGGCTTGCCGGACTGCGAGCGCATGACTCGCGGCCGCAAGACCTGTGTCACCGCCGGCGCATTGGCCGCTTCAGGCGACGCCGAGGCCTTCTTGCCGTAATAATCGATCATCGCCTGCATCGGGATTTCCGTGCGCGGCCCCTTGGACAGCGCGTTGCAATAAGGCGCGTGCCCCATCACCTGCTTGCTGAGGAACTCCGCCGAATGCGGGGCGAAGCGCCGCCAGATGCTGTCGAGGAAATGCGTCACCGCCTCCGGCATCCCCTTGGGGTCGATGGCGGGACGCTGGATGGCGCAGGCGCGGAAGACGTTCGGTTCGATCGGCCCCATTTCGTCGGCCAGGAAGATCGCCGGCATCAGCATGCGCCCGTTATAGGCCACGGCGAAATAGGCCTGCGACAGGAACATCAGCCGGTGCAGCTTCTGCGGCTGAAGATATTCGTTGTCGTTCAAGGCCCGGTCCATGAACCAAAAGGCCACATCGAAGCTGGACTCGACCGCTGGCGGTGGCATCCTTCCTCCTGTGCGTCTGCCTGGAGCCACAATAGACGGGCGATGGCCTTCGCGCCAAGTCTTCCGCGAAGGCGGCGCGACACGCAGGGCGCTGCAGGCTACGAGTAGCGGTTAACCACGCTGCCCTGGCTGCGCAGGCTGCCCGAAGTCACCTTCATGTTGAACTCGTAGATGCCGACGCCGCGCTGCATCTCGGCCAGGAAGGCCGGCGTGGTCGGGCGATTGCCGTCGGGATTGGACTCGTTGGCGGAAAAGGCGGCGGCTGAACGCCCCACCAACGGCGTGAACGGCGAGCGCGAACCGTTCGAGCGTGGCGGGTACTGGTTGGACCCGCCCTGGCCCATTTCCCCATCGTCATAGGCCTTGCGCCACGAGTCGTTTATACCGACCGAGCCCATGCCGATAGCGCCATCGACACGATCCGAATTGGCAAAGCGACTGCCATTCGTCACCCGGCTTGTCGCCGAAGTGACGCCGGCAGATGGCGTCGCTGTTACCTTCGAAGTGTCGGACATCCCATGGGGACCTTACAATAATCCAAGATCGAATCTATTCCTTCATACCGAAGTGCGCAATGATTCACTGTCGATAAATACCAATGAACACCAGGGAAATCCTGCGCTTTCGCGGTAACGGGGAAACGCGGAATAGTCATGGCCGCCGCTTTCCGCACTGCGATATCATCCCCTTGATGATGTCCG
>Ga0116225_1001395_pt1 | contig 17330 bp, 25 predicted proteins | sample Sb_taG_8_FD_88968 | JGI IMG/M metagenome (GOLD analysis project Ga0116225, IMG submission 88968) | Peat soil microbial communities from Weissenstadt, Germany - Sb_50d_c_BC metaG | ecosystem: Environmental > Terrestrial > Soil > Wetlands > Peat | place: Germany: Weissenstadt | collected 2010-09-21 | reverse complement strand
GGCATTGACGTCGGTCTGGAAGCGGGCCAGTGCCTCGCTCGACAGCGGGGCAGCATCGCTGCCGTCAGCCTTGCGGGCGCCGTAATGGATGATCGTTACGGCGATCCCAGCCTTATCGAGGGCCTTGGACATATCGACGTGCATGCAAATCACGCCAACACTGCCGGTCCCCCCGGTACGCGGAACAATGATGCGGTCGCAGGCGCTGGCGAGAGCATAGGCGGCCGAATAGGCGCTTTCGCTGAGGATCGCCCAGACCGGCTTGCGGCCCCGTGCAGCATAGATCGTGTCAGCCAGATCGAAACATCCGGCAACCTCGCCGCCAGGGCTATCGATATCGAGCACGATGGCGTCGATTTCGGGATCGGCCAGGGCCTGGATGAAGTTGAGGCGTAGGCCGTCATAGCCGGTCATGCCGCTGTAAGGGCGCATGGTCCCTAGCTTCTGCACCAGCGTGCCGGTGACGGGGATGACGGCCACACCAGCCACAGCATCGTAAGCGCGTTCACGGTCGGCCTTCCCGCCCCGACGGGGGCTGCTGAATTCGTCGCCGCCCCCCTGATCCGAGTTCGAACCGCCATCGGCATGGAACATGCGGGCAATGCCGAAGCGGTCGGCTAGCGCGGCCATGACGACCTCGGCCTTGACCGGGGTGATCGCCAGCGGCACGTTGAACAGCCGTTGCGCCAGATGCGGATAGTCGATCATTTGGCAATCTCCGCATGCACATGGGCAAGATCGAGAACCACCACGGGGGACGCCTTGGCGCGGGCGAGCGCGTCAATGACCATCGCCCGGCTGGTGATGACGACCGGCTCGGTGTCGCCGACGACGACCAACCAAGCCCCAGCTGCCCAGGCGACCCCGGCCACCAACTGGCGCAGGGATTCGGCGGAGGAACTTTTGTCGATGCCGAGCGCCGTCAACTTGGACAGCGCGGCACCGACAACCTTGTCTTCGATAGCGGTGGTGCGGCGGGCTTGTTTCTGTGCGATGGTCATTTGGCTTTCGGGTCCTCTTCCGGCGTCGAGGCCGTGGTTGCATCCTGCATGCCTGCCCAGCTCGGAGGCGTCAGCCCTCGGGCGGCAAACCCGTCCATCTCAATCTTCCGTTGGTCGAGGATTTCTTCCCAATCGCGGCCGGAATTGTCGGCGCATTCCGCCTTGAGGGTGGACAGCCCGGCATCCATGCCCAGCACGGCTCCCTGCTTCTCTTTGACCGGATCGACCCAGCCTCGGCCGGGGCCAAGCCAGCCGCAGCGCGAATAGGCGGTCGCCGCCTCGATGAAGGCCGGGGCATTGCGCGGCAGCGGTAGTTCGCCCAGCGTCATCGCCTCATGCAGCCACGCGGCGTAGATCGGGGTGGTGAAGCCCATGGCGAACTCGTCGCGCCGGCGGGTCATGGTCTTCCAGCTTTCCAGCAGAGCCGCGCGGGCGCTGGAGTAATTGGTTTGCGACCAGTCCTGTGTGATCTGCTCCGCCGACACGCCGAGGGCGGCGGCGACGGTGCGCAACATCTCGTGGGCGAATTCACCGAAGCCGGTGTGCGGGTGGGTGGCAGCCACCGAATTGATGGTTTCGCCCGGTGCCATGGTGGGCACGCGGACACCATTGAGCATGGCAGGATGCTCTTTGGCCCAATCGAGGCGCAGGCTCTGGTAAAGACCGATCTCGTCGTCATCTCCGGCCAAGGCGTCTTGAACCGCCGCCGGGTCGTAAGGACTGGTGACGTAGGTCCCGAAGATCGAGGCGACCGTGGCAGCCTGCAACTCGACGCCGTAATACCGCGCCAGCATCTTGAGCCGGGCCAGGACCGGGGTGAACACGCCGACGCCGCGATGCTGGCCGCCGCGATCGCGCTCATAGTCGTGGATCACGCGCCGCCAGCCGTCGCCGTCTTCGCGCTCGACCCGCTCCCACTCCATGCTTTCCATGGAGTTGTACCAGTCATTTTGCTCGGCCTTGCGGATGTGGTAGGCGAGAGGAACGCCATCGTCATCAATCTCGACGCCACCGCGCAGATACTTGGTGTCCATGATTTGCTGCGGATTCGACAGCCGGTCAGGATCGACGACCAGGAATGACGTCGCATAGCGCGCGCCGCCGCGACCGACCCGTTCGGGCATCCAATAGGCGACGGCCAGGGCATCGCCATCGACCAACTTGTGCCGCAGGGCCAAGCGGAATTGCTGGCTGATCGTCAACTGGCGCGACACGTCGTTGTAGCGGTTCAGGTCATCGGCATAGCCGCGCCACAGCGCCTCGGCAGCACGGCGGAACTCGTCGGCCCACACCGCATCGAAGCCTCGCGCATGCATGGCCAGTGCCCGATAATCTGGGTTGGCCGACAGCCGGAACGAGGCGCCCACGGTGTTGTCGAGGATGCGGGTGATGCCGCCGGCCGCCCATCCGTCGTTGCGGGCCAGATCGCGTGATCGCGCCACCATGCGGTCACGGAACTGGTTGATCTCGGCATCCGGCGACCGAATCCACGGCAGCCAATCGCCCATTTCCTGGGTGGACCAGTTGGCCGCGTCATAGGGGAAGACGCTCGGCGCCGGACCGTCAACGGAGCCCCGCGCACGCCGGTTGGCGGGCATAGCCGGGGCAAGCGGGGTCGGCACCATCGGCAACCCGGTGGCGTCAAGGAACCGCGAAGGCGTGGCCATCAGAACCGCACGTTCATCGCGCGACGGCGCCCGTGGCGATGGCCGCTCAACAGGTCGATTTGCGACTGCACCGCGAGAATGGCCTGCACCAGCGCCGGCAGGGAGGCGCGGGTATAGGTGACCGATTTCGACCCATCGCCCTGGGTGTAGCTGTAGGACTCGCCCTTGGCGCCGGTGGACAGGTCGAGATAGGCCTGCTGCATGGTCGCAAGCTGGGCTTCCAGCACGCCCACCGACATGCCGGCGAGAATGGTGCGGTTGGCGTTGACCATGAAGAAGGGTTCCATCTAAGGGATATGCCGCTTCACAGCGGGAGGGGTCCGTCTTGGGGATGGCGGCGCTTCACAGCGCTGCGTTTTTCGGTCAGTGCCGCAAGCGGCTTGCCAGTGACTTGCGTGGCTTTTCGGCGGTGGAAACGGCAGGACCGCCAATCTCTGGCGGTCCCGACGTCACAGCATTTGCAGGCGTTTCGGCTTCGACGGCCGGCGGGGGCGGATCGGCGATCTTCCCCGCCTCAACGGCGTCGGCCTTCTTGTTCAGTTTCAGCCCCAGATGCAGCAGTCCACACAATGCCGCATAGGCGTAGACCCGGCAGTCCAGCGCCTCATTGGCGCGGCCGTTCGGCAATTCCCACACCCGGTAGCGCTGGCCGCCCGAGACCTTCAGAACGCTGCGCTCGCTCACCATCTGGGCGAAATAGTTGATGTCCCGGTCGGCCGGAAAATGCATGTAGCCAGGGCCGGGGGTATCCAGGTGCAGTCTGGCGCGCACCGAGTCCTTGGCGGCATTGACGCCGAGCATGACCGGCCGGAAGGTGGCCTTGGTCCGAGAACTAGGGCGCTTGGTCGGCCAGATCGGCGACCGCTTGCCGCCGACCGCCGATTCGCCCTTGATCGCCCAGACCTTGCGGCCCAACCGGGCTTTGGCGAAATTGTAGACGGCCTGCGTGTGGTGGCCGCCAGAATCGATGCAAGCGGCCATGACCTCGAAGCCGCGCCCGTCGGCCCGGCGCCAGATGCGCTTGAGAAAGGCGTCCAGGCGCTCCCACATTTCCGGCTGCTCGGGGTCACCCTCGAACACCTCGTGGCAAATCGACCACGATTCCTCATTGCGGCCCCAACCGACGACCTCCGCCTCAAGGCGGTAATCCTGGGTATCGATGCCGACGGTGACGACCGCCACGCCATCCGGCACCTCGGCCGCCCATACCTCGGTTCGCGCGGCCAGGCGCGCTTCGTTCAGCGCCTTTTCGCCGCGGTCCTCATAGGGTTCTCCCAGCACCAGATTGATGAAGGTCTGCCGCTGAAGCGGATCGTCCTTCACCCGCAGCCACTCGGCCACCAGGCAGTGCCAAGCGGCGTTGACGTTCAGGCTGTAGCCGGTCCAGATGTGGAAGCCGGCATGGCCCTTGAACGGTTTGGTTGCCCACCACTCGCCGGCACCGATCATGGCCGGCTTGTCGGCCTCGTCGATGACGCAGCCGTCGTGGCAGACGTAATGTGCCGTCTCGGGGATGCCCTGGCCCTGCTCGTCCTTGTCCCATTTGATGCCGTACGGCGTGTCGGGTCCGCCCCATTCCAGGGGCTGCATCTTGCCGCAATGCGGGCAGGGAACGAAGAACCGGCGCTGGTCGCTGTCCTCCCACGCCTTTTCGATCCGGCTTTCACCCTTCACCGTCGGCGTAGAGCCCAACACGATCTTGCGGTTCCAGAAGGTCTCGCTGCGCTTGGTTCCCAGGGCAACCTGATCGCCCTCGGTGCCTGCACCGGCCTTCGGGTAGCCGTCCACTTCGTCGAACAGCACGATCCGCGTGGTGATGCGGCGGAAGCCGCCGGGGCTGTTGGCCCCCACAAACGTGATTGACGACCCGTTCAGCAGGGTCTTTTTCAGGATCGTGTTTCCGCTGTCCTTGGCCTTCGGGTCGCCGGCAATGGCTGCCAAAACCGGGGTATCGCGCAGCATCGGCGCGATTTCGGTCTTGCTGTAATCCTCGGCATCCTCGACGCGCGGCTGCACCACCAGGATGGGTGACGGGTCTTGATGCAGGTAGTAACCCACGATGTGGTCGAGAATCTTGGTGTAGCCGACGCGGGCCGACTTCATCACCGTGACCCGGGTCGTCGCCGGGTCGCTCACCGCATCCATGATGCCGGGCTGATAGGCGTAGGCGCGGAACCGGCCGGTCTGGGCGCTGGTCTCCTTGCTCAGAACGGCGAAGCGTTCGGCCCATTGGCTGACGGTCAGCCGGGGTGGCGGTTGCAGGTTTTTCCGGAGGGCGGAGACGAGCGCGCGGACAAGGGCGGTATAGCCGGACTCATATCGCAGGGGCGCCGTCTCCGTATCCACGGGTCAATTCCTCAAGGGCCTCGGTGATGATGCCAGCCAGCGCGTCTTGCACCTCCGCTACCGTTTTGCAGCGATGAAGGTCCGGTGCCTGCTCGGCGGGGATTGCGAGGAGCTTGGTGCGCACGCTGGCGCAGGCCGACCCGAATAGTTTGGCGACCTGGGAAACCTCGACCACGGCACCCGACTTGGTGTCGTATTCGAGTTGCCGCAGCAGGGCGAGATAGTTCTCTTTGACCCGCTCCGCTTCAGCTTGGTCCATGGTTGCGCCAGTGGTGGCGATGATGCGCTCAGCCGCTTCGGCCGGAGACTCATCGTCGCGGAGCACAGGAGCTGGTTTGCGCGAACTGCGAACCGTTTTCGGCCGCGAACTTTTGGCTTGATGGTTCGCAGCCGGCCGGTTGCCTTTGCGCCATCCGGTTCCGATCAGCGCCGGGTTGAGCGTTCCGTCATCAAAAGCCTTGAGATGTGCGGACTTCAGCGCTTTGCGTACCAGCGTGTCGGAGCATCCTTCGCGCCTCGCAAACTCGCGGATCGAGATGCCCTGTGCCATCGGTGCGAACCCCTTTCGATGCCCCATACCTAGAGATTGATCGGGGCGCGCAATTCCCCGTGCCGCAGAGGCCCCCGGAAGGACCCATGACGGGGTGGGTGGGAGTTCCTCACCGGGCTGATGCCATGGCCTTCCTCAGCCCCATAGCCAGCTCACCCTTGAACGTCTTGTCCACGATGGACCGTGCCGTCTCAAAATATCCGAGCCGCTGCTTGACCGGCAATGCATCCTCGAAGCGGATCAACAGCTTGAGATGGCCCACCATCTTGCCGGTATCCTTGTCCTTCATAGCCCTATTGAGGCCCTTGAGGCGCTTTCCCTTGGCATTCAGCAGGGAGGCGCGCGAGGTGTCCGTGACGCGCTGCCACACACCGTTGACGACGCCGCCTTTGGTGGTGACCGCTCCAACGAATATGTCTTGCCGCCCCTTGAGGGTCTCCAGTTTGTTCTTGGCCAGGTTGCCGTACTGGTTAACCGCGACGTTCTTCGGCACCAGCAGCCCGCGCTTGGTGCCGAGCGAATGCTTGCCGCCGAACTCGAACGGCTCCAGGTAGCTCGCCGTGATGTCGCCCATGTAGACGACGGCCGTCAGGTTGCTCTTGCGAGCCGCCCTGACCTTGACCGACTTCTGGGTGAACGGCGTGGCCGTCGGTAATACCCGAAGGATTTGCTTCGTTCCCGCAGCCTGCACACGCTTGGCGACGGCGTTCAGCGCGTTTGCGGTGGCGAAGGGAATTTGCTTCTTGGCAAAGTCGGTCAGCGCACGCTGCAACGCCTTCACATCGGATTTGACGCTGATCGTGACGGCCATGCGCGCGCTTTCCTTGATCGGTGTGGCGGCTATATCCGGCCAGCGGCCGGGTTTTGCCGGTGAGGCTGCCGCCACATTGCCCGGTGGCTGTCCCGGTCTTCCATCCTGCCAAGCGGTTTTCACCAAAGGCTACTGCTTGCCGGCTCGGGGGCTCCATCGGTCACGGGCTATAGGGGGATGGCGGCGAGCGCGAGGGAGACGGGAACGCTCGCCGCCGCACAGTGGGGCGGCACTGTGATCTGAAAACGAAAAGAGGCGGACCGATTCCATTCGGTTCCGCCTCTTGCATTTTGACATCGCGCTAGACGCACGAATAACAACTTATGCTCATGCTGCCACGTTCATAATATGAACGCAACATCCTATTCTAACAGTCATGGCCCCGCTCTCCGTTCGACTCATCCCTTCCATCGCCATCCTACCGCGCCGGCGCAAATTCCTCCCCGTCGTCGGTGATCAGCACGACGCGCCCCCTTCCCGCGCCACGGAACCGAACGCGCTCGATCCCGGCGAACCCCAGGTCGTCAACGGTGGCATCGGCGGGCTTGACGAGCCCGTAACGGATCGCCAGCATTTCCAGGCCGACCTTGAGAATTCCGCCGACTGCCGCCGGCATCTCGCCGCGCCGCATCGCCACCTCGGCAATCGTTTCCTCGCGGCAAACCACCGGAACGACGACGGCGGCGAGCGGCCGGCCGATATATCCCACCGCTTCACGGTACCGCGCCAGCGCATCCAGGCGCTCGGCGGCATAGCCTTGCAAGCCGCCCGCCCCGCGAATTCCAGGAGCAACCTCGCCGTCGTCAATGTCGCGAACGCCGACAACCCCGAGCGCGTAGGCCTCATACAGCGTCGCGGCCGCCTTGGCCTGTTCCGCGTTGATCGCCTTGCGGGACAGCAGCACCTCAATCGGCGAGCGGCGGACGCGGCGGCTGACACCGGCCGCCATCGTCTCGCCCTCCTGGATTTCAGCGCCGTTGCGGGCTTGCCAATCGACAGGATCCATGCGACCTGCCTGCCGCGTGCGGTTGGCGGTTTCCGCCGTCGATTTCTGCGTTGCCCCTCGGATTGCCGTCGCCCGCGAAAATGCGGCGGCGAACCCATTCCCGTCGTCGGTCAAGGCTTCGTCCCATGCGATGGAGCCGGGCTTGGTCTTGGGCGTCGGCGGGCGCCGGGTATTCGCGGACGGCGGCATTGTTCACCCCTGGATTTTGCAACGTTATAACGTTTCGTATTGCCACCGTTAAAAACCGCAGCGCCTCGCCAAATTACAGAACGTCGCCAATTGACAAAACATGTTTTATGTGGGTCAAAGCGCTGACGAAGCGATGCCGGGCGCACGGGCGCAGCGCGCATGCGCGCGAGGGATTATACACTCTTTTGCGGCTTCTTATGGTCCGCGATGACGCGGCGCGCCCACTTGTCGGCGCCGTCGCGAATGACGTCGGCCTTCGGCTGCCCTAAAATCCCGGCGGCCTCTTCAATCCTCTCCATTTGGTCGGACTTGAAGTTGATCCGAAAGTTGACCGGGTAGGATGTTCGGGTGGGCTTCTTCACGTCTACTTTGCACCCTTTCATGCACACAATAGTGCGCGTCTCCCCTGCACACTTTTATGTGCGAAATACCGCACAAAATCAATGACAAAAATCGCTGATTCCTGCACACTATTAGTGCCATCCGCGTTATTTTGCTGAATTGCGCATGTTGCGCTTTATCAAGGAACGGTGATAACCATGAATATTGGTGATTGATGCCAGACTTTGTTGCCTATTACCGCACCAGCACGGCGCGGCAGGATTATGGAATCGACGCCCAGCGGCGCGACGTCCTGGGCTACATCGAGGGGCAGTGCGGCACGCTGGTTGCCGAGTTCTCGGAAAAGGAATCGGGAAAGCGGGCCGACCGGCCGCAGATGCTGGCCGCGATCGCCACAGCCAAGGCCAGTGGCGCGGCGCTGATCTTCTCCAAACTGGACCGCCTAAGCCGTGATGCAGGCTTCATCTTCGCGCTGAAGGCCGAGTTGGACCGGGAAAAGGTCAAGATCGTCTGCGTCGCCATCCCCGATCTGAACACGCTGACCCTCGGCATCTTCGCCACCATCGCCCAGCATGAACGTGAGGTGATTTCCGCCCGAACCGTCGCCGGCCTGGAATCGGCCCGGCTGAAAGGGAAAAAGCTCGGCGGCTATCGCGGCCGGCAGAAGTCTCATGTGCGCGAGGCCATCAACGCCGGCATCGCCGCATCGGTGGCCGAGCGCGACAAGGAGGTGCTGCCGACGATCCGCGCCCTGGCCTCGGATGGCAAGACGCAGGAACAGATCTCCGACTTCCTCAACGCCACCGGCAAGAAGACGTTCACCGGCAAGGCGTTCAGCCGCCAGCAGGTTGGGATTGTCTTGCGGCGAAATGGCGCCTGATCCAAGCGGTGCCCAGAACCCAGCAAAAAGCCCGCGAACCTGTCGGTTGCGGGCGGAAAATAATGCAAACTCAGTAAACAAATAGCTTGATATAGCAAACTCAGTTTGCTATTCTCTCTTTGTCAGCGGGGATCATCCCAATGACAAACGAAAGAGGTGTTGTAGTGAAGTTCCTGAAACTTGGCCTCATGGTTGCGCTGTTAGTTCTGGCCGGAACGCACGCAGCCTACTAAGGGGCAAAGGGTGGGGCCGGGAAACCGGCTCCACTTCAGGAGAGCGAACTACAACACCTCTGAGGGGAGATATTACCATGACGGCCGACGAATTCAAGGTGTGGCGCAAGAGCCTGTCCCTCACGCAAGATCAAGCGGCAGTGGCGCTCGGGATCACCCGGCAGGGTGTGCAAAAGCGCGAAGCCGGAAGGGCGCCGATCAACCGGGAAGCCGAGCTTGCCTGCCGATATCTGGCGGAACACCCGGAAGAAATCTCGGTCGTCGAAGCTGTCTAGGCACCCCTTCTATACCCCACCCGACGCAAGTTCCAACTGAACTGCCCTTGGCCGGCGAGACGGAGGGCATTGAGCCGCATCCCATGCGGCGGCTTTTCGAGCGGCGGAGGTTTCATCGGCGTGATGAATGGGCATGCCGGCTACCATCGGGCCGCCAATCCTTTGTTTCCGGGCGTGGTTTTGTGCAACGTCGGTGCTGTCCACGGAACCGAACGGGTAACCCCACTCCACGGTCTGCATGCCGCGCAGCATGTGGATCCAGGGCAATCGGCGCCCATGCCGTTGTTCGAGGCTCTCGAACGCCTCTGTCATCCGTCGGTGCCACGCATCCGTTCCGAGTACAGCATATTCAGCCGTTGAACCGATGCAGACGCGCGGCCACGAGTCGGCGAGTTGGAGCAAGCGGCGCATCGGCTCATCCATGTGCCAAACCGGGGCACCCCGATGCCCGTGTGGCCACTCGCGAACGAGAGCGTCCTGTAACTGACTGCCGCCGTCGATAACGTCTGGGATGACGGCCCAACTCGTTGGATGATCAAGCCAACCGTCACACCATTCATAAAATTTGGGCCAGACCGGCTCGTGCCCACGGCGCCATGCACTGAAGGCGCCGTTGTCGAGCATAACGCTTTGCCCGATCTGGTGTGCCATCCCCACCTGTTCCGGCCGCGCGAAACTCACGCAGAAGCATCGCCCGGCCAGGCTGTTCATCACGCACAAGGGAGTAATCGGAGTTCCGTGGTAGTGCAGCGTCACCCCCGCCCCTTCCCCTGCATGATCTTCGACACGGCGACGCCCAGCTCGTAGAGAATTCCATCAAGGTCGGTGCCGGTCTTGTCCCGCTTGGTCACGAACACCTCGCAGGGCCGGCCGTCGACGAACCCGACGGCCACGGAAAACGGCCCCACATCCTCGGTGACGCATTCGCGGCGGGTGGGAAGATCGATCACGCGGCGGTCCTTTCGCTCTGGTCCGGCAGTTGTCCGCGGTGGCACCGGCCGCGCTCGCGCTCGGCATCCACCCAGGCCTCAAGCCGCTTTTGGTCAACTTCGTCCATCTGGTGCCACAGCGCGCAGCGCGCCGGGGTCCAGGCACCCGGCTTCCATGCGCCGGCGCCGACGAGCGAAGCGGGGTCAACCACGGCGCTTCGGCCTCGCCCCGTGCTGGCGGGTCGCCTCGTTGAGGATCGCCTGACGGTGGATATCGCATTTCACCTCCGACAGCCGCAGGGCGACCATGTCGCTTCCTGCGCGCCATGCCTCGCGGGCACGCTCGTCCTTCTCGGCCTCGGTCATCGGATCGGCCGGCGCTTGACGGTAAATGGCGCTGGTGCTGTATCGACCGCTCATCTTTGCGCCCCAAAGCCGTCCGGAATTTCCCGCAAGCGCTCCAACAGCCCGGCCACGTTGACTTTCACGGTTGGCGCCGTCACCGGATCAACCACCCGCTTCCCCGCCATCTCGATCCGCCCCAGCGCCACCCTCCGCTTGGACATCTCGCCATCGACATGCGCCAGCAGCTCGGCCGGCGTCGGCATCTGCGGATAGACCCAGGCCCGCTTGTGAGCCGAAATGGCCCGCTCAAGCAGATCGGCCGGAAGGTGGCCAAGGCTTTCCCGGTACTCGGCGATCACGGCCTGGCGGTGCCCCTCACCGGAAAAACGCGCCTTGCCGAACGTCACCGCGAAGTCGAGGAGCGGTTGCAACACCACGGCGAAAGCATCGGCGGCGACGGGCGTCAAATCACCCCTGGCCTGCCGATAGGCCGTCGCCAAAATCGCCCTGGTCAGACCGTCCGGAACCTGGGCGCAAGGTTGCCAATTCTCCAGCAAGAGCATCGACCGTTGCAGTTCGGTTGGCTCGGATTTCGTCCTCAAAGCTCGGCTGGGACTGGGGGCGATTTCGTTGGGCACGGGCTATCTCCGAGGCTGGCATGGGGTTGGTGCGTTGGGCGACGGCGGTGGTAATCGGCTTGTCGAAATAGGCCATGCTGGCCGGCAACCAGTTCGGTCCTTCCCTCTCCCTGGCACGCACGATGACTGCTTGCAGGGTGGGCAGGATGTCTAGGTCTAGGTCAGCGCCGCTCCTCAGCCACGCCAGCACCCTGGCCCCACTGAGGCGGCAGCCCTGGTCATCCCAAGCACCGATGCTGTCCAGCGCCGTGCGGATCGCGTTGTGCTCGCCCGCATCAGCAACAGCATCTTCTTGATTCCCTGTCCCTGTCCCTGTCCCTGTCCCTTGGTGAACGTCGCGTTCAACGTTACGTTGGTCGTTACGTTGAACGTCGGCGCGCGGGTGATTGTCCCGTTCTCCGTCCTCACGCTCCTTGCGACGCTTCTCTCTGGCTTCCGTGGCGGCGCGCGTGCGCTCGCGCTGGGCCAGCTTGGAGGCCCACGCATCGGCGGCAAGGGCGGCGATGACGCGGTGATACAGCCGGCCATCCGAGCATTCGACGAAGCCGCGAAGGACGGTGGCCTTGATCTTTTTCCACTTAGCGCCGGCACCCGACAGGATGGCCAGCACGCGGTCATCCTTGGGCAGGCTGGCCGCCGGCTTCTGGTGCCATGATTTGCACCACAGCGTGACCATCGCCTTGGCCTCGTCGCCGCTGCACAGCATCCAGGTCTCGCTGTCGAGAAGTTGGGCGACATGCAGGGGCATGAATTGGAAGTCGCGCAGATCGACGTCTGCGGAAACGAGGGGCACTGGCAGGCTCATGCGGCCCTCCCGAAAAGCACCGGCCCGGCGGATGGGCGCGGCGTGGTCTGGTCGAACAGATACCAGCAGCAATTGTCCTTGCCGTCGCAGGTGGTCCCCGGTATCCAGCGCAGCCGCCCAACGGAAATGACGCTGTGCAGATACGGCAGATAGGGCCGCGATTGCTGGGTGTGAAACCAGTCCGCGTCGAACAGCAGCCACGTCGGAGCGATGGCCGAAAGGTGCCCGATCATCGGATGGAGGATGTGACGGCTCCAGGGCGGATTGGTGATGAAGCAGTCCCCGACGCAGCGATCCAAGGACAGTGCATCCACGCTTTCGCCGTGCTGGATGTCGGTCGCCGACAGGCACAGGTGACCATGCGCCGTCAGGTGGGCGGCGAGGGCGAAGGAGCCAGCACAGGGCTCGGTAAACCGCGTGCAGGGACGCAAATGCGGCAGCAGGGGAAGGACGCCTTTGTGGGGTGTGGGGTAGGTGTCGTGCGGACGCTTCTCGAATGAGGATCGCTTTCCCATCATGCCCCTCCCCAAGGATTGCCCAGAACATCGGCGGGGCTGCTATGGGGTCTGAGGTTCCGCCGCTTGCGCAGACGGTCAACCGCATGGCAGAGGATGGACGCCAGGGCGAAGAGGATCGCGGTGGCGGAGCACAGGTAAAACGCCATCATTCGGCCGCCTCCGCCATCTGCTCGACCGGAACATAGTTGGCGCGCACCAACGCCGCCGCGATGGGAGGGCACACGCTGTTGCCGCACATCCGCACCTGCGCCGCTTTCGACAGCGGGCGCCCGTTATGTTCGAAATCGATCACATAGCCCTCGGGAAACCCTTGGGCGCGGAACAGCTCGCGCGGGCTGAGCATGCGCATGCCGATGTCGACCACCTGCCAGTCCTGGCCCTCGATGGTCACCAGCCCCATGCGGTGCTTGGCGGTGATGGTATGCAGGGGGTCGCGCAAGCTCTGGCCATGCTCGGCGCTGCCATAATACTTGATCAGGAAAGCGCGAACCTCGCCGATATGGGTGCCACCGGCGGTGATCGTCGGCAGGGGAGCCTGGATCGTCTGGCCGTCCTTGCAGGTGCCGCGCAATTTCACAATCTGGCTGGTGACCAAGGCATGCCGGTTTTCGGTGGTCTGAGTTCCCAACAGGCCATCTGCCGCGCAGCCGCGCACCTCGCCATCGCGCTTGGCGCCGTAATAGGTCTGGATTTGAGCGGTCACGACGGAGTGGTGGTCAATCGTGGTGACCGTGCCTATCGGATGCTCGACACCATGTCCGACCACGCCGCCATAATGCTTGGCTAGGAAGGCGGAGACGAGAGCATGCTTCTGCCCACCCGCTACCACGGTCCCGAGCGGCTTATGAAGGTCAAGTGCTCGCGGCGCCTGCCCCTCCCTTTCTCCATATCCGGTTTGTACCAGGGTAGGCACAACCAGACCGTGGGCGTCATGGGCCGACGTCACCGTCTTGAACGGCTCGGTCATCCCCTGGCCGCGAAAGCCGTCACCCGAATGGTTGCAGGTGACAATGAAGGGCTCGGATGACTCGAACACGAAGCGTCGCATGCCTGCGGCGATCCGCGCCGTCGTCGCCTCGGCCAACGGCCGCTTGCGCTCGAAGATCGACGGGCACGGAATCGACCAATCGATGATTTCGGCGGCGGTGCGATAGGGCAGCAGACCGGAGCCCGTCTTGCCATGCGTCGGCTCAGGCCAGACAATCGGCAACCCATCGCAACGGGCGATGAGGAACAGCCGCTTGCGGATCGTCGGCGCGCCGTAATCGCAAGCGCGCAGCTCGCGCCACGCCACCTTGTAGCCCAGTCGGCGCAGTTCCTTGACCCAACGCTGAAAGGTCTCTCCCTTGCGCTCGGCGTCGGGCTGGTCCTCGCCGTCGAGCGGCCCCCAGGTCTGGAATTCCTCGACGTTTTCCAAAAAGATGACGCGCGGGCGAACCTGTTTGGCCCAATGAACCACCACCCAGGCCAGATCGCGGATGCGCTTCTCGACCGGCTTTCCGCCCTTGGCCTTGCTGAAGTGCTTGCAGTCGGGCGAGAACCACGCTAGCCCGACGGGGCGACCGCCGCAGACCTCAAGCGGATCAACCTGCCAGACGTTCTGGCAGAAATGCCGGGCGGCAGGATGGTTGACGGTGTGCATGGCCACCGCTTCGGCATTGTGGTTGATGGCGATGTCGGGCGAGCGGCCGAGGGCCAACTCGATACCCGTCGAGGCGCCACCACCGCCAGCGAAGGAGTCGATGATCAGTTCGGCGCCGCGATGGCGGCGGAACTCGGGCGGAGAGAAAAGAAAGCTCATTCTTTCGCACCCTCGCTCGGTGGCCAATGAATGCCGCCCAGCGCTGATACCGCGCGCATCGGATCAGCCCACAGTTCGGGGAGCGTTGACCCGGAATGAGGCTGGATTCCGGCGACGGCGCGGCCAAAGACGCAAGAGGCGGACATGTCGCGTTCAAACCGCTTGGACAGCACCACGTCTCGCTTGATGGCTTCCATGAGCTGACGCAGCAGGGCCGGTGTCGCCATGGCCGTCAGGTCGACGAGCAGTTCCATGTCGTCATCGGGAAGAGCCAGCGGGGCCAGATACCGCTTAAGGATGGCGAAGCGGCAGTCGTCGTCGGGAAGATCTATTTCCAGATGCATCCCGAAGCGGCGCCATAGGGCCGGGTCGATTTCATCGCCCACGTTGGTCGCCGCCAGCATGATCCCCTTGAACCGGTCAACGCGTTGAAGCAAGGCGATCACGACGGCGTTCATCTCGGTGTCGCAGGCCTGAGCGGCGGATTTGCGCTTGGAGGCCACGGCATCGAACTCGTCGAAGAACAGGACGCAATCTTCGGCATGGTTCTCCGCCGCCGTCATAAGGTCGGCGATGTTTCGGCCAGTTCCGCCAAGGGCACTGGAAACGAGCATTTGCAGATCGACCAGCACCAACGGCAGCCCAAGGCGCGCCGCGATATGGTGTCCGAGCGTCGTTTTTCCACACCCTGGAGGTCCTGAGAAAATAGCCGTGCGGCGAGGCTCCAGGCCGTAAGCCCGCAGCTCGTCCTCACATTGCATCTCGGTCAGAAACTGGTGAACCGCCCCACGAGTCGTGCGTGGCAATACCGGTTGATCGGCCTCGCCCGGCTCAAGGATCGTCGCGAATCGCTTCAACGCCGGGTCGGCGCGAAGTGATGGCAGGATCGATGTCGAATCCATTTCGCGCACGCGACGCATCACGCCGCGCCCTTCTTCTTGTGGTCTTTACGGCGGAATTCGTCGGGAATATCCAGGCCGTCACTGCCCATCTCTCGGCACCATGACCCGTCCCACGCCGCGCGCCGAGGGTCCCGCGGCGGGAACGGGTTGCTGGTGACGGGCTTTCCCGCCTTGGCCGCCGTCGCGCCCATTTCGCGCGCATCATCAACGGTTTTCCCGTCAGTTTGGGAATTGGCCTTCGGAGTGGGCGGGGGCGTGCTGCGATCTGGCGCGTCGTCGGAAGAATCACCGTCGTCCTCGTCGTCGTCGACCTCGTGCGGATTTTTTACCTTCTTGACCGCCCAATCTCCCAAAGGCGTGTCGGCCAACATGCCGAGGGCGCTCATGTAGCAATCCAGAAGGTCTTGATGTTCATCGCGCTCCTGCTTCGTCAGCTTGCGCAGCTTGACGATATGGCGAAGCACTTTCACGTCGAATCCCATGCTCTTGGCGTGCTGGTATTTTGCCGATATTTCGTCGGCAATTTCCTTCTTCTCCTCTTCCAGATGTTCGATGCTATCGACGAACTGTTTGAGGATATCCTTCGCCAAAGGTGATTTCGTGTTATGGCCCGGTCCGGAAGTGTTCATCACTTTGCCTCGTCAGAAACAGGGTGCGATTCCGGCTAAGCCGGCGATCATGAAAAGAAGGTCGATGGCGCGACTCAGCGCGACACCCGTTCGCGCAGGGCTTCGTTCACCAGCGCGCGGCGTGCGGCGATCACCCGCCCCGCCTTGGTCATCTGGCGGCCGTCGATAGCTGGCTGGAGAGCCAAGCCCCGCTCGCTCAAGGCGCGGTCCAGGCGGCTGCCCGCCTCGACATCACGGGGATCGGGCGCGGAAAACAGGTGCTGGGAGGCGCGGCGCAGAAAGGCCATCATCTCTTGCTCTCCATCAGGCTGCGCTTCGGGTGATCCAGGCGGCAGAGTGCCGTGTCTGGTCTGTCGAAACCGTCGCGAGCGGCGGCTTTGAAAGACCCCGGCGGCGCCTTGCGGCGGCCGACCGGAGCGAGGTGCCCGTGATACCGTGGCATTTCACGGCGGGAGCCCGTCACGGGGCGGTTGGTTGCTCAGGGCCTAGACCCACGGCCGCGAATGCGCGGGAGCCACCACGCGGCCCAGCCGCTGGTAATCTCCGACGCCCGAATCCACAGCCGATACATCGGATGCGCCAAAATCCCCTCGACCAGCCGGCGGCTGGTTCGCCATATCCACATTCATCCGCTCCTCGTATTGCGCCCGCGTCCGGGCATTCCTGTTCCGCACATCGGTGATGCGGCGCACCTGTACATCGCGCTCGGCGTCGGTGATGGCCCCGAAAATCACATCCCGCACTTCGACAAAGGCCGCCGCCAGCAAGGCCAGTTCGGCCGGATGCTGCGGCGCGCATCGTCCCGCCAGCCAGTTCTTGGCCGTGCGCTCGCTCACCCCGGCGACGACGGCGATGACCTTGGCCGCCGCCAACAGCCCGACTGTCGCCCGGCGCAGGGCGTCGGCGAACCGCAAGGTCAGGTCGTCTCGGTTGAGGGAGGCGGCGCAGGGCAACTTATTTCCCTTTTTAGGGCAATTCATTTCCGCGTCCTTCGCATAGGTTGAACCCATGCAACGAAGGCCCACGGAAGTGATGATTGTGATGACTGACGTTCAGACCGCCCGCGAGAACCCGAGCCCCTGCGCTAACAGAGGCTCGGCACATATCCCCAAATTGGGAGATGCGCTGCGACGGGTCTTCAATGCCTTGGAAACCTTGCACCTTGCCGCCGAGCAGGACGGCAACACCCAGGCGCTGCTGAGCGCCCAGGTCTGCGTCGATGTCCTGATTCCGATACGCGGCAGCGCCCATTGATCAGCCCTCCCCGACCAGGGGGCTGGCGCTCGGCCAATGCCGTTCCAGCACGGCGACAATGTCGTCGAGGGACGGCTGTTCGAGCGCCAGCGTCTGTTCGGCGATGCGCGCGCGGGCCAACTCGCCGTTGGTCGGCGACACCGCCTTTGGGCGATCCGGATAAAAGGTGGAGAGGTCGGCCATCACCGCACCTCGCCGAAAGGTTGGGC
>Ga0116225_1001385_pt1 | contig 17380 bp, 17 predicted proteins | sample Sb_taG_8_FD_88968 | JGI IMG/M metagenome (GOLD analysis project Ga0116225, IMG submission 88968) | Peat soil microbial communities from Weissenstadt, Germany - Sb_50d_c_BC metaG | ecosystem: Environmental > Terrestrial > Soil > Wetlands > Peat | place: Germany: Weissenstadt | collected 2010-09-21 | reverse complement strand
GCCGAAGCCGCCGGGCTGAAGGTGTTCGACCAGTTCTCCCTGCCCCGCTCGGCGTGGTGGGACGAATATTATACCCCGCTGACCCGCCGCATCGCCGCCTTGCGCGACGACGCTGCAACCGACCCGGCCCTGGCCGCCCTCATCGCCGCCACCCAGGCGGAGATCGCCGGTTTCGAGCGTTATGGCGACTGCTTTGGCTATGCGTTCTATCTGATGCGGCTGGCCTGATCGCGCCAGCCGCCCGGCATCCTGCTTGATCAACGTCCCATCCCGCCCCATTTGTCGCATCATGAGACCCTAAAGCTCCACATCGGCGCTTCTATGGCGCAATTTAACCGGTCGGACACTTGACGCCCGGCCCTCCGGGGGAGCCTTATGGAACTATGCTGACCGTGGACGAGATCGAAGACAGCTTCGAGGTGCATTTCCGCCAGCAGGTCGAAGATCTGCCGGACGAAACCCTGCACGCCATCCTCAACGACATGCATGTCCTGCGCCGCTATGCCCCGCCATCACTGGCGGCATCGCAGGCGCGCGACATCGTCGGCGAGATTCTGCGCCTGCGCGTACCCGCACCGGAGCCCGAACCGGTCATCGTCGAAGCGGCCCCCGAACCCGAAGCGGCGGCGGCTCCCCCGCCCGCCACCCAGATCGAACCGTATTTCGAACCGGAACTGGCGCATGACGAGCCGGTGCATAGTCTGGAGCCGGAACTTCGCTTCGAAGCCCTGCCGGAACCGGAACCGGCAGCGGATACCGACGACAGCGCCGCCGAGGATCGCCCGGACGAGGACGACACCACGTCGCCGGCCCCGCTCGCTGCTCCGGCACGCCCGTTCGGCCGCTGGGTGGTCGCCGCCGTGGTGGTGGTGGGCGGCCTCGTCGCCATCGCCCTGCTTCGCTAAGCCTGCCCCGGCAAGCGGCGCGGCCCAAGTCCTAAACGACGGACTCCGCCTTCTTCGCAAGCGACGGGAACCTGTTGAGGGTTTCGGCATTTGTACTAATGTCGGACGCACGGGCTCGCGACCGAAGCAGTTCCCCGTTCTTCAGGACAGGAGGATTACGGATGAAAGCGGTATTCCCGTTGGCTCTGTTAGGCGCTCTGGCGATCGGCACGGCGCAGGCCGCCGAGAGCGGCAGCCAAAGCCACATGTCCGGCAGCCAGAGCAGCGCCGCCGGCAAGGCGATGCAACACCAGAAGTGGAGCCAGAAGCAGGTTCAGGAGATCCAGAGCAAGCTCAAGGAGCAAGGCTACGAGGTTGGTCAGGTGGATGGCAAGTTCGGCCCCGCCACCAAACAGGCTCTGCGCGAGTTCCAGGCCGATAAGGGCATCAACAGCAGCGGTCAACCCGACGCACAGACCCTGGCCGCCCTCGACCTTGGTTCAGGCGGCGTACAGACCGGCCAAATGCCGGGCGCCGGCCGCCCGACGCCGCCGGCCAGCGGCGGCGAAAACCAGCCGGGCGGCACCAGCCAGCCTCCGGCAGGGAGCGAACCCAACCAAGGCGGCGGCAGCCAATAGGCCGATGGGATGGGGAAGACCGGGCGGTGCCGGCCCTTCCCCGCTCCGTCACGCCTCAGACGGCGGAAGAGACCTTGTCCAGTTTGGCGATGACCGCTTGCAGGCCGCGCAACAAATCCTCGCCAGCGGCTCCGCCTTCGCCTTCGATAAGCTCGCCGATGACCATGCGCATGGCGGCGATGTGCAGGCGGATGACTTCCAACTCGGCATCGCCGAACAGCGTGCGGTTTTCGGTGAAGCGGCACAGTTGATTGCCCAAGATGGTCATCAACTGAAAACCGAAGCTGCCGCCTTGCCCTTTGATGTCGTGAGCGATGCCGAACACCGCCTTGATCGACGGCCCGCGCGCTTCGACCGGCAGGGCCAAGGCCTGTTCATAGCAGGCGTTGATCTTGATCAGATCCTCCTGCACCCAGATGAGATAGCTGGAGCGCAGATTGGCTATCACTGCCTCGGCGCGTTCCAACGCCTCCACATCCACGCCATCCGGGCCATAGGTGACCTTGGATTTCAGCACGTTGGGAACCTGGATGATTTCGTGCTTGTCGGGCATCCAACTCTTCTCTGCGAGGACATCCAGCTATATCGCCTTTATGCCGTGCCGCGCAAGATGCGTGGACTAATCAGCCATTCAACAAGGCATTGATTTCGGCTTGCGTCAGCGAGATCGGATCGGCCCCGTCATCGATGAAGTCCAACGCCGAATCGCCGGCATCGCTTGGCGCCACCGCCGCGCGGCGGCGATCCAGGCCCTTGAAATCGATCTGCCGGCGGCGGCGGTCGGGGCCGAAATACGATGCCGTGCGGATGAAGGCGCGCGGCCGTTCGATGATCGCGCGGATGCGCGAATACAGCGCCTTGGCCGAGATCGGCTTGGCCAGGAATTCATGCACCCCGGCGTCGCGGGCTTCCAGCACCCGGTGCATTTCGGTGTGGCCGGTCAGCATGATGATGGCGGCGAAAGGGTTGGGGCTGTCGCGCCCGGTCCGCACCAGCCGCACGAAATCGAGCCCGTCGAGCGGCGCCATATTCCAGTCGCAGACGATAATATCGGCGGAGAACTCCCGCAATTCCCGATAGGCGTCGGCCCCGTCGGCGGCTTCGACGACATTGCGGGCGCCCAAGGCATGCAGCACCGTCGTCACAAGCGCACGCATGTGCTTGTTGTCGTCCACCACCAGAAAGTTCAACCGTTCGAGGTTGTAGCCGTCCATCGAAAAATACGTCTCCGCCAATCCGTCCGCGGCCGCCCCGGCGCGATCGGGTGGTGTGGTGGCCTAGGAAAGTTCGTCGTCGCCACTGTCGTCGCCATCAAGATAGTCGCAGGCCGTCTGCCGCCGGTCCAGACCGACGAAGGGCAAGCGCCGCCGCCGCCGGTCGGGACCGAAATAATCCTCGCAATGGATAAATTGGCGCGGCGCGCTGATCACCGAAGTGATGCGCCCGACCAGACTTTTCGCCGAAATCGGCTTGGCCAGAAATTCATTGACCCCGGCATCGCGGGCTTCGGCCACCAGCGCCGCTTCGGAATAGCCGGTCACCATGATGATCGGCAGGAACGGATTGGGGCTGTCAGCGCCACGCCGCAACTTGTGAGCGAAGCCGATGCCGTCCATTGGTTCCATCTTCCAATCGACGATGACGAAATCAGCACGGTAATGCTGTAATTGGCGCAACGCATCGCCGCCGTCCTTGGCTTCCAGAACGTCGTCGATGCCCAGGGTTTGTAGAACGGTGCGAATAAGCAAGCGGAAGTGTTGATTATCCTCGATAACCAGAACCTTCAACTTGCCGCCATCCAAGGCATTCATTCCGCTCTCCCGCTGCATCCGGACCGTCCGGCGGCCGCATGAGGATCACTTTATATGGTTTTCCGGCAAGCTCACAACAGGAACTCAAGCGGGTTTGAGCCAAGCCGGGCCGAAGGGCGGCACTGGCGAAGCGGCGTCGCGCCACGGATGACGCGACGCCTAAGGCGCTTACTGCTTGCGCGCGGTGACTTCGATTTCGACCTTCATGCGGGGATCGACCAAGCCGCACACGACGGTCGTGTTGGCCGGGCGAATGCCCTTGAAATGCTTACCGAAGATCGGAGCCAGTCGCTCGAAGAAGGCGGCTTCGGTGACGAACACGCGCACGCGCACGACATCGGCCAGCGACGACTCGGCCTGCTTCAAAGCGGCGGCGATGGTGGCGAAAGCCTGCTCGGCCTGGGCTTCGACGTCATCGGAGATTTCGCCATTGGCGAAGCCGCTGGTGCCGGCGACGAAAACCCATTTGCCATCGGCAACGGCGCGCGAATAGCCGGCGACTTCTTCAAAGGGGGAGCCGGAGGAAATCAGGCGACGGGACATGGACGCTCCTTTCGCGAAAAGCGATGGGGGATAATGTATAAGGAGGCCGCACCTTGGGTCCAAGGCGTCCTTAGGGCAAGCCGATTTTGCAGGACTCTGCCCCGTTTCCGCCGCAAGGGGCCGTCGGCAACGGCCCCAGCACCAGAAACAGCGCGCCGTCACGTTCGACCACCGGCCACCCCACCAATTCGGGGCCGTCCAGTTTCAGTTCCCACCCATGGCTGGGACATTCCAGCGTGCCCGCCGCCGCATCCAGACGGCCGCGCAGGATCGGCACATTGCGGTGCGGGCAACGGTTACGCACCGCCGTCAGCACGCCGTTGACCGTCAGGATCAGCACGTCCTGCCGCATCACCCCGACCAACTCGGCGCGGCCGGTCCAGCGCGGTTCGCCCCGGACGTCATGCTTCTCGACATACAAAATCGGCACCAGCCGCGTTTCGCTCATCGCACCATCCTGGGTTCTTCCCCCTCCATATGGCAACGCCCCCGCTCCCTCGAAAGGGGGCGGGGGCGTCGATAGCGGCGGCGTTACTTGTTGCGGGCGGCGTGGACCTGAGCGTCAACCACCGCCAGCGAGGTGATGTTGACGATGGCGCGCACCGTCACCGACTGGGTGACGATATGCGCCGGAGCCGCCACGCCCATCAGGATCGGCCCGATCGACAAACCGTCGCCCAGCACCTTAACCATATTCAAGGCAATGTTGGCGGCATCCAGCGACGGCATCACCAACAGATTGGCCTCGCCTTTCAGGCGCGAGTCGGGGAACACGCGGGCGCGGATTTCCTCGGACAACGCGGCGTCGGGGTGCATCTCGCCCTCAACTTCCAGATGGGGGGCGCGTTGATGCAGGATCTCCAGCGCGTCGCGCATCTTCTGCGAGGTCGGGCTGGGGCGGCCGCCGAAGTTGGAGTGCGACAGCAGCGCCACCTTGGGATGGATGCCGAAGCGCTTGACCTGCTCGGCGGCCAGCAGGGTCATCTCGACCACCTGCTCGGTCGTCGGGTCGTGGGTGACATAGGTGTCGCAGAGGAAGTAGCTGCCCTTGTCGAGCAACAACAGGTTCATCGCCGACGGCACCTTGACGTCGGGGCGCAGGCCGATGACGTCGATGATGTGTTGCAGATGCTTGGAGTACCGGCCGATAGCGCCGCAGATCAGCGCGTCGGCCTCGCCCCGGCGCACAATCAGGGCGGCGATGACGGTGTTGCGGGTGCGCACCACCGTCTTGGCATAATCCGGCGAGACGCCGCTGCGCGACATCAGATTGTAGTAGGCCTTCCAGTATTCCGGATAGCGGGCGTCGTCCTGAGGATCGACCAGTTCGACGTCCTCACCAATGCGCAGACGCAGATCCAGCTCCTTCAGGCGCAGCTCGACCACCTCGCGCCGGCCAATCAGGATCGGCTTGGCCAGCCCCTCATCGACCACCGTCTGCACGGCGCGCAAAGTGCGGCGGCTTTCACCGTCGGCATAGGCGACCCGCTTGGGATCGCGCCGCGCGCGGTCGAACAGCGGCTTCATCACCAACCCGGAGCGGAACACGAAGGCGTTCAGGCGTTCCAGGTAGGCGTCGAAATCGGTGATCGGGCGCGTCGCCACGCCGGTCTCCATGGCCGCGCGGGCCACCGCCGGCGCGATCTTGAGGATGAGGCGCGAATCGAAGGGCTTGGGAATCAGGTAGTCGGCCCCGAACGACAAGGGCGTGTCGCCATAGGCGGCGGCAACGCGCTCATCGGCTTCGGCGAAGGCCAACTCGGCCAGCGCCTTGACCGCCGCCAGCTTCATTTCTTCGTTGATGGCGGTCGCGCCGACATCCAGCGCGCCGCGGAAGATGTAGGGGAACACCAGGACATTGTTGACCTGATTGGGATAGTCGGAGCGCCCGGTGGCGATGATGGCGTCGGAGCGCACGGCGCGCACCTCTTCCGGCAGGATTTCCGGAGTGGGATTGGCCAGGGCGAAGATGATCGGCTTGTCGCCCATGCGCGCCACCATCTCGCCAGTCAGCACGCCGGGAGCCGACAGGCCGAGGAACACGTCCGCGCCGTCGATAACCTCGCCCAGGGTGCGGGCGTTGGTGTCTTGGGCGAACGGCGCTTTGTACTCGTCCATCAAGACAGTGCGGCCCTTATAGACCACGCCTTCGATGTCGCAGACGGTGATGTTCTCGCGCTTGACGCCCAGGCCGACCAGCAGGTTCAGACAGGCCAAAGCGGCGGCGCCAGCGCCCGAGGCGACCAGACGGACCTCGCCGATCTCTTTGCCGACCACCCGCAAACCGTTGGTCAACGCCGCGCCGACGATGATGGCGGTGCCATGCTGATCGTCATGCATCACCGGGATGCCCATGCGCTCGCGCAACTTTCGTTCGACGACGAAACATTCCGGCGCTTTGATGTCTTCCAGATTGATGCCGCCGAAGGTCGGCTCCAGCGAGGCGATGATCTCGATCAGCTTGTCGGGGTCGCGCTCGTTGATCTCGATGTCGAAGACGTCGATGCCGGCGAACTTCTTGAACAACACCCCCTTGCCTTCCATCACCGGCTTGGCCGCCAGCGGGCCGATGGGGCCAAGCCCCAGCACCGCCGTGCCGTTGGTGATGACGCCGACCAGATTGCCGCGCGCCGTCATCGACGCCGCTTCGCGCGGGTCTTGAACAATCAGCTCGCAAGCGGCGGCAACGCCCGGCGAATAAGCCAAGGCAAGGTCGCGCTGGTTGGCCAGCGGCTTGGTGGCGACCACGCTGATTTTTCCGGGCGTGGGATAGCGGTGGTATTCAAGGGCTGCTTCACGAAAGTCGTCGGACATGGGTAATTTTCTTTCACGCGCAGGCGCCGCGCAATCAGTCAGTTCGCGAAAGATATGAAAATATGCTTTTCGATTGGCGATGAGCAATTGAAAAAGGCCCGTCCGGATTACCCGGCGGGCCTTTTCAAAAGATGGTGCGGTCAAGAAGACTCGAACTTCCACGCCCTTTCGGGCACAGCCACCTCAAGGCTGCGCGTCTACCAATTCCGCCATGACCGCATTTTGGTAGCCACCGGACGATGCTCGCCGGTAAGGTTGGGTGGAATACCAAACCCTGAGGCAAGGTTCAAGCGTGCTCTTCAAAAATCTTACCGACTCACCCCTGGAATGGCAAATTAGTGACCTGCCGGTCGATTATCCCGACGCTTTGGCCGTCATGGAGGCCCGCGCGGCGGCCATCCGCGACGACGGCGCGGCGGAATGCGTCTGGCTGCTGGAACACCCGCCGCTCTATACCGCCGGCACCAGCGCCAAGCCGCAAGACCTGCTGAGCCCCGACCGCTTCCCGGTGCATCAGGCCGGACGCGGCGGCCAGTACACCTATCACGGCCCCGGTCAGCGGGTTGGCTATGTGATGATGGATTTGAAGCGGCGCGGCGCCGACATCCGCTGTTTCGTCCGCGATCTGGAAGAATGGCTGATCCGCACCGTCGCCCAGTTCGGCGTCAAGGGCGAGCGGCGCGACGGGCGCGTCGGCATCTGGGTCGATCGCGGCAATGGGCGCGAGGATAAAATCGCCGCCCTGGGCGTGCGGGTCCGGCGCTGGGTCAGCTTTCACGGGGTGGCGCTGAACGTCGATCCCGACCTCAGCCATTTCTCGGGCATTGTTCCCTGCGGCATCCGCCAGCATGGCGTCACCTCGCTGTGGGATCTCGGCCACACGCCGACCATGGACGAAGTCGACATGGCGCTGAAAGCCAGCTTTCAAGAGGTATTCGGCCCCATAACGCCCCCATTGGCTTAAGGATACCTCGTTTGGCGAAACGCCTATCTCGCTTGCTTCGGTCTCTGTCTCTTTCGCGTCGCAGCCGCTCTTGATGGAGCGTGGAATACTAACCTCTCCGACCAGGAAAAGCGGGACGGAGAGCGATGACACCACCGGTGACGACCACCATGCCGCAAGCGACCGAAGAGGCGCTGCTCATGATGGACGAAGTTTCGACCGAGCATATGGCTTGGTTGAAACGCGTTCATTGCACCTTGCTGTTCCATGACGACGGCCACGGCGACCCGCATTGCCGGGCCATCGAGGACGGCTTGGCGAAAAAGGTCGCCGAAAACTTCGGCGAAGGACGCGCCGCCTTCGCCCGTCTGAAGCAGGCCCGCGAGCAGATGGAGCGCATGGCCGGACAATTGACCGCCGCCGCCACGCGGGGCCATCGCCTGGATCCGCAGACCTACATGGCGTTCATGGAGACGGTCGGCAACTACCATGCCGAGGGTCGGCAGGTGGAATTGCTGCTGCATCAGGCTCTGGCCGAGACCGACCCGCTGACCGGGCTGCACAATCGCCGGGGCATGATGCGCGACCTGCGGCGCGAATGGGTGCGCGCGACCCGCACCAACACCCCCTGCTGCCTTGCCATCGTCGATTTGGACCACTTCAAGGCGGTGAACGACGTCCACGGCCACCTGACCGGCGACCAGGTGCTGTGCGCCGCCGCACGCTTCTTCCTGCGCCGTTTGCGGCCCTATGACATGGTGTACCGCTTCGGCGGCGAGGAATTCCTGTTCTGCCTGCCCAACACCGCCCCCAAGCAGGCGCGCCGCGTGCTGGACCGCTTGCGGCTGCTGATGGCGCGGCTGCCTTTGCGCAGCCTGGACGGCAAGCGGATGTCGGTGACCGTTTCCATCGGCGTCGCCGAGATGACGCCCGACACCCCCCCCGACGCCGCCATCGCCCTGGCCGACCAAGCGCTCTATGGCGCCAAGGAGGCAGGGCGCAACCGCGTGCATGTGGCGGACGAAGACGATATGGGATAACACTCCACCCAGGGGTGTTGCGTCCTCGCCCCACGAGGCCGCGCTGGGATGGGTGGAATGGGTTTGATAATCGTCCGCTGGTGTTTCATAGGCGGCATGGCGCTGGCCGTGCTGTGCGCCGGTCCGTCCGCTTGGGCGGGCGAAGGCGGCAGCGCCAAGCCCCCCAGCAACACCATCAAGGCCAAGGTGCCCGCGAACTTTGTGCCATTGCCGCGCCTGCGGCTGGCTGTGCCGCTGGACAACAACCGCATCTATCGCATGCTGGAACTGGAAGTCTGGCTGGTGATGGATAAGCCCGAGGACGCCGCTAAGCTGGGCTCGGAAAAGACCAAGATCGTCGCCACCATGAAACAGGTGTTCATGGGCTATCGCTGGGAAGCCTTTCTGGAACCGGAAACCGGCTTCGCCTTGGCCAAGGCGCTGGTCAAAGCCAGCGTCGATCAATGCATCAAGGGCGGCCCTCTGGTCGAGGACGTGCTGATCCGTCAGATGATTTTGCGCTGATTAATTTCCCAACGGTTATTCCGTCGGCTTCTGACAAAATCCGGGTTGCTGCGGCGCTTCGGCCGGTTCGACATGCACAGCCGTCACCAGGGCGGCGGGCGGACCATGGCGGCAGGCCGCCAGCATGTCTTGGACGCAAGCGTCGGGGCCGCTGAACAGGGCCTCGACGCTGCCATCCATGCGATTGCGCACCCATCCCGACAGGGATCGGACGCTTGCCTGTTGGATCGCCCATCCCCGATACCAGACCCCCTGCACACGACCTTCGATGCGGACGCGCAGGGAGACGGTATCGGGCATGAACTTACCTCGTCGTCGTTTAGGCGGCGAACTCGATGATCTTCTGATCGACCGACAAGCTGTCGCCAGCCTTCGCATGCACCTTGCCGATGATGCCGTCGCGTTCGGCGCGGAGGATGTTTTCCATCTTCATCGCCTCGACCACGGCCAACACTTCACCGGCCTTGACGTCCTGACCATCGACCACGGCGACCGACACCAACAGACCCGGCATCGGCGACAGCAGATACTTGGACATGTCGGGCGCGGCCTTGACCGGCATCAACTCGGCCAATTCCGCCGAACGCGGGGTCAACACCACCGCATCGGCGCGGCTGCCCTGGTGGAACAGGCGATAGCCGATGCCGTGGCGATCGACCTGCACAACCACATTGTGATTGTTGTCGTCGTTGACAACACCACGGAACAGCGGCTGACCGATATCCCAATCGCTCTTCACCGTCACCGTCGGCCCGCCCATTTCCAGGGCGTACCCCCCCTCGATGGCACGGATGGTGTAGGGGAAGTTCTTACCGCCGAACTTGACCACCCAATCGTTCGAGACCGTCATCTCGTGACCGGGCATCTGGCCCGACAGCGTGGCTTCGCGCTCGACCTGCTTGCGGTGGACGAAGGCGGCGACGGCGACCAGCAAGCGCGGGTCCGACACCGGCAGGTCTTCCGCATGGAAGCCGTTCGGATATTCCTCGGCGATGAAGTTGGTGGTCAGCTCCCCGCGCACGAAACGCGGATGCGCCATCAAGGCCGACAGGAACGGGATGTTGTGGTTCAACCCGCGGATGAAATACTCATCCAGCGCCTGACGCATGTGCGAGATCGCCAGTTCGCGCACCGGACCATAGGTGCACAGCTTGGCGATCATCGGATCGTAGTACATGCTGATTTCGCCACCCTCGTACACGCCGGTATCGACGCGCACATGCGGGCCTTCGGCGGGCGGAATGTAGCGGGTCAGGCGGCCGATCGACGGCAGGAAGTTGCGGAAGGGGTCTTCGGCGTAGACGCGGGCTTCCATCGCCCAGCCACGCAGTTGAACGTCCTTCTGCTGGATGGTCAGATGCTCGCCATAGGCGATGCGGATCATCCATTCGACCAGATCGATGCCGGTCACCAACTCGGTCACCGGATGCTCCACCTGCAGGCGGGTGTTCATCTCAAGGAAGTAGAAGTTGCGCTGGGAATCGACGATGAACTCGACCGTACCGGCCGATTTGTAGTTCACCGCCTTGGCCAGCGCCACCGCCTGCTCGCCCATCGCCTTGCGCACCGCTTCGGTCAAGAAGGGGCTCGGCGCCTCCTCGATGACCTTCTGGTGACGACGCTGGATCGAGCATTCGCGCTCGCCGAGATAAATCGTGTTGCCGTGGCTGTCGCCCAGCAACTGGATTTCGATGTGGCGCGGGTTTTCGATGTATTTTTCGATGAACACGCGATCATCGGCGAAGGACGACTTGGCTTCGTTGGTGGCCGAGATGAAGCCTTCATGGGCTTCGGCGTCGTTGCGGGCCAGGCGCATGCCCTTGCCGCCGCCGCCGGCCGAAGCCTTGATCATCACCGGATAGCCGACTTCATTGGCGATCTTCACCGCCTCGGCCGGATCCTTGATGACGCCCAGGAAGCCGGGCACCGAGCTGACGCCCGCCGCCTTGGCCAGCTTCTTCGACTCGATCTTGTCACCCATCGAGAAAATCGCATGGGCGTCGGGACCGATGAAGGCGATGCCTTCCTTGGCCAGCGCTTCTTGGAACTCGCGCTTCTCGGACAGGAAGCCATAGCCCGGATGCACCGCTTCGGCGCCGGTCTTCTTGCAGGCCTCGACGATGCGGTCCATCAACAGATAGGACTGAGCCGACGGCGGCGCACCGATATGCACCGCTTCATCGGCCATCTGCACATGCAGGGCATCCTTGTCGGCGTCCGAATAGACGGCGACGGTGGCGATACCCATCTTTTTCGCGGTCTTGATCACGCGGCAGGCGATCTCGCCGCGGTTGGCGATCAGGATCTTTTTGAACATCGCGGCGTCCCCCTTAGAGCGGAATGTTCCCGTGCTTACGCCACGGGTTTTCGAGCTTCTTGTCGCGCAACATGGCCAAGGACCGGCAGATTCTCCGACGGGTGGCATGCGGGCGGATGACGTCGTCGATGAAGCCGCGATGGCCGGCGACGAAGGGGTTGGCGAACTTCTGGCGATATTCCTCGGTCCGCTCGGCGATCTTCTGCGGGTCGCCGATGTCGTTGCGGAAGATAATCTCCACCGCGCCCTTCGGCCCCATCACCGCGATTTCGGCGGGCGGGCAAGCGAAGTTGACGGCGCCACGGAAAAGCTTCGAGCTCAAGACGTCAAAGGCGGCGCCGGAAGCCTTGGGAGTGATGACCGTCACCTTCGGCACGGTGCATTCGGCATAGGCGTAAAGCAGCTTGGCGCCGTGCTTGATGATGCCCGCATATTCCTGCGCCGTGCCGGGCAGGAAGCCGGGCACATCGACGAAGGTGATGACGGGGATGTTGAAGCAATCGCAGAAGCGGACAAAGCGGGCGGCCTTGCGGCTGCTGTCGATGTCCAGGCAACCGGCCAACACCATCGGCTGGTTGGCGACGATGCCGACGGTATGGCCTTCCATGCGGGCGAACCCGGTCAGGATATTGCCGGCGAAGGTCGGCGCGATCTCGAAGAAGTCGGCGTCATCGACGATCTTCTGGATCAGCTCGCGCATGTCGTAGGGCTTGTTGGCGTTCTCGGGGATCAGCGTGTTAAGGCTGATTTCATCGCGATTGGCCGGGTCGTTGGTCGGGCGGACCGGGGGCTTTTCCCGGTTGTTGGCCGGCAGGAAATCGATGAAACGACGCAGTTGAAGCAGCGCCTCGACATCGTTCTCGAAGGCCAGATCGGCCACACCGGACTTGCTGGTGTGGGTGACCGCGCCGCCCAGTTCCTCGGCCGTCACCGTCTCGTGGGTCACGGTCTTGACCACATCGGGACCGGTCACGAACATATAAGACGAGTCCTTCACCATGAAGATGAAGTCCGTCATCGCCGGCGAATACACCGCACCACCGGCGCAGGGGCCCATGATCATCGAGATCTGCGGCACCACGCCCGACGCCATCACGTTGCGCTGGAACACTTCGGCATAGCCGGCCAGCGAATCGACGCCTTCCTGAATGCGGGCGCCGCCCGAATCATTGAGGCCGATCACCGGAGCGCCGACCTTCATGGCGTGATCCATGATCTTGCAGATCTTCTCGGCGTGCGTGACGGACAGCGAGCCGCCGAACACCGTGAAGTCCTGGCTGAACACGAAGACCAGGCGACCGTTGACGGTGCCATAACCGGTGACGACGCCATCGCCCGGAATCTGCTGCGAACCCATGCCGAAATCATGGCAACGGTGCTCGACGAACATATCCCATTCCTCGAAGGAATCGGGATCGAGCAGCAGCTCGATACGTTCGCGGGCCGTCAGTTTGCCCTTGGAATGTTGCGCCTGGATACGCTTGGGACCGCCGCCGGCACGCGCACGCGCGCGCTTCTCTTGCAGCTGTCGGATGATCTCCTGCATGGACTCCCCCGAGTTTTTGAACTCTTCGACCCTTTGTCGGGTCAGGGCGTTCGAGATAGCACCAACAGCGCCGCCAATCTACAAAATTGCTGATTTAAGAACGCATAGGGGGGTTCCGTGGCAAGCATAGTTCAACAAACCGGGCTGCCCACGCAATTTCGTTACGTAGCGTCTCGCGGCGCAACGTGGCCTCGTAATCCTCGCCCCATAATTCAATCTGATATGTTTCGTTAAGCTGCGACGCGGCGAAAGATTCTTCCACGCTGAGGCGTCCACGCAACAATGCGAGCCCCAAAAGCAACGAGCCCATGGCGACGACCGCCGATTGAAGCGCCGTCAGGTGCAGGTCGTCGTAATTTTCTATCGCGCGCCGCAGCACCTCGAACGACGCCTGCGGCTGGTTGATCGGCAGAATGCCGACGCCGACCACCATTTCGGCCCCCAACTCGACGCTGGCCCAATCGATGATGGGCTGCCACACCGCCTCTTCCCGCGCCACCAGATCCTGCGGTGACGGAGCGCGGTGGCACAAAAGGTCGCTGGCGGCATAATGGATCAGTTCGTCCACCATGGCGGCGCGCAATGGGCCGACGCGGTCCAGCGCGGTGCTGGCCAGTTGGGTCATCGGCATGGTGGCGGGAATCACCTTTTCCCCCTGCGCCAACCACTCCTCGGCGATTTCCTCGGCCAAAGCCAGATGCGGCACCACCAATTGGCGGGCTGCCGGGGTGCGGATGGGGCGGCCGTCCAGGGCGATGCAATAGCCGTCCGCCGTCTCGGCGACGGCGGCCAGGGTGTAGAAACGCTTGATCTCGGCCATGCCCTTAATTCCCACTCAGTCGCTGAATCAACCCGATACCGTCTTTGTAATCCGTCACGTCCTTGATTTCGGCGACCGCCAGCTTGGCCTTTTTCGACAACTTGCCGCGCGCTGGCAGCGGCTTCTTGTTGGCCTGAACCAGCGCCACGACGCAAGGATTGGCGTCGGTGACGGCGGCATTTGGCGGCACCACCACGCCGAGCGGAGCCCCCTTGACGATGGCGCCCTTGTCGGACGACACCATCGGCTGAAGCAAGGTGCCGCCGACATCCATCGGTACCGCCATGCTCAAACCGCCGCCTTCCTTCAAGCGCGGCAGCATGGTCAAATCAAGCGTCTCGTCGGCCAGATTGATGCTGCCCTGCCCGGTGATGGTCGCCCGGTCGGTATCGAGCAACAGCACCTCGCTCTTGGCCATGCCGTTGTTGACGACGAAGCGGCTGACCATGCAGCGCATCTGCGTGCCCGCACCGGTCGGAGCCAGTTGCTGCAGGACGTCGAGCGCCACTCCATTGGCGGCGCCGCCATCGAACTCACCCTTGTCGGCGATCACCACCACGTCGCCGTTCAGCTTGGCCATGACGGCGCGGGTACTGTCGCCGGTTCCGGCCAGTCCGATGTGCAGATCGGCGCGGGCGTCATGCACGGCGCTGGTCACATCCAGCCCCTTGAGCAAATCGCCCAAGGCAATACCGGCGCCATTCACCGCCACCGCCACCGCCGCCGGCTTGACCGCCGTGTCCACGCTCAGGCTGCCACTCAGCTTGCCGCCGGTGGCACCGGTCGCACCGGTGGCACCGGCCAGAGTGGCGGCGCTGGAGGCCAGCGTCAGTTTGCCGCCGTTCAAGGCGAGCGTCAGCTCGACCTGCCGAGCGCGCAACTGGTCGTCGGTCAGGCTGTCGATTTTCCAAGTGATATCGGCGTCGCCAAGCCCCAGCGCGGCCAGCGGCAACGGCTCGGCGGAGAAGTAGCGCTCCTCGGCCGGCTTGCTTTTGCCCGGCTCGGCATGCGGCCCCTGCAATTCATCGACATTCACCACCGCCGAGGCCAAATGCGCCTCGACCGTCGGGCGGCCATGCGGCAGGCGCAGGATGACGTCTCCGGTCAGGTCGCTTTTGCTCAAGCTTCCCTTCATCTCGCCCAAGCGCCAGCCGCCGTCGATATCGGACAGCCGTCCCGCTATCCGCAGCGGCCCCAGTTCCGGCAGCGCCAGACCCAGCGGCTTGTTGAAGCCGGCCAGATTCTCGCCCTCGGCAGTCATCAACAGATCGACTCCGCGTCCCTCCAGCGGGTGCTTGACGCTGCCCCGCATGGTCATCGCCGCCGCTCCCTTGCGGCCAATGGCGGCGTCGATATCCAGCAACTGCGGCGTAGCGATCGGGCCGGACAGCATCAAACTGAGCTTGCCCGCCCCCAGCGCCGGCATGGTCAGCCCGACCAGACGAGCCGCCTCGCTGACATCGCCGGCATCGGCGGACAACTTCAGCGCCAGCAACGGACCGCTCTTGACGTCCTCGGTCAGGTTGCCGTCAAGCTGCGTGACCAGACCGGGCAGCACCGCTTTCAGCTTGATCGGATAGGGCTTGCCGGGCACGCCGAAGCTCAAAGCCGGCCCCAGCAGGCCCGACACCTCCACCGGATGCTCGTTGTTCCAGCGCCCCTTCATCGCCACGCCGAACGGCATGCCGACATTGTCGGCGTCGATGGTGAGCAATTGAATGTCAAGCGTCTGCGCGGCGGCGCCAGTGACATCGCGATAGGCCAAATGTCCGCCTTCGATGCGGATTTGCCCGATGTGAAAGGTCGTCGGCGTGCCCGACGCGGCCCCGGCATTGGGAGCCTGTTCCAGGCGGGACTGGTCGAACTGCCAGTTGGCGCGGCCCTTGGCATCGCGTTCCAGCAGCAGATCGGGGGCAATCAGCACCAGCCGGGTGATCCGCACCTCGCGATGCAGCAGCGCGAATAGGCCAATATCGGCGGTCAGGCGCTGCACCGTCAACATTTCGGGGCGCGAACCGCCGGGCATGTTGGCGAACACCACATCATCGGCGATCAGCGACGGCGTCACCGACAACTTCAGAGTGATCTTGCCCCGCACCACCAGATCGCGGCCTGTCGCCGCCTTGACCGACTGCGCCAGAACGCTGCGATAGCGTTCGACATTGATCGACTTGACCACCGCCACCAGGGCAACGACCAGGATCATCCCGGCCAGGACGGCCAGCTTCAGGATTGTCCCAAGGCGCATTCAGTCCTCCCGAACAGTCCGGCCACCACAGGCGGCAGACTGGAATACTCATCAACCATCGCTTCAGCCCCGGCCTCGACCAGATCCGCAGGGGGATGGTAGCCCCAAGTGACACCGACGGTGTGCACGCCGGCACTTTTGCCCATGATCATGTCAAAAATAGTATCGCCGATCATCACACTGTCGATGGCAGCCATGCCGGTTTCGGCCAGCGCCCGCAACAGCATGCCGGGATGCGGCTTGCCGGGGTTGCCGTCGGCGGTCTGCAAGGTGACGAAGCGGCCATTGAAGCCGTGCCGTTCCAGCATCGAATCCAGGCCGCGCCGGGTCTTGCCGGTGGCGATGCCAAGCAGCCAGCCCGCCTCTTCCAACGCCGCCAGCGCCTCGACCGCGCCGGGATAGAGCGGCTCGAAATGGTCGGCGCGTTGGCGCAGGGTCGAGAACGCCTCTTTATAAGAATGCGCGATGGCCAGATGGCGGGAGTCGTCTTCCTCGGGCGACAGGCGGGCCACCGCTTCGACCAGGGACAGCCCGATGATGCGGCGCACCGCGTCGGGATGCGGCGCGGCCACGCCATGCGCCGCATAGGCGGCGGCCATGGCGGCGACGATATTGTGCTGGCTGTCGATCAGGGTGCCGTCGACATCGAATACGGCAAGGCGCGCAAAGGCGGTCATGGGCTCATCACGTTGGGGGGAACGGCGCGGCAGTCTATCCCAGAGCGGGACGCGGCTCCATCAAAAGGACGGCGAGTCGAGGGCGGTAATTTCCCGCTCAAAGAGATTGAACGGCACCGTCAAGATGCGACAGCAACGGCCCGAATACCCGCTCGGCGGGGACGCCGAAATCATGTTCGAAACGCCGCTGCTGGATCGCCGACAGTTGGCGCAGCGGGGCGAACAGGGCCGCGAACAGAATGTTGAACTCGGCCAAAGCAAAGGGCGGGCGCGGTTTGTCGGGAGCGCCATGCCCCGCATGGGGATGCAGCGGCAGAAAGGCGTTGTTGGCGATGCTGACCGCTTGCGGGGTGTATTGCATCAAGCCGATGAACCAGTCGCGGCGGGCATCGAAGCGGCGGAAGCTTTCCGAGATGCGCACCAGCACCGTCCACATCACCTGTTCGGCGCGCGGATCGTCGTAAAAGGCGTCCCAGGCATGGCCGGTAGCCTGTTCACGCTGCAATTCGGCGCAAATCTCGATGCAGCGCGCCGCCAGCGCGGTCATCTGGTCGCCCATCACCAGATGGATGAACGAGAAATAATTGGGCAGGAT
>Ga0116225_1001382_pt1 | contig 17396 bp, 26 predicted proteins | sample Sb_taG_8_FD_88968 | JGI IMG/M metagenome (GOLD analysis project Ga0116225, IMG submission 88968) | Peat soil microbial communities from Weissenstadt, Germany - Sb_50d_c_BC metaG | ecosystem: Environmental > Terrestrial > Soil > Wetlands > Peat | place: Germany: Weissenstadt | collected 2010-09-21 | reverse complement strand
AGTGTTGATGCGGGTGCGTCTTTTGCCTCCCAGAGCGTTGGCCTGCCAGACGGATTTCAAACCGCACGCACTGGCTCTGTTCAGGTCGATCCTCGTCGGCACGACGTCTTATATGTTGCATTCGAGGGAGCAGGCGTCTTTAAGAGCGTGGATGGCGGCGACTCCTGGACAGCCATCAACACTGGGCTGGACGACCTGGGCGTCTTCGGCATTGCACTAGACTCAGACTCACCCGACATCTTGTACGTCTCGACGAACTCTTCGGTCTACAAGACGACCAGCGGTGGAGAAATGAGCGAGAAAAAGTGACCCACATATACAGATCGTTCAACTCTTGGAATCTCGGGAAAGGATAGATCCTCGCAAAACGTAGCGGTTCCACCAGGTAACTGCCGGGGCTGGGAGCCTCGACCTCCCAGCCCACGGCTTACTCTCAAATACGCTGTCCGCGACAGCCCTAAACCGCATGGCAGAGGCAAACGTCGTGACCATCCCGCGCCAGAGCGAGACGCCTTCAGGTTCCATGTGAAAAATCTCGAATGGAGTAACCATAAATAGCTCCCGCTCTGTTGGTTCGAAAGCTCCCAATCGCGATTTGTATATCACTGTACGTCGATTGCGTCAGTATCCGAAGCGATCCTTTGTAACAGGTTCGTCAAATCGAGTGCGAGATTGACGGATTCGAGGCTATCACCAGAACGACCGCGGAACACGGCAATGAGCTTTGGATTCCGACTCGCGAGGAGATTCCGAAACCGTGTTCTCGATCTCGGGGCTAATCTGCCTCGGGCTTTTATGGGGATTCAGCCTCTGACCGATCACGTTCGAGACTGCGAAGAACCGAGCGTGCGCCACATCCAGAGCAGCCGCATGGAGCGATGACTTGAGGTAAGTTTTCACAGTGTGAAGCTAACTCTCCAATCGCGCGGCGATGAAGGAATCAAGGGCTTGTCTTGAATCCAGGCGAGGTGTGTAGCCTAAGACTCCCCTCAATCGCGTATTGTCGGCCACCCAGGGGTAACGGATCATGTCCAGCATGCCTGCCGGAAAAGGCACGAGATGTAGCGCCCACAGGATCGCCGCCGCCGGATAAAGCAACACCACCGGAATAGGCAGCGGCTTCTTCCCCACTGCGTGAACCAACTCGCTGAGGCGCACAATGCCGCTCCCTGCAATGTTGTAGATGCCGCGCGCCTCGCACTTTACGGCGCGATAGAGCACCTCTGCCATATCATCCTCGGAAACAAACTGCATAGGTGGGTCCGCGCCGCGAACCTGCGTGAACCAAGGAAACGACCTCCAAGGCCATTCCATCATTTTGGAGACGATGTTTTGAGTGTGTGGTCCAAGAACGATAGACGGCCGCAAGATCATCACCTGGATTTCGGGGTGTCGCGCCAGAAAGTCCTGCGCCATGCGGTCCACTTCTGCCTTGTGCTTGGAATAGAGGTAGCGCGGCGTCCCACTGACCGCAGAATCTTCGGTGAGGTACGGGGGTTCCGAGGGGTTGGTGGGATCCAGGTAGGCCGTCGTGCTGCTTGTATAGATCACACGTTTGAGGGCCGCGGCCTCAGCGGCTCGAAAGAAGTTCTGCGATCCCCCAACGTCAACCTGCCGGTGTCGTCGGACGTCGTGAATGGGATTAAACTGCCAGGCGAGGTGGAGAGCGGTGTTGATCTCCTGCGAACAAAGATGATCTCTCAAATGTTCCCAAGGAGCGGTCAAATCAAAACGAAGGAATAAGGCCGGACACTTTACCTGCGCAGCCCGTGGGCTGATATCGAGTCCCAAGATGAACTCGACGTCGGGGTCAGATCCGAGACGGGTGATCAGTTGTTGTGCCAGGTACCCACTACTGCCCGTAATAGCAATTCGCAATCTCATGAGCGCACCTCATCCGTGACGTTCGCGCACATTTTCTTTCAAGCGTGCACGATTTTTTGTCACGCGGCTTTAACAGCTCTCATCGCGGCAAACCTGGCGACTTTGGGTTTGGCCAACTTTTCGAAGTCTTCCCAGGCCAGTCGAATCAGCTCCCGGTGGGAGCACGCATTGAATGCAATCTCTTTGTCTTTTGCTAGGCTTTCATCGGCGATGACATCTATTCCGTAGAGGTTCCCAAATGGCGGCATGGCGCCCGTTTCGCATTCGGGAAACCGGTCCCTGAACTCCGTTTCCGACGCGAGTTCCGCGCGTTTTGCATTTGTGGCCTTCTTCAGCAGCCCAACGTCCACTCGGAAGGAGGCAGGCAGGACCGCCATCGTCAATTGACCGTCCAGCTTCACCACCACCGTCTTGGCCAGTTCCTTTCCTGGAATGTGTGATAGCGCCGCGATTCCCTGCGCCGTGTAGGCAGGGGAATGAGAGATGACAATGTATTTGACGCTGTGTTTGTCGAGATACTCGCTTAAGCTTGCGAGCGGCATAGTGGCCTCCTTTTCGGCTAACGAGAAATTCTATGGCCCAGGTCTTAGGGAAAGCTTGTTCTTCTATCCCTCATAACAAGGGGCTCCCTTGTGGCCGAACGTTTGATGATCCTTTATGGTATGGCTCATCTCGTCGCGGGCTTTCAGTAGGGCTAGCCGTTCCTCTTTAGACAAATTTGGATTTTCGAGCGCAGTGACAATCTTGTCGAATTGCGCCTCGAGATCTTCAAGTTCTGCACAGAGCATGTTGGCCTCCGTTCCCTCGGCCACAGGCGTGAAGCGCCATCTGCGGAGATTGCAATCATCCGCGTCTTCGCTGCCTTCCTTCCTTACGCCGCGAACTTCGCGACCAGTTCCTTTTTGCCCAATCCCAGAATTTCGTGCTTCTTGCCAACCTTCTTGAAGGCTTCAATCGCCGTATCCAGGTGGTGCTTTTCGTGGGCGGCGGAGAGTTGCGTGCGAATGCGGGCCTGCCCTTTAGGCACGACGGGGAAAAAGAACCCGACTGCGTACACGCCCTCGTTAAAGAGATCGCGGGCAAAGTCCTGCGCGAGTTTCGCGTCGTACAACATCACGGGCACGATCGGGCTATCGCCTTCCCTCAGGTCGAAGCCGGCCTGTTTGAGCAGACCGCGCCAGTACCTGGCGTTCCACTCCAGCTTGTCGCGTCGCTCGGTTGTGGCGCTGATCAGATCCAGCACCTTGAGTGCCCCCGCCACGATCACCGGTGCGACGGCATTGGAAAACAGATAAGGGCGCGCCCGCTGTCGGCACATCTCCACCAACTCGCGCCGTCCGCTGACGCACCCTCCCGAAGCCCCGCCCAATGCTTTCCCCAGAGTCGTGGTGATCACGTCAATCTTGCCGAATACTCCGCAGTGCTCGTGCGTCCCACGCCCGCTCCTACCGATGAAACCGGTGGCGTGGGAGTCATCCACGAACACCATGGCGTTGTACTTCTCCGCCAGCGCGACGACGTCTGCCAGTTTGGCGGTGTCGCCATCCATTGAGAACACGCCATCGGTGATGACCAGGCGGAAGCGCTTGTCCTGGTGTTCTCGCAGCTTCTCCTCCAGGTGCCCCATGTCGGAATGCTTGTAAGTGTCTTGCACGGCCTTCGACAAGCGCATTCCGTCCACAATGGAGGCGTGAACGAGTCGATCGGCGATCATCACGTCTTGTTCGTTCAGGCAGGCCTCGAAGAAGCCGGCGTTAGCGTCCATGCAGGAGGGAAAGAGAAGAGTGTCCTCGGATCCAAGGAACTCGGTCAGCCGCTTCTCCAGTTCCCGGTGGATGTCCTGGGTGCCGCAAATGAAACGCACGGAGGACATCCCGTAGCCACGTGCGTCGAGCCCGGCATGCGCGGCAGCGATCACCGCCGGGTGGCTGGATAGGCCGAGATAGTTGTTGGAGCAAATGTTGATGCACTTCCGGAGCGCAGAGCCAATCGGGAACTCCACTTCAATGTCCGACGACTGCGGCGAATGGATATATCGCTCTTGTTTGAACAGTCCGGTGGACTTGATTCCCTCAATGTCGGCCTGATAGCTATTGCGAACTGCATCGGTAAAGGACATGATAGGCCTCGCAAAATGAAATTCAGTGCCGTGCCCAGTTCCCGACCGAGCTCCGGCAGCCCTGGGCACCCTTAAACGCTGCCGACCTCCACTTTCTGGAACCTTCGCACCAGAGCCACAATACGTTCGACTGTATCGAAAGCTTCGGGCGTGGCGTCGGCGTCTGGAATGTGAATCGCATACTCTTTTTCCAGGAATCGCAGGAGAGACACCATAGAAAAGGAATCCACGAGGCCGCTGGAAATCAGCGGCGTCGTGTCGGTGACTTCACGGTCGTCCCCCTCTTGCACGTACTCCCGGATGATGTAGTCGCGAACTGCTGTGCTGATTTCGTCCATGGTCTTCTCAGTCCTCCATGATGGTGGAAAGATCCCCCACGGGCTCGTTGAACTCCTTGCAGCGCAAGATGCGGCGCACGATCTTGCCGCTGCGCGTCTTCGGAAGAGAGCTCACGAACTCAATTTCCTGGGGCATGGCCAGCGGCGAGAGCCGCTTGCGAATGTTGTTCATGATTTCCAGTTCGAGGTCATCGGATGGCTGGAAGCCTCCCTTAAGGGCGACGTACGCTTTCACGACTTCCATGTTGATGGGGTCAGGCTTGGCGACGGCGGCGGACTCAGCCACGGCAGGACATCCCAGCAGAGCCGATTCGACTTCAAACGGACCGATCAGGTGTCCGCCGGTGTTGATGACGTCATCGTCGCGTCCCATGAACCAGAAATAGCCGTCGGGATCGATCGACGCGCGGTCGCCACACAGATACCATCCATTCTTGAATTTCGCCTGGAATCCAGCTTGGTTGTTCCAGTAGCCGCGAATCTGCGACGGCCAGCCGGGGCGCAGCGCAATCAATCCGGCTACGCCTGGGCGATTCACCGGCTCGTAGCTCTTGGGATCCAACACGGTCGCGGTGATTCCCGGAAACGGCTTTCCCATCGAGCCCGGTTTGACCGGCATCCCCGGAAAATTGCTGATGACGATGCAGCCCGTTTCGGTCTGCCAGAAGGTATCGTGAAATGGCTTTCCAAATACATCTTGCGACCAGAGAACTGCCTCGGGGTTCAGCGGTTCGCCAACGCTGGCCAGATGCCGCAAGCTCGACAAATCATGTTTCCGAACGATTTCTGCGCCCTCCTTCATGAGAAGACGGATGGCGGTCGGCGCCGAGTACCAGACGGTTACCCTATACTTGTCGATGAACTCGTACCATCGTCCTGCGCTGAAACCAGAATCGAGAACGACCTGCGTAATCCCGTTCGACCAGGGGCCGATGATGCCGTACGACGTGCCGGTGACCCAGCCGGGGTCCGCGTTGCACCAGTAAATGTCCTCGGGTTGGAGATCGAGCACCCACTTAGCCGTGAGGTACTGGGCGATGACCGAATAGTGGACGTGCTGGGCACCCTTCGGCTGTCCAGTCGTGCCCGATGTGTAGTGCAGAACCGAGGGAGACTCGGCCGTTGTCGAATAGGCAGAGAAGTGTTCGACTCGCGGAGCGTGTTCCATCGCAAAGGTGGTCTCGCGTTCCTGCAGCGACGTCCCGTCAGCGTCTACGACGATGATGCGCCGTAGATTCGGCAACAGGTCGCGGATCTTGCGAACCTTGTACAGATGTTTCTTCTGGGTGAAAATGGCGGACGTACCTGCATCAGCAAGCCGCACTCGCAGTGATTCTTCGCCGAACGCGGAAAACAGTGGCTGCGCCACCGCTCCCATCTTCAGAATCCCCAGAAACCCGATATACAGCTCGGGCACACGGTCCAGGAATAGGCAAACTCGTTCCCCCGGCCGGATGCCCTTCTCACTGAGGAATTGAGCGATGGTGTTGGAGAGAACTCGAATGTCGTCGAAGGTAAATCGCTTTTCGTTACCCTGATAATCTTCCCAGAGCAATGCTAACTTGCTGGCCAGGCCCAGTTGACAAATACGATCACTGCACATCCAAGCAACATTGATCGGGTCGCCGGGCCGATAGCCCAATTCCCACTCGGCCACTTTCCAGTCGAAGTTCGTAATGAGCTGCTCATAGCTTGGCGGGCCACGCATACGCTGCCCCCTTGGCGCCGCGCCCCTGCCCGCATTCTCCGGCAATGGAGGTTCTTGCGCACACACGCCATGTAAATAGTTACCCGCTCCAGCTGAGTTCCGCAGTGACTCCTGACATTCCTGCCTGTGATACTGGTCACCAACAGAGCTTCTAGGGCGGAGTAAAACGTTTTACAAAGCTTCAATGTAGCGGGGGAATTATCTTGGAAGAAAACCGCGCTTGGCGGCTGTCGCGCGCGCCGATGATGTGCTCAACTGAAAGTCGTGCTTCCGGTCGGCTGATCGAAGGAGCCCTCGTCCAACTTCCTCGCGACAACTAAAGGTTTCGAATCCTTAAGACTTTTGTGCACACACCGAGGTGTGCTGAAGCCCAGCAATGGATTTGCCACGACCGCGTGGGTGCCCGGCCGGCTAGTGTTGGAACTTCCCGATCATCTCGGCTTGCGCGAGAGTGTGTCCCTTCATGGCGCGCTCGACATCGCGCTTGGTGGCCCCAGGCTTGAGACCGATTTTAGAGTCCAGGGCATAGAGCTTGAAGAAGTAGCGGTGAGCGACGCCTCGTGGCGGGCAGGGACCGTTGTAGCCAATCTCCCCAAAATCGTTGTGGCCTTGACGGGCTCCGTCCGCTAGCTCGTAGTCCTTTGCAACGCCTTCCGGCAATTGGCGGGTTCCGGACGGAAGATCATAGAGCACCCAATGGACCCACGTTCCGGCGGGCGCATCGGGGTCATCGACAATTAGGGCCAGACTTTTCGTTCCAGGGGGCGGATCGGTCCAGGAAAGCGCAGGAGAAACATCCTGCCCGTCACAGGCAAATTTCTTCGGAATCTGACCTCCATTTTGAAACGCCGCCGATGTCATCTGGAAGGTCATGGACGATCCCTCTCTTGGCCGTGGTGTGTCTCGCAGCTACGAGGCCAATGCAGCCGGTGAGCGAGCGGAATCACGAACACGGCGTTTTTCGTGAATCCGCACGGTTCTGGCTTGCGCCCCTTTCTCGCCTTCTTCCTCGGCAAAAGTTACCTTGGTCCCGACACGCAAACGCGAGTAGCACCGATTGAGCACGCTGTCCTGATGGAAATAGACCTCCCGCCCATCCTGAGTCGTGAGGAATCCATAGCCTTCGTGAGGTACCAACTTGGTGATCTGTGCTATGGGAGTAGCTTCATGGGTTTTTACATGGCCGCTCTGGCGGCCAGCATAGTCTTGTAGCCGCCGCCCGGCAGCTCGGAACGCGGCGTCGATCGCCAGCCGAAGGTTTTTATGTGGAGTATCGAGCTCAAACTGTTTTGCAGACTTTGTTTTGCCTGTCAGCCAGGCTCGAGTCCTTAGGCTTGGCTGGCGCTTAATCACCAACTCTCCACCAGGCATCGTCAAATCTATTCGAATGTGGCATGCGTTGCCCTTGCGTTGGTGTTGATGCGGAATTTCGATCGCGACGCGACAGCCGATCAACTGGCTGTAAAATGTCTCGAGCTTAGCTGCTTCTTGGCGAATCCATTCTCGGACGATTGGCGACGATTCCATATTCCGAAAAGTGACTTGAAGTGGGATCTTCATTGCACACTCTTTCGTGGAGCGTCTCCGAAAACATTGGGCAGATGGTTTTGAGCATTAACCTCCACATCTAAACTGGCACGTACGAACGAATTTCACCGTGATGTAGATCACTCAGGGCTGTGCTGAGGACCTGGAACTGAATTGGCTTCGGTTTTGTTCCGCACCCTTCCCAGGATCGCCATTGGGCGCTCTCTCCATACGCCATCTTCGTGATATTTCAGTGTGTAGATGTGTAGCAGAAGCCAACCGTTCTGCAGCAGCCGATTGACCTCCTCGCGACCGTGGGCTTCGATGTTGTGCCCTGCCACTTCAACGATATCCAACTGCCACAAAGGCAGCATCGCAATAAGGTTCACGTCAGGTTCGAACGCGGCTTTCTTTTCACCCATTTCGCGTTTTGCCATAATTTTCAAATCGCGCACGACCCGAAGCCCGAAGAAACACAGGACACGCAGTCGGACGCTTTCACCATGATTCCCCGCACCCTGACTGCGGATTCTCCGGCGTGAGTCGCGCCTACGATCGCCGTCCCGTTCGTTACCCGCTCTCAACTCAACGCATGAAATGTCGGCCACCACCGCCGTGAGGGCCACCGCTGCTTGCTCGAACGCTTCTTCGATGGATTCCCCGAATCCTCGCACGCCGATGTCGCGGCCATGCGAGAAATGCTCCCAGCGTGCCATGGTCACTGATTCTCAGCACAGTCGATTGAAGCGCGTATGCCACCCATTCGAAACGCGAAAGCCAACGTGTCAGCTCAGGAGCCTGCCGTCTTTTGCCGCGCAACTTCTGGAAGCTCTGGACGATAGAGCTTTTTTAGTGTGTCGACGACATCATCATAGGATAGCCCGGGAGTTTTCCCGGAGACTTTGCTCTCCGAGTGCAGAACGACGTCGTCCATTGACAAAATCCCTTCCAACTTGCCTGCAGTGTTGATCACGGGCAGGCGACGCACCTTCGACTTTGCGATCGTCGCCAAGGCCGTATGGATGTCGTCTTCCGGATTGCAAGCGAACACTTTGCCTGAGGCAACGTCCCATACTGCAATTTCCCCCGCCAATCGATTTCGAGTTCCCAACGCGATGCACAGATCACGGTCGGTGACCACGCCGATCACCTTCTCTTCGGGATTTACGACGGGTAGCATTCCACAGTTGCGACTCCACATGATCTCCACCGCGGCTCCCAAATTTGTGTCTGATCTACATCTGGCGGGTGTCCTCATCATGATGTCTTTTACTTTCATGCTAGATCTCCTTTCATTTAATTTGCAAACTCCGCCCGACTGGTCCATCGGCAGACAGGACGGGAATCGAGATTGAGCGAAGACCCGCCTGCCGACCTACGTGGGATGATCTGGACGAAGGCTCGGTACCACAGAGATGGCTAGAACCTATAGAGCTTGGATTCTCTCTGCCGCTCCCAGCCTTTATCGATCATCACTACCTGCTACTACATTTCGCTCAGCGGCGATGTGATGCAGATCACTACGGGCCGCGATGGCCAGTAATAGGCGACTGCAAGCAGACGCCGATTCGCATTGAAAGAATCCGATCATCGATTCTGGTGTGACCCTACGCAGACCGATCTGTGAGCCGCGTCACGGATTTTTTCTGTGGCGCGCACTTAGCATTCGAAGGTGGGCGGCACTTTATGTCCGAGATCGCCTCCACATTATCGGTTTCCATGAGTGACGTGGAGAAACAGAACTTCTATCAAAGGTTTGCGGCAACCGCCGAGCGGTTCTCAAGTCGTATCGCTGTGGAGATGCAAGGCCGCGACACGCGTGGCCGCTCTTCATGATTAATCGAACGTGTGGCTGGTTAGACGGTCACGACTCCCTCGCAATCTGTATGAAGACAGCGTTCGCCTTCGCTCTCTTAAGCGATGATATTGGTTGCAACACGCCCAAAAATACGAACGAGGTTGGTAGCCATCATGATTGATACAGGGCTTAAAGAGAAAGTCGTTCTGATCACCGGCGCCAACAATCCGCATGGCATTGGCGCGGCCGTTGCGCGCGCTTTTGCCGCGCAGGGATCAAGAATGTTCTTGCACTACTTCCGGCACACTGAAGCGCAACATGAAGGAGCGGTCAACGCCACCTTACCGGGTGCAGCGTTCTACTACTCCCAACAATCCAAGCCCGCCGACGAGGTGCTCGCTGCACTTCGGAAACTCGGCGCAGATGCGCACGCGTGCGAGAGCGATCTCTCGGACGCAAGCAGAGTTCCACGACTGTTTGACGAGGCCGAACGCTTGCTCGGGCCAGTCGAAGTCCTTGTCAATAATGCGGCGTACTGGGAGGGAGATACGTTCGTGCCACGAGGTGTGGAACTGAAAAACAAGCTAGTCGAGTTGTGGACAGAGCAGCCCAAAAGTATGACCGCCGCCGTGTACGATCGAGTGTTCGCCGTGAACACCCGTGCGCCGGCCTTGATGATGGAAGAGTTTGCGCGCAGGCATTTCGAACGAGGAGCACAGTGGGGCAGGATCGTGAACGTGAGCACAGCCGGAGCAGACCGTTTTCCGTCTGAGGTCACGTAGGGAGCGAGCAAGTTTGCACTTGAGAGCTACACCAGGAGTGCGGCAGTCGAACTCGGCAAATTCGGGATTAACGTCAACGTAGTTTCGCTCGGACCGGTGCAAACCGGCTGGATCACTCCAGAACTCCAGCGGGAGATCTTGCCCACAATTCCGCTCGGGAGAGTCGGAAGTCCTGAAGATGTGGCCGACGTTGTTGTCTTCCTTGCGTCGGATCAGGCCCGATGGGTAACTGGACAGCGGATATATGTTGGCGGCGGCCATGGAATGTGACGATTCATTGTCCGCGGGGCGATACGGGGGACAAAAATGGAAAACGCACTCGGCTTAGTGATGACAGGTGGGGGCGCTCGCGGTGCCTATCAAGCCGGCATTCTTAAACGCATTGGCGAGATAAAACGTGTTCAAACGCACGGCAATCCTTTTCCAATAATAGGAGGTTCTTCTGCCGGAGCGATCAATGGTTCCGCGCTTGCAGCGGGTAGCGACGATTTTGCTCTCGCGACCAAAATTCTCGCTCGGGTTTGGTCGAATCTCAAACCTTCCGATGTCTTTCACTGTGATGTGTTATCACAGGCTCACAATTCCCTTACCTGGATACTAGATCTCTCCTTTGGAGCACTTATTGGAGGAGGTAACGCCCGATCTTTATTGGACGCGACCCCTTTGAGGGGCTTTCTCAACACACACATTCATTGCGACCGTATCCGCGAGAATATCAAGCGTGGGCATCTCTACGCACTCGCCATTTCCGCGACCAACTATAACTCAGGGAAAAGCTATCTCTTCATTGAAGGAATGAAGGGCCATCCTATGTGGAACAGAAGCAGGCGTGTGACACTTGCGACACGAATCACTGTTGAACATGTCTGCGCGTCGGCTGCTATTCCTTTGGTCTTTCAGCCTGTAAAACTTAAGACAGCGCGTGGAACGGCCTTTTTCGGCGACGGTTGTGTGCGCCTTCAGCAACCTCTCAGCCCGGTCATACGCCTGGGGGCAGAAAGGATTTTTGCGATTGGTGTGCGCTGCGAACAGCGAGAGCATCAAAGAGAACCTGCGGTTCAGAGAGATCCTTCACTAGCGCAAATCATGGGAGTTCTTTTTAATGTTATGTTTCTGGATCACCTCGCTACTGACATCGAGCACCTTGAGCGGTTGAATCAGTTGCTCGGCGGTGGCCAAATCAGCCAGTCTGGTATTGAAGGATGTGAGAAGATGCGGCCTTTGGCGTCATTTCTTATGACGCCTTCGGTCGATTTGTCACAATTGGCAGAGCAACATCAGAAAGACATGCCTTATCTTATCCAGTATTTTATAAGCAGTTTGGGACGAGATGCCGCTTCGTGCGCAGATCTGATGAGTTATTTGCTGTTCACATCAAAGTACACGAGTGATCTAGTTGAGATTGGTTACAATGACGCCAAGAAGCGAATCGACGAGATCGAAGATTTCCTCTATTCTGCTGATGCATGACGTTTGGCCTGAGTCTGAAGGATATCCAGGTCATACTTGGGGACTCGCTCTCTATTCTCGCGAATTTCGGCTACGTCGACTGTCACGCCATTCCCTTGCTTTCCTGCTATAGTTTGCTTGGTTGTTCGCTCCCCGGAGATTGCTTTTCCCAGTTAACCTGTTCTCCGTGCCTTGAGAGCCAACCTGGAGAAGACCTTGACCACCTACTCGTCAGTACTAGCCTGTGCCTTACTGCTCACGGCCGCCGCGGTACCGCAATCGAATCGCGAAATTCCTTCCTCTTCATCAGCGGACGATCCGCGTAAATCGCAACTCCCGCCCACTTACGTCCCCTCGGGCAAAACGATGTACAAACAATTTTGCGCCGCTTGCCACGGCGCAGACGGCAAAGGCCGCGGCCCCGCCACTCCTACTTTGAATACTCGCGTGCCAGACCTTACTACCCTCGCCAAACGCCACGATGGCAAATTTCCCTCCGACTACGTTACCAGCGTCCTCCGGTTTGGTCCGGGCTTCTCCGCTCACGGCTCTTCGGAGATGCCTGTGTGGGGGCCGCTGTTTCAGTACCTAGAAAACTACAACGAGGCGGCGGTTCGCCAGCGCATCAAGAACCTTTGCGATTACCTCGAGACCATCCAGGAAAAATAGCCGCTCGCGATCTGCATTCCAAGCTGAAACAAATGTCGGCTATTTTTCTGGAAATTGGGAGCAAGCCCGGTCTTCTTCTGGGTGTCCTCGGTGGTCCAACAAAAGAAGTCAAATCCACAAGCCTAACCCTTGTAACGGTGAACAAATTGTCGCGTGCTCGGAAGTAATTGTCGCAGCCGATCTGCCCAAGGTCGTGGGTTAAACGCTGCCAGCAAACCCGCATCGCCAGTGAACGGTGACACGGCGAACTCCCGATGGGGCGGCCTGCGCAGAGGGCAGACGCTCAATTAAAGTTTCACGCGACACAAAAAGGCCTACCGAGGTAATGCTGAAAACTGACGAATATGGCCAATTCACTATGGCATTGCCTTTTTGTGCCTAGTCTTTGCTCGTCACCACTGTTTCGGGACAGCTGGCTAGCTCACGGCACGGTAACGACGATTGCATCACATGGTTTCTGACTGACTCTTCTGTAGGAGTGCGGCAGCGAGGAATCGAAATAGATTGAGTCTCCTGACTCAAGAATGTGGTCTTCCGTTCCAATGTGTAGTTCCAGCTTCCCCCGGAGTAGTGACAGAAACTCAACACCTGCGTGATGGTGCAGGCGGGCCTTTCCGAGCTGGAGAGGCTCGAACTCAGCGTAGTAGGCATTCAACTTGCGCTCGACTGCGGCGAAGTCCAGCGATTCGAAGTAGAAAGAAATATCACGCCCATCGGGCCTCTCCGGAAAACGTTTACGCTGGGCACGACGCACGATCCCGATAACGTGCCGCTTCTGATCATCAGAGAAGAAGTACTCCAGGCCAACGCCAAACACCAAAGCGATGCGTAAGAGCGTCGGCAGGGTCGGGAAAAGCTTTCCGCGCTCAACCTTTGACAGCATCGCCGCCGACAGCCCCGTGTGCCGCCCCAATTCAACGAGTCCCAACTTCTTTTTCAGGCGGAGGGCACGCAGCTTATCTCCGATGGCATAGTCGCTCAATCCCTTGGCCAGCGTCTCTGACAGCACGAATTCCCTCCGCTTTTTAACCAGGAAGCAAAAAGCTCCCGAAGATTTCACTGCGAGTCACTCGACTTTTAGTTTGGCGCGTATTGTCCTTGCTGTCAAATACTTTTGCTCTATAGTTAAAGACGTAGTGAGCAACAAACAGACAAAACGTGGAGGAGATGATCATGAAGAAATTAGATGTTCTCGCAGCCATCCTCGTGGTGGTCGGCGCGATCAACTGGGGATTGGTGGCCGTCGCTCGGTTCGATTTGGTGGCAGCGATTTTCGGTATGAAGTTCGGTGAAGTCTCGGTGTTCAGCGGAATCGTTTACGGACTCGTCGCTCTGGCGGGACTGTATCAGGGCCTGGGCTGGAAGGCGATTCAACACCGGTGGCATGGGGAACCGGTTCTTCAGCGTTCGCGATAGCAGCGTCGGATATTCAGAAGAGTAGTGAAGGGTTTAGGAATTAACAGCCAGATTCGAAACGCAAATGAAATTCAAGGAGAAGAAAAATGACACGAAGCTTCAAGCAAGGGTTAAAAGTTACTTCTATAGTCATGGCGGCGGCCCTCGTGCTCTCTCTGGCCATCGGGGCATACGCGGGTCCCAAAGCGGCGTCGCAGGACATCGTAGACACCGCAGTCGCGGCAGGCTCGTTCAAGACTCTGGCTGCAGCTCTCCAAGCAGCCGGTCTTGTAGATACGCTGAAGGGCAAGGGCCCTTTTACGGTCTTTGCTCCTACAGATGAGGCGTTCGCTAAGTTGCCTCCAGGAACAGTCGAAGATCTGTTGAAGCCGGAGAACAAGGAAAAGCTTGTCGCCATCCTGACCTACCACGTGGTACCGGGAAAGGTTTTGGCGCCGCAAGTAACCAAGATGAATTCGGTCAAGACGCTGAACGGGCAGTCTCTGGCCATCAAGGTGAACGACGGCACGGTAATGGTCGACAACGCCAAAGTGATCAAGACTGACATCCTATGCAGCAACGGGGTCATTCATGTGATCGACTCCGTTATTCTGCCAAAGTAGGTCGTCAAAGAATGTTGGCGGGCCCTGTTCAGATGCTGAACTGGGCCCCTTCTTCTCTGGAGATCGTATGGAGGGTCTTGTTGATGATGTTTGATGGACTAGTAGCAATGGAAAATCAAAGGAAATAAAACCGAGGTGAGAAATGGGAGTGATGTTGGAATCTGAAATTCAGCAAGACCGAAGCATGTCATTGCTATTGACGGAGGAGGCCAAGACCGACCGATTGGAAAGGATTGTCGGCGATTTGATGGGAGAACTTGGCTTGGACCTCACTGACCAGCACTTTGCGGGCACCCCTGCCCGTGTGGCCCGCCTTTACCGGGAGCTGACGCGTGGCTCTCAGGTGCATCCCGCGAAGATCTTAAAGACCTTCGATTCAAAACATAGTGAACTCATTGTTATTTCTGAGATTAATTTTTACTCCCTCTGTCCACATCACCTCCTCATCTATCGAGGAAAGATGCACTTTGGCTATGTTCCGGACGGCAAGATCGTTGGCCTTTCCAAGATTCCCCGCCTGATTCAGGCGATGGCATCTCGCCCCATCGTGCAAGAAGACCTTGTTTCAGAGATCGCGGATACTTTTATGTCGATTGTTAAGCCTTTGGGCTGCGTGGCACGCGCTACTGGCCGGCACGACTGCGTGACCGTCCGCGGAGTGAAATGCCATGAAGCACGAATGACGACGGTAGCTTTGCGGGGGCTCTTCCGTGAAAAGTCATCTCTTGTGGAAGAGTTTCACCAGATCTTAACGCAGGTCGATAGGTGACTTGCCCCCCTAAAGAGTTCTCGTCCCATGAAGGAGAAATACCTTGCAGGATTCACGTTTGGTGATTTTTGCTCACGGGAGCCAAGAAAGTCGCTGGCGACTTCCTTTCAAAGAATTGGCCGAGAGCCTAACGAAGCGTCATGGCGCGGACAAAGTGCGCCTTGCTTACATGGAGTTTCTACACCTCTCGCAAGCCGACATGGTGCGGGAAGCTGCACGAGACGGCAAGTTGCACCTTCGCGTGTCGCCGTTGTTCTCGACCGCCGGTGCTCATGTTGCAGAAGACATTCCCCGCCGGATCGCGGACGCGCAGGGAGCTTTCCCGCAAGTCAAGATCGAACTCCTGAAGCCAATCGGTGAGCATCCTCGCGTGAAAGAACTCTTCCGCGAGATCGCCTGCGATTATGCACGGGACTGAATTGCAAGATTAGAGAAAGCATTTTGGGACTAACAGTCCTGACCAATCGTCTATGCGACTTATCTTGTGCATCTTTGTTTGTCTTGTTGCCGCGGGGATCGGGTCGTTGCTGACCACGCCAGCCCTTCGCCCGTGGTATGCCAGTTTGAGGAAGCCCAACTGGACTCCTCCCAATTGGCTATTTGGTCCTGTTTGGACAGTCTTGTACGTAGCAATGGCAATCGCAGCGTGGCTGGTTTGGCGGAAGGCCGGCTTGACAGCCCCTCCAATGCAACTTTTCCTGCTGCAATTGTTGCTCAATGTCGCGTGGTCCGCAGTGTTTTTTCGGCTGCGATCTCCAGGCCCAGCCTTTGCCGAAATTGTTATGTTGTGGTTCGCCATCCTGGCGACATCGATCGAATTCTGGAGAGCAATTCCGACAGCAGGCTGGTTGCTCTTTCCATACTTGATCTGGGTTAGTTACGCGACAGCGCTCAACTTTTCGATATGGCGGTTGAACGCCTGACCATGTTCGCTACGACTATAGGAATACCCCATTGAGCTCAGTTCCCGCGATTCGCGTTAGGTCTGCGAATTCTTTGCCAGTCCGGCAGCAGGGAGATTTTGTCCTCTACTGGATGATTTCCTCCCGCCGGGTGACCTGGAATTTTGCTCTGGATCGAGCTGTGGAGTGGGCCGAAAAGCTGCAGAAGCCGTTGATTATCTTGGAAGCATTGCGCTGCAGCTATCCCTGGGCGAACGATCGGATACACCGATTCGTGATTGATGGTATGGCGGAGAATGCCTGCTGGCTTGAGGGCACCGGCGTTCTCTACTATCCGTACCTGGAGTTAGCCCCGAATGGGGGCAAAGACTTGGTCGCGTCTCTGGCACGGCGTGCGTGCGTTGTAGTGACGGACGAGTTCCCCTGCTTTTCCTTCCCGCGGATGGTCGCATCCGCGTCTCGGCAAGCCTCGGTGCTCATGGAGGTAGTGGACTCGAATGGCTTGCTTCCGATGCGGCAAGCGGAGAAAGCCTATCCAACTGCGTATGCTTTTCGCCGGTTCCTACAAACGGAACTCCCGCGACATTTGATGGACTTTCCTAAGCCCAATGCACTCTCGAAGGCACAATTGCCGCCAGCGAGATCTCTTCCTGCGGCAATCACAAAGCGTTGGCCGAAGGCTTCTCCTCGACTTTTTGATACGGGAGAGAGTGTACTGGCAGGAATTCCCCTAGATCACGGGGTTCCCCCGGTTGAGATCCGTGGGGGGAGCACTGCCGCTCAAACACTTCTGAGAAACTTCCTGCGAAATAAGCTGCCAATCTACGCTGAGGCGCGAAATGAACCAGCACAGCAGGCCACGAGCGAACTCTCTCCGTACCTCCACTTTGGCCATATTTCCGTGCACCAGATTTTCTCGGAACTCACAAAACAAGAAGGCTGGTCTCCAGGCCATCTCGCCGTACGCGTAACGGGCAGCCGTTCCGGTTGGTGGGGTGCTAGCCAAGATACCGAAGCGTTTTTAGACCAAGTCATTACTTGGCGAGAGCTTGGCTTCAATTGTTGCCAGATGCGAAAAGATTATGACCAGTTCGAATCGCTCCCGGCATGGGCTCTGAAGACTCTTCGGCTACACGCACGTGATGAGAGGTCCTACGACTACTCTCTTGAGAAGTTTGAGCGTGCCAAAACGCACGACCCACTGTGGAATGCCGCGCAGACACAATTGCTCCAAGAGGGGCGAATCCACAATTACCTGCGCATGCTGTGGGGAAAGAAAATCATCGAGTGGACCCGCACTCCGAAAAAGGCACTCGCAATCATGGTGGAGTTGAACAACAAGTATGCACTCGATGGGCGGGATCCGAATTCTTACAGCGGGATCTTTTGGTGTCTGGGGCGCTATGATCGCCCCTGGGCCCCGGAGCGACCTT
>Ga0116225_1001381_pt1 | contig 17401 bp, 18 predicted proteins | sample Sb_taG_8_FD_88968 | JGI IMG/M metagenome (GOLD analysis project Ga0116225, IMG submission 88968) | Peat soil microbial communities from Weissenstadt, Germany - Sb_50d_c_BC metaG | ecosystem: Environmental > Terrestrial > Soil > Wetlands > Peat | place: Germany: Weissenstadt | collected 2010-09-21 | reverse complement strand
GTTGCGGTCCGGCTGAAACGGTCCCGACGCGCATAATGACGCCCGCGTGACAATCTGCTATGCTCATTCAATGAGCATGTATCCGTTATCTCCGGTGATCGGTGTCGGCGCGGTCGTCTGGATGGGCGATGCGGTGCTGTTGGTGCGCCGGGCCAATCCGCCGCGCCAAGGCTGCTGGACTTTACCTGGCGGCAAACAGCGTTTGGGCGAAACCGTCTTCGAGGCTGTCGAGCGCGAGGTCACCGAGGAAACGGCGGTCAATATCCGCATCCTGGACATCGCCGCCGTGGTCGATTTGATCGATCGCGACGATGACACTATCCGCTATCACTATACCGTGATCGATGTGGTGGCGGAATGGATCGGCGGGGAAGCGGTGGCCGGCGACGATGCCGCCGCAGTCGCCTGGGCCTTGCCCGCGCAGTTTGACGATTACCAGCTGACCGACGCCGTTCTGCAAGTCATCGACGCCGCCGCCGAGAAACGCCATCGTCTTGGGCGAGGTCTTCCGGCGTCGTAGTGGCGCAAACGGGCGCGGCGGCATATGATGCCCGCATGATGACCGCGTCCCCCTCTCCGTCTAGTTTGGCCATGATCGAGCGTCTGGTGGGTTTCGATACCACCAGCCACCGGTCAAATCTGGACGCCATCGCCTTCATCAAGGACCATCTGGAGCGCATGGACGCGCGGTGCCGGCTGACCTTCGATGACGAACGGCGCAAGGCCAACCTCTATGCCACGTTGGGGCCGACCGATCGGCCGGGCATCATGCTGTCAGGCCATACCGACGTGGTGCCGGTCGATGGGCAGGACTGGACTTCGGATCCGTTCACCCTAACGCAACGCGACGGCAAGCTGTTCGGGCGCGGCGCAGCGGACATGAAATCCTTCATCGCCCTGTGCCTGTCCCTTGCCCCGGAATTCATCGAGCGCGGATTGGAGACGCCGATCCACTTCTCGTTTTCCTATGACGAGGAGATCGGCTGCGTCGGCGTGCGGCGCTTGATCCACGACATCGCCGGATTGCCGATCCGCCCCAAGCTGTGCATCGTCGGCGAACCCACCGGGATGAAGGTGGTCGCCGGGCATAAGGGCAAAAAGAGCCTGCGCTGCCATGTGCACGGCAAGGAATGCCATTCCTCCCAAGCGGAAGCCGATGGCGTCAACGCCGTCGAGGCCGCCGCCGAGGTCATCGCCCACATCAAGCAGATGCAGCGCCGCATCCGCCGCGATGGACCGTTCGATCCGGCCTATCAGCCCGCCTATACGACCCTGCACACCGGCATCGTCAATGGCGGGCATGCCGTGAACATCGTGCCGCGCGATTGCTGGTTCGATTTCGAAATCCGCGCCTTGCCGCACCAGGACTCGGATGTGCTGTACGGCGAGATCCTAAGCTTCGCCCACGATCACGTCGAGCCCGAGATGAAGGCCATCGCAGCGGCGACCGGTTTCGAGTTCCATGTCGTCAACGATACCGCTGGTTTCGACCTTCCGGATGACCATCCCGCCGTGCGTTTTGTCACCGGCTTGACCGGCGACAACGCCACCGGCCGGGTCAGCTTCGGCACCGAGGCTGGTTTATTCAACCGGGCCGGCGTTCCCACAGTGGTGTGCGGCCCCGGCCATATCGAGCAGGCGCATAAGCCGGACGAGTTCATCTCCCTGGACCAAGTGGCCCAGGGCGAGGCGTTCCTGCGTCGTCTGATGGAGCACGTCTGGCTGAGGCGGCCTGGTTCAGACGTGTTCGATGTCTACGTCGTGGGCGCGCTTGCCGTAATGGTCGAACCAGCTGGCTCCCATCGGCACGATGTCTTGCAAGCGGATATAGGACGGGTGCTGGAAAAGCTGCGCTTGATGCTGCAAAAGGCGCTCATAGGCGGTAAAATTGTCGTTCATCAATTTCGCCCAGCCTTCGCACATGGCGATTTGCATCTTTAAGAAGGCATCCATTTGATTAACCATAGCGGGCCCCCGATTCTTGAAGGCACGGCTTCGATGCAGTGCCCTGCCGAGAATTTTACCAGATTTTATCGATGGTTATAACTCAATTGCATGTTGCAGAGCACCCAAGGGGGGGGATTGATGAGCGCTGCGCCCGCCAAGCCGGCTTATGTCTACATTCTCGACCAAGTGACGGAGGATGGCGGCGGCGTGACCTATGTCGGCTGGACCACGGATGTCGAGCGGAGGCTGGCTCAGCACAACGACGGCAGCGGCGCCCGCTTCACTCGGGGCCGTCAGTGGCGTCTGCTGCATGTGGAGCCGCACCCCGGCCAAAGCGAGGCAATGCGGCGCGAGGCGGAATTAAAACGCCATCGCAGGCTGCGCGCGAGCTTGATCGCCCAGGCCCGCGCCAATAGCGGCTCAGGCGATGTGAGCGGCTGATTTCTGCCGTTGCAGCCATGTCAGGACATGCGGCACGAACTCGCTGTCTTCTTTTTGGATATGATCGATGAGCCACTGCACCAGCGAGCGATGCAGGCCTTCGATGTCCTTGGTGTCCCAGCCGCGCCAGTCGTTAACCCGCGCATTGAAGTGATTGTGCGAGCGCATATGCATGTCGGCGCCAACATATCCCGCCGTATGCAGGACATCCTCTTCACTACGGAAATGCCGGTCGACATAGATCGCCAAACGATCGATCACATGACCGAACATTTCGCTGTCAATCTCGCTGCCGTCACCGGGAACCAACGAATTGATGATGTCCAGGATATGGCGATGCTCGGTATCGATTTGCTCGATACCAAGCGCGAAGTCCGAATGCCATGGTACCATCGCCACCCCCGTCGCATGACCTTAAGCATAAGTAAATAGACCCTTCTCCATAAAGATCAATGGCATCCCCCCAATTCGGCGCGGAAAGCCGAAAATATCCCCATGGAATGGCAGGGCTATCGCCCCGCCTGCCTCCACCCCGGAAAAACGAAAGGCCCGGAACACTGTCCGGGCCTTTGTTTTCGGCACCCTAAACGGGTGCCTGGAATTTGGTGAGCGCGGTGGGGGTCGAACCCACGGCCATTCGATTAAAAGTCGAATGCTCTACCACTGAGCTACGCGCTCCCCTCTGCGGGGGCGCTCACCATAGGGAGAGCAGCCCCCAAGGTCAATACGTCACTTCACGTCGGCGGCCACCTTCATGGAAATAATCGCATCCGGGCTATCGACTTGACCGCTGTCGCTGTCGCCCTTCTTGATTTGATCGACGTTGTCCATGCCTTCGATGACGCGGCCCCAGACGGTGTATTTGCCATCCAACGCGGGCTGAGCCTCGAAGCAGATATAGAACTGGCTGTCGGCGCTGTTGTAGTCCTGCGACCGCGCCATGGCGACGGTGCCGCGCAGATGATGAGCGCTGTTGAATTCGGCGGGGATCTTGAACCCCGAACCGCCACGACCGGTGCCGGTCGGATCGCCACCCTGGGCCATGAAGCCGGGGATGACGCGATGGAACACCAGACCGTCATAGAAGCCCTTGCGCACCAGAACCTTGATGCGGGCGACATGCTGCGGCGCCAGATCGGGGCGCATCTCGATGACCACGCGGCCGGTCTTGAGCTGCATGATCAAGGTGTTCTCGGGATCCTTGATCGCCTCGGCGGCGGTCGCCGTCGATACGCCCGCGAGAATCACCGCCAGACAGAAAAACAGCTTCTTCAACAGGGACATCTGCTTATTCCTTGTCTTTCTCGATGGCGGCTTCGACCTTGCCTTCTTCGGCATCGGCTTCCGCGGCGTCAGTCTCGCCTGCTTCGGCTTCCGCGGCGTCGGTTTCGACCTCGGCTTCGGCGACTTCGGTCTCCTCGGCTTCAGCTTCCGCAATAACGGCCTCGGGCTCGACCTCAGCTTCCTCGACGACGGCGACGGCCTCAGGCTCGGCTTCAGCGACATCAGCGGCGACCTGCATGCGAATGATCGAATCGGGATCCTTCACAATGCCGTTGGCAATCGAATTGCCCTTCTTGATGCTATCGACGAAGTCCATGCCGCTGACCACCCGGCCCCAGATGGAATACTGGTTGTTCAGGCTGGGGGCCGGTTCGAACATGATGAAGAACTGGCTGTCGGCACTGTTGGGCAGGCTGGAGCGGGCCATCGAGCAGGTGCCGCGCACATGCTTTTCCTTCGAAAACTCGGCCTTCAGCTTCTTGCCCGAACCGCCGGTGCCGGTGCCGGTGGGGTCGCCACCCTGGGCCATGAAACCGTCGATGACGCGGTGGAACACCACACCGTCATAGAACCCGGCGCGGGCCAGTTCCTTGATGCGCGCCACATGCTGAGGCGCCAAATCGGGACGCAATTCGATGACCACGCGGCCATCCTTGAGGTCAAGATAAAGGGTGTTCTCCGGATCGGCCGGGACGGCATTGTCGGTCATCAGGTTCTCCACAAAGGATTGTTAATCGTCGCCGCGGGCGCGCGCTTCGGCCCAGCGTTCGTCGAGTTTGACATGGACGCTGGGTGACACGAAGGACGAGATATCGCCCCCCAACCGCCCGATTTCCTTGACGAAGCGCGACGAAATGAATTGGCAGCGCTCAGACGCCATCAGGAACAACGTCTCGATATCCGAATTCAGGCGGGTATTCATCCCCGCCATCTGGAATTCGTATTCAAAATCCGACACCGCGCGCAAGCCCCGAATGATCAGCGTCGCCCCGCATTCGACGGCGAAATGCATCAACAGGCTATCGAAGCTGCGCACTTCGATCTCGATGCCGTGATGGTTCTTCAAGCCGCCGATGTTCTGGCGCACCATCTCGACCCGTTCGTCCGCCGAGAACAGCGGGTTCTTTCCGGCATTCTTGGCCACAGCAACGATCAGCTTGTCAACCACGCGGGTAGCGCGTTGGATGATGTCCTGATGGCCGAAGGTGATCGGGTCGAAGGTGCCCGGATAAATACCGACGCGCTCAGTCATTGCCCGGTTCCTGCGCGGGAGTGTCGGTGGCGTCCCCATCACTGGGGCCGCCTTCGGCGTCCGTGTCGTCCTCGACAGCGTCGTCGCCATTGACGGCAACCTCGCCCAGCCGGGCGGCAGAGACCACGTTTTCGCCTTCGCCGGTACGCACCAGCATGACACCCTGGCTTTTGCGCCCAACGATGCGCACGCCATCGACGGCAATGCGGATCAGCTTGCCGCCATCGGTAACCAGCATGATCTCATCGGCATGGCCGATCGGGAACGACGCCACTACTGGACCGGTCTTTTCGGTCATGTCGATATTGGCGATGCCCTGACCGCCACGACCGGTGATGCGGTATTCATAGGCGGAGGTGCGCTTGCCATAGCCGTTTTCGCTGATGGTCAGGATGTGCTCTTCCAGCGCCGACAACCGCTCTTTCTCGTCCGCCGGCAATTCGCCGCGCAGATAAGCATCGCGGGTTTCCATGTCGAAATCGACATGGCTGAGCACCGACATGTCGATGACCTTATCACCGTTTTCCAAACGGATGCCGCGCACGCCCGTCGAGTCGCGGCCCTTGAACACGCGGACGTCGGTGACCGGGAAGCGGATACACTTGCCGTTGCGGCTGGCCAGCAGAATGTCCTGGTCTTCCGAGCAGGTCAGCACGTTGATCAGGCGGTCGCCCTCGTCCAGCTTCATGGCGATCTTGCCATTGGCGCGGATATCGACGAAGTCAGACAGCAGATTGCGGCGCACCCCGCCCGAGGCGGTGGCGAAGAAGACGTGCAGCTGGCTCCAACTGGTCTCGTCTTCCGGCAACGGCATGACCGTCGAAATGGTCTCGACTTGATCGAGCGGCAGCAGGTTGATCATCGCCTTGCCGCGCGCCTGGGGATTGCCCAGCGGCAGACGATAGACCTTCATCTTGTAGGCGATGCCGGTCGAGGAGAAGAAGATGATCGGCGTATGCGTGTTGGCGACGAACACCTGGGTGACGAAGTCTTCCTCGCGGATACTCATGCCCGAACGGCCCTTGCCGCCGCGCCGTTGGGTGCGGTACTCGGACAGCGGCACGCGCTTGATGTAGCCGGTGTTGGTCACCGTCACCACCATGTCCTCGCGGGCGATCAGATCCTCGATATCGGCTTCGAACTCGTTGTCTTCGATGGCGGTGCGGCGCGGGGTGGCGAACTGCACCCGGATATCGACCAGTTCCTGACGCAGGATCTCGTACAGGCGCACACGCGAACCAAGGATATGCAGGTATTCCTTGATCTCTTCGCCCAGCTCGACCAGCTCGCTATGCAGCTTGTCGCGTTCCAGGCCGGTCAGGCGATGCAAGCGCAGATCCAGGATGGCTTTGGCCTGGGTTTCCGACAGGCGGTACTGCCCATCGACCACGGCGCGGCCGGGCTCGTCGATCAGGATGATCAGCGGCTCGACATCCTTGGCCAGCCAGTCGCGGCCCATCAACTGTTCGCGCGCGGTAGCCGGATCGGGAGCGGCGCGGATCAGCGCGATGACCGGATCCAGGTTGGCGACGGCGATGGCCAAGCCGACCAAGATGTGAGCGCGGTCGCGCGCCTTGCCCAGTTCGAAGATGGTGCGCCGCGTGATGACTTCTTCACGGAAGGCGACGAAGGCGACGATGACGTCGCGCAACGGCATCATTTCCGGCTTGCCGCCGTTCAGCGCCAGCATGTTGACGCCGAAGCTGGTCTGCAGCGGAGTGTAGCGGTACAACTGGTTCAGCACCACGTCGGGGAAGGCATCGCGCTTGATCTCGATGACCACGCGCACACCGTCACGGTCCGACTCGTCGCGCAGATCCGAGATGCCTTCGATGCGCTTGTCGCGCACCAGCTCGGCCATCTGTTCGATCATGCGCGACTTGTTCACCTGATAGGGCATCTCGGTGACGATGATCGCCGTGCGGTCCTTACGCACTTCCTCGAAATGGCAGCGCCCGCGCAGCACCACGGAGCCACGCCCGGTGGTGAAGGCCGAACGGATGCCGGCGCGCCCCAGGATGATACCGCCCGTGGGGAAATCCGGGGCGGGCACCATCGTCATGATTTCTTCGATGGTAATCGACGGGTTATCGATGTAGGCGCAGCAGGCGTCGATCACTTCGCCCAGGTTATGCGGCGGAATATTGGTCGCCATGCCGACGGCGATGCCGCCAGCGCCGTTCACCAGCAGATTGGGGAAGCGCGCCGGCAGAACCGACGGCTCACGCGTGGTGTCGTCGTAGTTCGACTGGAAATCGACGGTTTCCTTGTCGATATCGTCGAGCAAGCTGGTGGCGCTACGGGCCAGACGGGCTTCGGTGTAACGCATCGCGGCGGCCGGATCGCCATCCATCGAGCCGAAATTGCCCTGCCCGTCGATCAACGGCAGCCGCATCGAGAAGTCCTGCGCCATGCGCACCATGGCGTCATAGATCGCAGAATCGCCATGCGGGTGATATTTACCCATGACGTCGCCGACGATACGGGCGGACTTACGGAACGGCTTGTTGAAGTCGAAGCCGTTTTCCTTCATCGAGAAAAGGATGCGGCGGTGGACAGGCTTCAAGCCGTCGCGGACATCAGGCAGCGCGCGCGAGACGATCACGCTCATCGCATAGTCGAGATAGGAGCGTTTCATCTCCTCCTCGATGGTCACGGGAGTGATGTCGAACTGCGTCGGCGTGGGAGGGGTTGTCAATGCGTCAATCTCGATTGGATGGGATTTTCTGGCCCGCGGGCGCGGCAGATCACCAGGCTGGTTTCGCGCCGGCAAAGTAGCAGATATCGCATACTCGAACAAGGCGGAGCACTAAACTTGGCTCCCGCCGCCCCCATCGATCCGACAGCTTAGCCGCCCGCAGGCGATAAATATAGCCTGCTAGCGGCGTTGGTCCAGCAATTGCCGCGCCTGCCTTTCGGCGTCGGCCTCGCCGAGCGCCGTCATGACGTCGGCATAGGCGGCCAAAGCGTCCGTATCCGTGACTTTGTCGAGATCGCCCCCCTGCGCCCGCAGGGTGGCAGCCATGTCCGGGTTGGATGGCGTCAGCAGAACGACGACATCAAGGACGGCGTTGACGTAAGCGGCGCTTGCCCGCAACTGGCGGAAACGCTCCAGCGCCTCATCTCGACGCCCGGCGCTCAACAGAGCTTTCGCCACCTCATAGGATGCGCCCGCCACGGCCTTGGCATCCAGGGCAGGCATGTCGGCGGGCGTCAGGTCGGTCAGCGCGACCTCGCAAACCACAGTCGCCCAACCGTCCTCCCCCGCCATCATTTTGTTCCGCACCCGCCGTAGGGTAGCCGAGGCGGTGGAGCGACGGACGATTTCATCGGCAGCCAAGCGGTCGCCGATGCGGCTGACAATCCGCTCGGTCAGTTGAACGGCGTCTGGCCGCAACAGCGCGGCGTGGCAGAACATCCTGCCGGTGCTGGCCCCACTGTCGCCTCGGACTGGGCGAAAGGCGACGGCGGCATAGCGATTGACGGCATTCTGGGTGACGGCCTCGGCGCGCGCCTCGCTGACCGCCTGCTTGCGGACGGTGGAGAACAACGTGGACAGGTTGCCGTCGGCCTGGATCGCCCACAGCAAAGCTGCCTCGGCCTCGCTGGAGCATCCGCCGACAGCCGGGCAATGTACGAACCGGGGGCGAATTCCTTGGCAAGGTCGATCTTCGCCTTGACCACCTTGGCCTTGGCGAGTTTGGCCTGAACGTCCACCACCTCGATGACGCCGACTTCGGTCTCTTCCCGGCCCAGGCTTTCCTTGGTGTAGGATTTGATGGGAAATCTCGTCCGCCGCGCGCTCCGCCAGACCGGCGATGGCGGCGCCCTCCTGCGAATGGGTCCAACTATCCGAGAACTTGATCTGGCCGGTCGCCGCGTCGATGACCCGATAGGACAGCCGCACCGTAGTTTGCGATGTCTCAATCGTCTTGTTGATCGAGGCGATGGTCACCGAAATGGGTGGAAACACCGGCCTCTTCGACCGTGCTGACGATCAGCAGGTCGGTGCCCAGCTTGGCCATTTCCTCGACCGGAGTGCCGGCTCCCGACAGGCGATCCAATTCGGCATCCTGTTCGGCCCCGTATTGGCGGTCAAGGATGGCGAATTTGCGCGACTGGGTCAGGCGGCTGGTCAGGCCTTGGACGAAGGCGTCGCGGAAGCCGGCCTGCCCTGCTCAGACGAAACGGCACCACGGCGGCGCGCAAGCGGTCGGCTTGCTCGGAGCGGGCGTATTTGGAAACAGTCGCATCGACGCTGACGGTCCAGATGCTCGCATCCTTGGCCTTGGACAGGATGCGGTAATCGCGGATGACGCTCTTGGTCTGGGTGGCGATTTATTCGGCGGTGACGCTGGCCGAGGCGAACGTGCTTTCGTTCTGCGTGTCCATGGCCGCCATCGCTTCGGAGGGCAGGATCGTCGCCGAGCCTTCCGCTTGCACGGTGACGTATTCGATACCGGCAGCCGCCGCCGGGGCGATACTTCCGGCAAGAACAAGGATGGTCACGCACAGCCTGCGCAGCATCATCAACTCCTTGGCAAAGAGGGAAACCGGCGGGCCGCGACGACCCGCCGGAGGTGTGCCTTACAGGCCGCCGAGCTTGTCGGAGACGCCCTTGACATCGACATTGTTGCTCTGAGAGAAGGCGACGAAGTTCTTCGACGTCTGACCGAAAGTGCTCACCAGATCAGGCAGCTTGGTCGCCACCGAGATCGGCGCCGAAGCACCGTCGGTGAGCTTGGCCGCATCCATCGGATTGGTCTTCAGGCTGGAAATCCCACTCTGGGCGGACTTCGCATAATTGCTGAATGGGTTTGCATTTCTGACGACATTGGCCGATAGATTGATCCATGATCCAATCCAGGGTCGACAGTACTTCCATACGAAAAAAGGCCAGGAGGCATCTGCCTCCTGGCCTTTTGGCGACGTGTGTTGACGCCAACCGTGCCTTAGAACGGAATCTCGTCGTCCAGATCGGCGGGCGCATCCCAACCGCCACCACCCGAAGACGGCGGGGCGCCGCGGCCACCGGTCGAAGACGGGGCCGAACGGTTATTGCCATAGCTGGATTCGGACGGGGCGTCGTAACCGCCACCACCACCGCCACCCTGCTGACCACCGCCGCCGCCGCCGCCATCGCGCCCGCCCAGCAGGGTTAGTTCGCCCTTGAACTTACCGATAACAACTTCGGTGCTGAATTTCTCGACGCCCGACTGGTCGGCCCATTTGCGGGTTTGCAAGGCGCCCCCGATTTAACCGGGGCTGCCCTTCTTCAAATACCGCTCGGCGATGTCGGCCAGATGCGGATTGAAGATGACGACACGATGCCACTCGGTCTTTTCCTTGCGCTCGCCCGTCGCGCGGTCTTTCCACGATTCCGAGGTGGCGATGTTCAGGTTGACGATTTTGGTGCCGTCCTGAGCGTGGCGCACTTCGGGATCGCGGCCCAGATTGCCGATGAGAATGACTTTGTTGACGCTACCGGCCATGGGGCCCCCGCTCTTTGTATCTCGGATAGGAAGCGGCGAAATGTATCTCTCCTGCCCCTGGCCGGAAAGTGATTTTTCGTAGTCGCCGCTGAAGCCAGGCTTCCCGCGACGATTTGTTGCGCATCCGGGATGGTCTGCATAAACTCGCCGCCTGCATATCACTTCTCGGAGACTGAAATGGCTGCGATCCACCTGCGTATCGGCGCTGCCCTTATGGCGGCGGCCATGCTGACGGCGAACCCGGCGCTGGCCCAGACCAAGCTGAAGATCGGCGCGGTCATGCCGTTGACCGGCGAGTTGGCGGATTACGGCCCGGCGGCGCTGAACGGCGCCAAGCTGGCGGTCGAGGAAATCAACAAGGCCGGCGGCGTGCTCGGCTCTCCGGTAGCCCTGGCGGTCGGCGACGACCAGACCAGCCCGCAAGCCGGCGTCGATGCCGCACACAAGCTGGTGTCGGTGGAAAAGGTCAACGCCCTTATCGGCCCGATGGGCAGCGGCGTGTTCATTCCGGTGGCCCGCAGCGTGGCGGTTCCGGCGGGCATCCCGATCATCAGCGGTTCGGCCACCTCGCCGATGATCAGCACACTCGACGCCAAGGGGTTCGCCTTCCGCACCATTCCCTCTGACGCCTTCCAAGGCATCGCCATGGCTCAAGTGGCGCGCGACAAGGGCTATAAGTCGGTCGGCGTGATCTACGTCAACAGCGACTACGGCAAGCCGCTATCGGACTCCTTCACCCAAGCCTTCGAAAAGGCTGGCGGCAAGGTCACCGCCGCAACCGGTTTCGAGCCCAAGCAGGCCAGCTTCAGCGGCGAGGTGCAGAAAGCCTCGACCGGCCACCCCGATGCGCTGCTGTTGATCGCCTATACCGGCGACGGCGTGCCGATCCTTAAGCAGGCGCTGGAAAGCGGGTTGTTCAACCGCTTCCTGCTGTCCGACGGCATGAAAGCCCCGGAAATCATCGAGGCCATCGGCGGTCAGTTCCTTGACGGCGCCGCCGGCACCGCCGCCGCTCCCCTGCCCGGCTATGCCGCTGGCGAGGCGTTCAAGGCAGCTTACAAGGCCCGCTATGGCGAAGTGTCGCCCAAGCCTTATATCGACGGCTATTACGACGCCGTCTATGTGCTGGCCCTGGCCGCCGAGAAAGCCAAGTCCACCGACGGCGCCAAAATCCGCGACGCCATCCGCCAGATCACCGCCGAGGGCGGCGAAAAGGTCGGTCCCGGCGAATTCGCCAAGGCCAAGCAGCTTCTGGCCCAAGGCAAGAGCATCGATTACACCGGAGCCTCCGGAGCACTCAAATTCGACGCCCATGGCGATGTCGGCGGCACCTTCGCCCACTGGGAAATCCAGGACGGCGCCATCGTCACCAAAGAGGTGTTCGAGCCGAAGCTGTAGGCTTTTCATTGGCTTCGCCAGTGGGCTGCCGCCCACACCCGCTCGGGGAGAATCCCCCGAACCCCTTGTTCTTTAATAACTAAAGAAGGAGGTCTGGAGCATTGCTCCATGCGGGTCCGGGCGGTCGCCCGTCCGCGTCAGCGGAGCCTCTTCGGCTTTTCCTCCGGCAACAGACCTTGCGGGCGGCGCAGCAGGATCACTTGCAACAGCACGCCGATCAGCAGCACCCGCACGGCACTGGCCTGGGTGACCAACGAGGCCGGCAGTTGGGCGGTCAGCAGTTCGGTGCCCGACCATAGCGCCCAGATGACAAAGGCTCCCAGCACCGCGCCTTTGTTGCTGCCGCTGCCGCCGGCGATCAGCATCACCCAGACCAGGAAGGTGGCGAACACCGGCTCGAAGGCTTCGGGGCTGATGAAGCCGACGAAATGGGCGTAAAGCGCCCCGCCCAACCCCATCACCGCCGAACCCAGGACGAAGGCGGCAAGGCGGAAGCGGAAGACGTCCTTACCTGCCGCCTGCGCGCCCAACTCGTTCTCGCGGATGGCGCGCAGCACGCGGCCCCAGGGAGACAGCCGGGCGCGCTCGACGGCCCAATAGACGAGGCCCAATACCGCCAGCACCACCACCAGATAGACCAATGGGTCGTCGGAGAACGGTCGCGCAATGCCGCTGAGACCGCGCACGCCGTTGCCCAGCCAAGTTTCGTTCTTGAAGATCAGACGGAGGATCTCGGCGATGCCGATGCTGGCGATGGCCAGGTAATCGGCGCGCAGGTTCAGGGTGATCAAGCCGACAGCGACGGCGATCACCCCGGACACCGCCATGGCTGCCACCAGCCCGACCGCGAACGGCAGGCCGAAGCCGCCCAGATGCCCGGCATCCGGCGGCGTGGTGACGATGGCTGTTGTATAAGCGCCGATGGCATAGAAACCGGCGATACCGATGTTGAACAAGCCGGTCATGCCCCACTGCACGTTCAGCGCCAGGGTGAACACGGCATAGATGGCCGCCAGGGTCAGCAGGAACACGCCATAATCGGCAAGGCCGGAGGCTTCGATCATCGGCGGGCTCCCAGCAGTCCGGTGGGTTTGACGATCAGCATGACGATCATCACGGCGAAGGCGACCGCCGGCTTGTAGGCGGGATCGAGCACCGCCGTCGACATCTCGGAGGCGATGCCGATGACCATGCCGCCGAGGATAGCGCCATAGGGCTTGCCGAAGCCGCCGAGGATGGCGGCGGCGAAGATCGGCAGCAGCGCCGACCACCCCATCATCGGCGTCAAGCGGCTGTCGAGCGCCAGGAATACCCCCGCCGCTCCGGCCAAAGCACCGCCCAAGGCCCAGGTCCAGACGATCACCCGTTCGGCGTCGATGCCGGAGACGCGCGCCAGATCCATGTTGTCGGACAGCGCCCGCATCGCCTTGCCCATGCGGGTGCGGCTGAGGAACAGATGCACGGCAACCACCAGCGCCACGCAGCCGCCCAGGATCACCAGATGATCGGGGCGGACGACGATGTCGCCGAAGCGCATCGGCATCTGGATGCCTTTGACGTAGCTATGGTCCTGCGGCCCCCAAATCAGCGTCGCCACACTGCGCACGATCAAGGCCATGCCGAACGAGGAAATCAGCAGAATCACCGGCTGGGTGCGCCGCAGCCGGCGATAGACCAATTGGTCGGCGGCTACGGACACGGCGGCGGCGCCAGCCATACCCACCGGCAGCGAGGCCCAGACCGGCCAATGCAGCCCCGTCACCATGGCATAGGCGCAATAGGCGCCGAAGGTCATGATGTCTCCATGGGCGAAGTTGGAAAAGCGCAATATGCCAAAAAGTAGTGACACCCCGATGGCGCCCAAGGAGAGGATGCTGCCCAGCACCACGCCATAGACCAGCAATTGAAGCAGGTTGGTTGCGTCCATGCCCTCAGCCCCCCAAGAACATTTCGGCGATGTCTCGATTGGCCAGCAGAGCCGCGCCACTGTCCTGGTGGCGGTTGGCCCCCATCGCCAGCACATAGCCGCGATGGGCGATGGCCAAGGCCTGCTTGGCATTCTGTTCCACCATCAAGATGCCGATCCCCAACCGGTTGACCTCGACGATGCGTTCGAAGGTCTGTTCGATGAACAGCGGCGACAACCCAGCGGTCGGCTCGTCCAGCAGCAGCAGCTTAGGGTCGAGCATCAAGGCGCGGCCCATGGCGACCATCTGCCGCTCGCCCCCCGACATCTGCCCGGCGGTCTGCTTGCGGCGCTCCTTCAGGCGCGGGAAAATCTCGAAGATTTGCTCCATGCGTTCGGCCGTGCCGGCTTTGCGCAAATACGCGCCCATCTCCAGGTTTTCCTGGACGCTCAGGCTGGGAAAGACGTTGTTTTCCTGCGGCACATAGGACATTCCCCGCCGCACCACCAGATCGGGGCGCAGGTTGGTGATGTCCTCGCCGTCGAAACGGACATGCCCTTGGCGGAGGACGACCAGCCCGAAAGCCGATTTCATCAAGGTCGATTTGCCAGCGCCGTTGGGGCCGATGATGACGACGATTTCACCAGCGGCGACGCTCAGCGACGCTCCCTTGAGCACGTCGTTGCCGCCATAGCCGCCAACCAGCCCCCGCATGTCGAGCATCATGACGCCCCCAGATAGGCGGTGCGCACTTCATCATTGGCGCGGATGTCGTCCATGCTTCCTTGGGCGATGACCCGCCCATGCGCCATCACCACCACTGGCTGGCACAGCTTGGCGATCAGGTCCATGTCGTGCTCGATGATGCAGAAGGTATAGCCGCGTTCACGGTTCAGGCGCAAAATGGCGTCGGATAATTTGCCCAGCAGGGTGCGGTTGACCCCGGCTCCCGGTTCATCCAGCAACACCATGCGCGCATCGGTCATCATGGTCCGCCCGAGTTCCAGAAGCTTCTTCTGCCCGCCAGAAAGATTCCCCGCCGATTCGTCCGCCACATGCGCGATTTGCAGAAATTCCAGAACGTCATCAACCTTGCAGCAGAGAATATCTTCCTGCTCGCGCACCCGCTTGCCGGCCACCAGCGCCCAAAACAGGCTCTCGCCAAGCTGGCCGGGCGGCACCACCATTAAATTTTCGCGCACCGTCATGCGGGAAAATTCATGCGGAATTTGAAAGGTGCGGACCAGCCCGCGAGCGAACAGCTTATGCGTCGGAAGGCCGGTAACATCTTGACCATCCAGGGTAATTTTCCCAGAATCGGGCTTCAACGCCCCGGCGATCATCGAAAACAGCGTGGTCTTACCGGCGCCGTTGGGGCCGATCAACCCGGTGATGCCGCCTGCCGCTATGTCGAAACTGCATTGATTGACGGCTTGGAGGCCGCCAAATGCTTTCGATATGCTGTGCACGGAAACCATATTCGTCATTGGGCGGATCGGACCTTTAGAAGCGCAGAACAAAGATTATATCCGACACATTCGATATGGTCAGGTAGCTTAATGCGCTGGCTTGACCGGATTCTCCGTGGTGACGCCACGCCTCTCTCCCGCATGGGTGAACAATGACATCCTTTCTCCGCGTGCGCGGTGCGCGCGAACATAATTTGAAGAACGTCGATGTGGACCTGCCGCGCGACCGTTTGATCGTCATCACCGGGCTGTCGGGGTCGGGCAAATCGTCCCTGGCCTTCGACACTATCTATGCCGAGGGCCAGCGCCGCTATGTCGAGTCGCTGTCGGCCTATGCGCGCCAGTTCCTGGAACTGATGGCCAAGCCAGACGTCGATTTGATCGAAGGATTGTCGCCAGCCATCTCCATCGAGCAGAAGACCACCTCGAAGAACCCGCGCTCGACCGTCGGCACGGTGACCGAGATCTACGACTACATGCGCCTGCTGTTCGCCCGCATCGGCGTGCCGCATTCGCCGGCCACGGGATTGCCGATCGAAAGCCAAACCGTCTCGCAGATGGTGGACCGGGTGATGGCGATGCCGGAAGGCACTCGCCTGTTGCTGCTGGCCCCCGTCGTGCGCGGCCGCAAGGGCGAGTACCGCAAGGACTTGCTGGAGCTTCAGAAAAAGGGCTTCCAGCGCGTCAAGGTCGATGGCGAGCTGTACGAGATCGACGAGGTGCCGACGCTCAACAAGAAGGTCAAGCACGACATCGAAGTGGTGGTCGACCGCATCGTGGTGAAGGACGGCCTCGCCACCCGCTTGGCCGACAGCTTCGAGACGGCGCTGGAACTGGCCGACGGCATCGCTTTCGCCGAAACCGCCGACGACGCCAAGGAACGCACGGTCTTCTCGGCTAAGTTCGCCTGTCCGGTGTCGGGCTTCACCATCGACGAGATCGAGCCCCGGCTGTTCTCGTTCAACAACCCCTATGGCGCCTGCCCGGCCTGCGACGGCTTGGGCGTCACCATGCATTTCGCCGAGGATTTGGTCGTTCCCAACGACGCCTTGTCGTTGCGCGCCGGCGCTATCGCCCCCTGGGCCGGATCGTCGTCGCATTACTACATCCAGACCCTGGAAAGCCTAGCCAAGCATTACCGCTTCCGCCTTGACCAGCCCTTCGCCGAACTGCCGGAACGCGCCCGCCATGTCCTGCTCTATGGCTCGGATGATGAGACCGTGCCGATGCGCTACGAGGACGGCACCCGCAGCTATACCACCGACAAGCCGTTCGAAGGCGTCATCCCCAACATGGCGCGCCGCTTCAAGGAAACGGATTCCAGTTGGGTGCGCGATGAATTGTCGCGCTTCCAGGTGACCGCGCCTTGCGAAACCTGCCACGGCGCGCGCCTGAAGCCCGAGGCGCTGGCGGTCAAGATCCATAAATTGCAAATCTCCGAGGTGTGCAGCTTCTCCATCGCCGAGTCGCGCGACTGGTTCTCGACCCTGGACCAGCATCTGCGCCCCAAGGACCGCGAGATCGCCCGCCGCATCTTGCGCGAAATCAACGACCGTTTGGGCTTCCTCAACGATGTCGGGCTCGACTATCTGACCCTGGCGCGCAATTCCGGCAGCCTGTCGGGTGGCGAGTCGCAGCGCATCCGTCTGGCCTCGCAGATCGGCTCTGGCCTGACTGGGGTGCTGTATGTACTGGATGAGCCGTCCATCGGCCTGCACCAACGCGACAACGACCGCCTACTGGCGACGCTGAAGCGGCTGCGCGATTTGGGCAACACCGTCATCGTCGTCGAGCATGATGAAGACGCCATCCGCACCGCCGATTATCTGGTCGATATGGGGCCGGGAGCCGGCATCCATGGCGGCGAGATCGTCGCCGAGGGCACCCCTGAAGAGGTCATGCTCAACCCCGCCAGCCTGACCGGGCAATACCTCACCGGGCAGCGCAAGATCGATGTGCCGGCCAAGCGCCGCAAGGGCAGCGGTAAGGCGCTGAGCGTGGTCGGCGCACGCGGTAACAACCTTAAAAATATCAGTGTCGATATTCCGCTGGGCACCTTCACCGCCGTTACCGGGGTATCGGGTGGCGGAAAATCGACGCTGGTGATCGAGACGCTTTACAAGGCCTTGGCCCGCCGTCTTAACGGGGCGCGTGAACATGCCGCGCCACATGACCGCATCGACGGCTTGGAACATATCGACAAGATCGTCG
>Ga0116225_1001354_pt1 | contig 17671 bp, 18 predicted proteins | sample Sb_taG_8_FD_88968 | JGI IMG/M metagenome (GOLD analysis project Ga0116225, IMG submission 88968) | Peat soil microbial communities from Weissenstadt, Germany - Sb_50d_c_BC metaG | ecosystem: Environmental > Terrestrial > Soil > Wetlands > Peat | place: Germany: Weissenstadt | collected 2010-09-21 | reverse complement strand
CTCCCGTTACCCCGGATGGGAAACACGCCTGTGTCGTGAATAATATCTCCGGCACTGTCTCGGTGATCGACACGGCGACCAACATGGTGACGAATGACGCCAACACCGTCTTGGTGATCGACAGGGCAGCAACACCGGCTAAAAACCCCCATCCTGAACGGCGTACCAATCGGCTCTCTGTGACTTTTTAGCATCATTATGGAGTTGATTCCACAAGCCACTTAGGCTAGTATTTCCTCAGATTTAGAGGGAACACGCTTATGAACCCCCTAACCGCTGCCCATTTTCAGAGCAACGAAGCCGCCCGCGAATGGCTTGAAAAGCTGCGCTGGTCCGAAGGTCCGGTCTGCCCTCATTGCGGCACAATCGGCCACGCCTACAAGATCAAGAAGCCGGGTTGGTATCGCTGCGCCGAAAAGGAATGCCGCAAGGACTTCACCGTGACGATGGGCACCGTCATGGAGCGTAGCCATATTCCTCTGCATAAGTGGCTAGTAGCCTTCTACCTCATGGCCTCAAGCAAGAAGGGCATCAGCGCCCATCAGCTCCATCGCACGCTTGGCATCGACTACAAGTCAGCTTGGTTCATGACACACCGCATTCGGGAAGCCATGCGCACTGGCGGCGGACTTACCCCAATGGGCGGCGAAGGCAAAATTGTTGAAGCCGACGAAACCTACTATGGGCCGGTCGAGAAGCCGCACGCATCGCCCAAGAGAAAGGGGCCCTTCAAGCAGGCCCGCAGAAGCCCGCGCAACAAGCGGTCTATCGTCGCTCTGGTCGAGCGCGGAGGCAGTGTGCGTACATTCCACGTCGCCGTGGCTGACAAGCCGAGCATCATCAAGATCGTGACCGAGAACGTAGCTCGTGAGAGCCGCTTGCATACCGATGAAAGCCATCTTTATCGCGGAACCGATAAGCACTTCGCTTCGCATGAGACAATGAAGCACTCCGCCAAAGAGTATGTCCGTGGCGACGTGCATACCAATTCAGCCGAAGGGTACTTCTCGATTTTCAAGAAAGGCATGAGGGGCATCTATCAGCATTGTGCTGAGAAACACCTGCATCGCTACCTTGCCGAATATGATTTCCGCTACAACACCCGCACCGCATTGGGCTTCAATGACGGGGAACGTGCCGCGCTTGCAGTTAAGGGTGCAGAGGGCAAGCGTCTCACGTACCGGCAACCTCACTAAGAAAAGCTTCAGCTTTCAGGCAAGACGGTTTTTGCGTTGGCGTAACAGGAAGGGACGAGTCGCCAACTTCGGCCTCCATCAATAGAATGCCAGAAATCATTTACTCCCATAGAGGAATTGGTCATGGCAAAGAAATCTGACGCACCGACGCTCTTAGACAACGCACTCGCACCAGATGTTTTTGCAGACGAGGCGACGGGCTTCTTTTTGGTTGGTAACAATGTTCGCATCACCTTTTCATCTTATCGGGTGAACCATACTACCGCACCAGGGCCGGTAAACCGTGTCGTAATCGGGCGACTGGTCATGCTGTCCTTTCCGAAAATCATATCCGGACGTATTTGTGGTGCAGTCCAGCCAGGATCGGAATGCGACAATGGCGCCAGATCGTTGGACGGCTCGATGCAAGGGCGCATCCTTCTGTAATGCCAAGTGCGTGCGCGCTTGATTGTAATACGCCGCATAAGCGGAAAGAACTCGCCGCAGGTGCGCCTCGCCGAAGATGAGCATTTGATCCAGGCACTCGCAGCGGAATGTGCCGATCAGACGCTCGGCACAGCCATTTTGCCATGGTGATCCAGGAGAGATCGGTCGATCGCGGATACCCATCGCCCTTACCCGAGACGTGAAGATGTGTCCGTAGGCACGGTCGTTGTCGCGCACCAGGTAGGCTGGCGCCGAGGTCCAGGGAAACGCCTCAGTGATCTGCCGGGCCAGCCACTCGGCTGTCGGATGCCGTGTCACCTCGAACCATAACAGCTGTCGCCGGCCGTGACCCAGAACCAGGAACGCAAACAAGAGATCAAAGGTCAGCGTCGGCACAACGCACATATCAATGGCGGAGATCGCCTCAGCGTGGTTTCGTAAAAATGTCTTCCAGGCTTGCGACGGCGGGTTCCGGCGTCGCACCATGTATTTCGAGATCGTCGACTGGGCGACTTCGAACCCGAGCATCAGCAACTCGCCATGGATCCGGGACGCACCCCAAAGTGGGTTTTCCCTGCTCATCCGCTGGATCACATCACGCAGGGCGCGATCGATCTTCGGCCGCCCTGCCCTATTTCGCGATTTCCAACGCCAATACGCTTTGAAGCCAGCGCGATGCCACCGCAGGATCGTCTCAGGCTGAACCACCTGGGCCGCACCAAGAAGGCTCGGCCAGACCTTGATCATCCATGCGAATAGCGCCCGGTCAATGCCACGCAGTCGAAGACGAAATGGGGCCCGCCGTAAAGCGATGCTGAGTTGATGGCGGAGAAACAAGTTCTCGGCTTCTAGCCGGCACCGCGACTTGAACAGGTCGGCGACGAACATTCCGAGCGCGTACAGGATCGCAAACATCGCTCTCAATGATGCGATGATTCTGCCTTACAATGCGAATCCAGACCAGATGGAATTTTCGGAAAGGACAGGTACGAGCGCGGACCCTCGCCCCTGTCCCAAAGCTTGTAGAGCCTGCCCCGGCTGATTTTCTCGGCTCGGCAAAATTCAGCGATTGTGTAAGTGGGTTCAAGCATAGAGATGCATCCTTCCTGTCGCTCCGCAGAGCGAGATTGAAAGTTAGGAAAAGGATGCAGCTGAGGTTTAGCTTAGTGCTGTCGCACGAGAGGCTTCCGCGCTGCAGAGGTTGCGGAAGCCCTATATCTAATGTCAATTGCCGTCTAGCGCAATGCCCTCACGTTCCCCGGCTCAACAATACCGAAGCGTGGCGCATGCGCGCGAATCTCGTCGGCGACATATGACGGCGAGAGGTGCCCGTAATACTTCTCGACCATGCCGGTGTCGGCGTGCCCCAAGTTCCGCGCCACCACCATCAACGGCATGCCCGCCATGACGGACAGTGACGCCCAAGTGTGGCGCAGCCCGTGGAAGCTGATCCTCGGCTCGATCTTCGCTCGCTCGCAGGCTTGCCGCATGGGGCGAGCTTGGTTGCTCGTTGGCCACTCTCGCCCAAGTATCGGAGCATCGCCGCTTCTGCCAGTCGCGAGCTGTGCGAAGAACTGGCCCCCCTCCTCCGTCAGAACAACGTGACGAGCCTTTCCGGTCTTGGACATGCGGATCAGGAGCGTGCCAACATCGGGGTTGAAGTCAGCAACGCGCAGCCGCGCTAGTTCCTGATAGCGACAGCCAGTCTGGAGCGCAGCTTGCACTAGCGGACGAAAATCGGGCTCGCTCGCATTGATGAGGCGCTTGCACTCCGCAAGTGATAGGTAGCGCAGCCGCGCGGCCGCCACCTTCTCGAAGGGAGCCACGCGAGCCCATGCTCGGTCGCTAACCACCTTCTCCTCGGTGAGAGCGAAGTTGAGTGCAGCCTTCAGCTTGGCAAGGACGCGATTTGCGCTCGCCTTCCGCTTTCTCAGAACCTCGGGGTCATTGAGATCCACAGCGAGGTGAGCTTGCTTCTTCGCGCCCGTCTTGGTGCGGACGCGGGGCAGCGTATTGGCGAGTCCCCTGTGCCACGCGACTAGATCTTGGCGCGTGAGCTTGACCACGGGCTTGTCGCCCAATGCAGCCGGTACATAGGCTGCCAGCCGCACCTCGGTGTCGCGGCAAGTAGCACGACCTTTGAGGTGTTCGACGTAATCGGATATCGCCTCCTTGACGGTATAGGGACCTAGAGGCTCGCCGCCATGTTGCTTGAGGAGATCGTGGGCGCGCTCTTGCGCCTGCCAGAAGTCCAACACTCGTTTACCGTCAGCGTCGGCCATGTCATCGGCATCGCCGATCACCTCGACCGCATACTTGCCGGCGCCAATGTATAGACGAGCCACCCATCGGCGAGCTTCATCGCCCTTGCGATAGCCGAGGTGAAGACCGGGGCCGATTGATCGGTAATAAGGCTTGCCCCTAGCCTTCAGCTTGGCGCGAGCGGTCCGGCTTTCGAGTTCAGAATCACGAACACGCCTTGCCATCCGCGCCTCCCCTGTCCAACGATTGTCCAATATACGGGGATGGACAGTTGGGCACAAGGGCGCACAGTCTTAGACAACAAGCCTTGGTCCATAAGGGTTTTGTTGCACGGCGGTGGACAGTCGTACACTGTCACGCAGCCTTTCGGAGACGATAAAGGCGAGCTCGAGCGACTGATCGGCATTGAGCCTCGGATCGCAATGGGTGTGGTAGCGGTCAGAGAGATCCGTCTCGGTGACGGCCTTGGCGCCGCCCACGCATTCGGTGACGTTCTGGCCCGTCATCTCGACATGGATGCCGCCGGCGTGGGTGCCCTCGCTCCGATGGATGTCGAAGAATGCCTCCACCTCGCGCAGCATGAGGTCGAAAGGCCGGGTCTTGTAGCCGCCAGCGGCCTTGATGGTGTTGCCGTGCATAGGATCGCAGGCCCACACCACGCTTCTGCCTTCGCGCTCGACCGCGCGGATCAGCGAGGGCAAATGCTTGGCGACCTTGTCGGCGCCGAAGCGGCAGATGAGCGTGAGCCGCCCCGGCTCATTTGCAGGGTTGAGCGCTTCGATGAGGTGCAGCAACTCGTCGGCGCCGAGGCTCGGACCGCATTTGGCGCCGACCGGGTTCTTGATCCCACGCAGATATTCGATATGCGCATGGTCGAGCGCTCGCGTGCGGTCGCCGACCCAGAGGAAATGGCCAGAGGTCGCGTACCAGTCGCCCGAGGTCGAATCCACGCGGGTGAACGCCTGCTCGTAACCGAGCAGCAACGCCTCATGGCTGGTATAGAGGCTCGTGGTGCGAAGCTCCGGTGTCCGCTCCGGCGTCAGGCCGCAGGCGCGCATGAAGCGCAAGCTCTCGGCGATATGCTCGGCGAGCTCTTGGTAGCGATGTCCCGCGGGGCTGTCCTTGACGAAGCCGAGATTCCACTGATGCACATGATCGAGATTGGCATAGCCACCTTGCGCGAAGGCGCGCAGCAGATTGAGCGTGGCGGCGGACTGCCGATAGGCCATCAGCATGCGCTGCGGGTCGGGAACGCGTGCGGCCTCCGTGAACTCGATGCCGTTGACGATGTCGCCGCGATAGCTCGGCAGCTCCTTGCCGTTCTGCTTCTCGGTGGGCGCCGAGCGGGGCTTGGCGAACTGGCCGGCGATGCGTCCGAGCTTCACCACCGGTGAGCCTCCGGCATAGGTGAGCACCACGGCCATCTGCAACAGCACGCGGAAGAAATCGCGAATGGCATCGGCGCGGTGCTCGACGAAGCTCTCGGCGCAATCGCCGCCCTGCAACAGGAACGCCTCGCCGGCCGCCACGCGCGCGAGCTTCGCCTTCAGCTCCCGCGCTTCGCCGGCGAAAACGAGGGGCGGAAAACTCGCAAGCTGCCGCTCGACATCGGCGAGTTTCTCCGGATCTGGGTAGATCGGAGCTTGCTCAATCGGCCTAAAGCGCCAGCTGTCGGGGCTCCATCGCGCTGCCATGCAAATCTCTCCTTGGAAAGGCTGACGCTATATAGGCGCTTCGCGCGGGCGTGGCTAGCAGCGCCGTCTCGGCTCAAAGGTTGATGCCGAGTTTCGGCAGCAGCCAAACGGTGAGGAGATAGAGGGCAACGGTCAAGAGACAGCTCGCAATGATGGCGGCCCAGAACGCCACCCCGTGGCGCAACAGCGCGGGCAGCACGAGGAACAAGGGCAAGGTCGGCAGCACGAGCCAGAAGGTTCCTTGCGCAAGCGCGGCGATGCGCTCGCTGTCGCCCGTGTCTCGCCACAGCCAGAGCATCGACAGGATGGAAAGCAGGGGGAGCGACAGGATCAAGGCACCCCAGCTCGGGCTCCGGCGCGCAACCTCCGAGGCCGTGGCAATGATGATGCCGGAAAGCACGGCCTTGGCGATTAGATAGAGCATGTCCCCGTCCTCGGCGACCCGGGTGAGGATAGCACCGCCTCCACCAATTGGCAGCGGGGCCCCCCGCCCATTGCTCCTCCACACCTCCCATGCCACATAGCAGGTCGGTGCAGGGAGCAGCGCGTGAGTCCGCGACATCTGGAGCACGGCCATCACCCGCGCGAGATCGCCAAACGCCTCGAAGAGGGGCCAAAGGCGAGCTATTTGCGTGACTGGGTCTATGGCGGCATCGACGGCACCGTGACCACCTTCGCCATCATGGCCGGGGTTGTGGGAGCAAGCCTTGAAGCGCGGGTGGTGCTGATCCTGGGCGCCTGCAACCTGCTCGCCGACGGCCTTTCCATGGCAGCCGCCAATTATTCCAGCACCAAGACCGAGATCGACGAGTATGAGCATGTTCGCCGCATGGAGGAGCGCCATGTCGAGCTCGCCCCCGATGGTGAGCGTGAGGAGGTCCGGCAGATCTTCAGCGCCAAGGGATTCCATGGTCAGGTGCTCGATGACGCAGTCGAGGTGATCACCGAGCGGCGCGAGCGCTGGATCGATACCATGATGACCGAGGAGCACGGGCTGCCCCCGGTGACACGCTCCCCGGCGCGCTCGGCTTTGTTTACCTTCCTCGCTTTTGTGCTGTGCGGGAGCGTGCCGTTATTTCCCTACGCGTTGCATTTTCCCGAGCCCCTGCTCAGCTCGACACTCTTGACCGGGCTCACCTTTTTCGCCATCGGCTCGCTGCGGAGCCGCTGGTCGCCGACGCCCTGGTGGCGGGCCGGCCTGGAAACCTTTGCCATCGGAATGGTTGCAGCCCTCGTCGCCTATTTCGTCGGGGATGTGCTCCAAGGCATGGTCTAAACCTAATCCGGCTACCGCAGGTTCACGCAATCGTGCCACCATGCGCACCCATGGCCATCCGCGAACCAAGCTTCACCCTCGGCATCGAGGAGGAATATCTTCTCGTCAACCGGGAAAGCCGCGATCTCGCGCCTGAGCCTCCGCCGGCGTTGCTCGCCAAATGCGAGGAGGCGCTTCGCGGCCAGGTGAGCCCCGAGTTCCTCCGCTCGCAGATCGAAGTGGGCACGCAGGTATGCCACTCGATGCAGGAGGCCCGCGACGAGCTTGTAAGGCTGCGCAGCACCGTGGGGGCGATCGCGGGCGAGTTCGGCCTCGCCCCCATCGCCTCCTCGACACACCCCTTCGCCAAATGGTCGAGCCAGCAGCACACCGACAAGGAGCGTTACAACGTGCTGGCAGAGGACCTGCAGCAGGTGGCGCGGCGGCTCGTGATCTGCGGCATGCACGTCCATGTCGGCATCGAGGACGAAGAGTTGAGGATCGATCTGCTTGGCCAAGCCGCCTATTTCCTTCCTCATTTGCTCGCGCTGTCGACGTCGTCGCCCTTCTGGCAGGGCAATTCGACCGGGCTCAAATCCTACCGCCTCTCGGTGTTCGACGAGCTGCCGCGCACCGGCATGCCGCATCAATTCGGCAGCTATAGCGAATATGCCCGCACCATCGAGCTCTTGGTCAATGCGGGCCTCATCGAGGATGCGAGCAAGATTTGGTGGGATTTGCGCTTGAGCGCGCGCTTCCCCACGCTTGAGATGCGCGTCACCGACGTCTGCCCGTTGCTCGCGGACGGCATCACCATCGCGGCGCTGTTCCGCTGCATCTTGCGCATGCTCTATCGGCTGCGGCGGCAGAACCAACGCTGGCGCTACTACCCGCCCTTCCTGGTGCGCGAGAACCGCTGGCGCGCTCAGCGCTACGGCACCGGAGACGGCTTGGTCGATTTCGGCAAGGGCGCGGTGGTGCCTTTCGCCGAGTTGATGGAGGAGCTGTTGGAGCTGATCGCCGAGGATGCCGAGCATTTCGGCTGTACCGCTGAGGTTGCCCGCGTCCGCGACATCATCCGGGACGGCACGAGCGCCGACCGGCAGCTCGCGCGCTTCGGTGCGGTGCGAGCCCTTGGCGGCAGCGAGGCCGCAGCGCTGGTCGCCGTGGTCGACGGCATCATCGACGACACGATGCTGATGCCTTAGAGCGTCACGCCCATGCCGCCATCGATATTGAGGTGGGCGCCGGTAATGTAGGCGGCTTCGTCGGAGGCAAGGAATAGTGCGGCATTGGCAATATCCTGCGGCGTGCCGAAGCGGCGAAGCGGCGTCTGGCTCAGTAGCCCCTTGGCGATCATCGGATTGGCCGTGTACCGCCCGATCAGCGCGGTCTCCACATAGCCCGGGCAGAGCGCGTTCACCCGGATGCCGTAGGGCGCGTACTCGACCGCGAGGCTCCGCGACAGCGCCGACACCGCCCCCTTAGTCGCCGAATAGACCGACATTTGCCGCGTGTGCTTGGTGGCCATCACCGAGGACAGATTGATGATCGAGGCCTTGCCCGACGCCTTCATCAGGTCGAAAGCCTCCCGCGCGCAGCGCACGGTGCCGTCGAGATTGGTCTTCCACACGCGGTCCCAGGCGGCGTCGTCGAGATGACGGAAATCCGCGCGCTCGCCAACGCCAGCATTGTTGACGAGCACGTCGAGCCGGCCGAATCTCTCACCGAGGCTCCGCATCAGCGCCTGCACCCGGTGCGTGTCGGTGACATCGACCGTCTCGGCCTGTGCAGCTCCATTGCTCTTAGTGATGGCGTCGGCAGTCTCGCGCGCCGCATCGCCGTCGCGGTCAGCCACGACGACGCTAGCGCCCTCACGGGCGAAGGTCTCGGCGATGGCGCGCCCAATCCCGGCGCCTCCCCCCGTGACGAGCGCAATCTTGTCCTCAAGCCGCCGCATCGGACCCCGCCATGGGTGTCGGTGCTTCCCATTTATGCCGCAGCGTCACCAGCTCCTCCGCGGCGGTTGGATGCAGCGCCATGGTCGCATCGAACTGCGCCTTGGTGACGCCCAACCTCAACGCAATCGCCGCCATTTGCACGATCTCGGCGGCATCGGGCCCGAGCAAGTGACAACCAAGCACCCGGCCGGAGTCCATATCGACGACAAGCTTCATCAGCATCGTCTCGTCGCGCCCGGCGAGCGTGTATTTGAGGGGCCTGAAGCTGATCTTGTAGATGTCGACGACATGGCCCATTTCCCGCGCCGCCTCCTCGGATAGACCGACCGTGCCAATCTCCGGGTCCGAAAACACGGCGGTGGGAATCGTAGTGTGGTCGATCGGCGTGGGCTTGTCGTTGAACACGGTCTCGGCAAAGGCCGTGGCCTCGTGGATGGCGACGGGCGTCAGGTTCACCCGGTCGGTCACATCGCCGACGGCATAAATATTGTCGACCGACGAGCGGGAGTACTCGTCCACTACGACATGGCCGTTCCAGCCGCACTCGACACCCGCCGCTTGCAGCCCGAGGCCGGCCGTATTGGGAAGCCTTCCGGTGGCGGCCATCACCAGCCCGGCGTGAAGGCTATCGCCGCGCTTGAAATGCACGCGGAAGCCTCCGTCCTCCTTGTCGATGCGGCCGGTTTCCGTATCGATGCGGATATCGATCCCGCGCTTGCGCATCGCTTCGGCCAGCGCGTCACGTAAATCGCCGTCGAAGTCGCGCAAGATCTGGTTGCCGCGATGGATCACGCTGGCCTTGACGCCGAGCCCAGCGAAGATCGAGGCGAACTCCATGCCGATATAGCCGGCCCCGACAATGGCGATGCTTTCCGGCAATCGCTCGAGCTGGAAACATTCGTTGGAGCTGATGAAGTGCTCGGAGCCCGGAAGCTTTGGGATCATCGGATGGCCGCCGGTGGCGATCAGGATCGTCTTGGCGCGGATCGGCTCCTCGCGATTTGCGAGTCTCACCGTGTGGCGGTCTTCAAGAGTGGCGCGGCCGAGCATGATGTGGACGCCGGCGCGCTCGAGCGTCCGCGTATAGACGCCGTTCAACCGGTCGACCTCGCGCCTGACGTTGGTGATCAGCGTGGCCCAGTCGAAGCGCAGGTTCTGATAGGTCCATCCGAAGGCGGGAGCGTCGGCGAAGGCCGCGGCATAGCGGCTGCCATAGACCAGCAATTTCTTCGGCACGCAGCCGCGGATAACGCAGGTTCCGCCCACGCGATATTCCTCGGCGATGCCGACCTTGGCGCCGAGCTCGGCCGCAAGCCGCCCCGCGCGAACACCGCCGGAGCCCGCGCCGATCACGAACAGCTCGTAGTCAAAGCCTGCCACTGTCATGTCCCCTCACGCGCGTACAGCACCTTGACGCCCTCGTCGCTGCCGATGATCGCCAAATCGGCCACGCCGAGGAACAGTCCGTGCTCGACGACACCGGGCACCCGTTTCAGCGCGAAAGCGAGCACCTCGGGCTCGGCAATGCGGCCGAAGGCGCAATCGAGGATGAGATTGCCTTGATCGGTGAGGAAGGGCTCGCCGCTCTTGCCCTCGCGCAGCCTGATCTCCCCTTCGCACCCGGCCTGGGACGCCATGGCCTCGACCATCCGGCGCGTCGCGGCGAAGCCGAAGCGCACCACTTCCACGGGGAGCGGAAACCTTCCGAGCGTCGCCACCAATTTGCTGCCGTCGGCGATCACCGCCATCTGATCGGAGGCGGTCGCCACGATCTTCTCGCGCAACAGCGCCCCGCCGCCCCCCTTGATCAGCCGGAGCTGGTCGTCGATCTCGTCGGCGCCATCGACGGTCAGGTGCAGGCGCGGCGTCTCGTCGAGGGTGGTCAGCGGGATGCGGAGCCGCTCGGCCTGCGCGCGCGTGGCTTCAGAGGTCGGCACGCAAAGCACCTTGAGGCCGGCGGCCACTCTGCCGCCCAGCGCCTCGACGAACCGCGCCGCGGTCGATCCGGTGCCGAGCCCTAGCCACATGCCGTCGTAGACGAGATCGAGCGCGCGCAGAGCGGCGCTTTCCTTGAAATCCTCAGCGCTAGGCAACCATCCCCCTTTCGAGAGCGAAATTGGTTCCCTTGGAATGGCGATTTCGCGTCTCAACTCTTTGTCTTTGAGGCATGATCTTACCCGAAAAGTCTGCAACTTTTCGGGATCATGCTTTGGCGTCCAGGCCGCCCATGAGGACGTATTTCAATTCGACGAACTCCTCGATGCCGTGATGCGAGCCTTCGCGCCCCAGGCCAGATTCCTTGACGCCGCCAAAAGGAGCAAGCTCCGAGGAGATCATCCCCTCATTGACACCGACGATGCCATATTCCAGCGCCTCGGCCACCCGCCAGGCGCGGGCGTGATCGCGCGTAAAGAAATAGGCCGCTAACCCGTAAGGCGTGTCGTTGGCAAGCCGAACCGCCTCGTCTTCATCATGGAAGCGGAACAGCGGCGCCACGGGGCCGAACGTCTCTTCCTGTGCGAGCTGCATCGCGGGGGTGACGTCGGCCAGCACCGTGGGCTCATAGAAGGTGCCGCCAAGGGCATGGCGCTTGCCGCCGGTCACCACGCGCGCGCCTTTAGCCACGGCGTCCTCGACATGCGCCTCGACCTTGGCCAGGGCCGCCTCGTTGATGAGCGGGCCTTGCGTGACGCCGGGCTCGGTGCCCGTTCCGACCTTCAGTTTGGCGACCTCGCGCGCGAACTTTTCGGCAAAGCGGTCATAGACGCCGTCCTGCACCAGGATGCGGTTGGCGCAAACGCAAGTCTGGCCGGAGTTGCGATATTTGGAGGCGAGCGCCCCGACGACCGCGGCGTCGAGATCGGCATCGTCGAACACGATGAAGGGCGCATTGCCGCCAAGCTCGAGCGAAAGCTTCTTCACCATCGCGGCCGACTGCGCGATCAACAGCTTGCCGACCTCGGTCGATCCGGTGAAGGTGATCATGCGCACGAGAGGATTGGCGGTGAGCTCCACCCCGATCGCTTTCGCCTCGCCGGTGACGACATTCAGCACGCCCGGTGGCAGCCCGGCCCGCATGGCAAGCTCGGCGAGAGCGAGCGCCGAGAGCGGCGTCTCCGGCGCGGGCTTGACCACGACGGTGCAGCCCGCGGCGAGGGCCGGCGCGATCTTGCGGGTGATCATGGCGAGCGGGAAGTTCCAGGGCGTGATGGCGCCGACCACGCCGATCGGCTGCTTCATTACCAGGATCCGGCTGCTTTTCCTGTGGCTCGGAATGATCTCGCCATAGACGCGCTTCGCCTCTTCGGCGAAGAACTCGGTGAAAGAGGCGGCGTACTCGACCTCCGAGCGAGCCTCGGCGAGAGGCTTGCCCTGCTCCGAGGTCATGATCAACGCCAGATCCTGGCCGTTGGCGACCTGCAGCTCATACCACCGGCGGAGAAGAGCCGACCGCTCCTTGGCGGTTTTGGCGCTCCAAGCGGGAAAGGCCTTTGCCGCCGCCTCGATCGCGGACCGCGTCTCGGCCTGCCCGAGATTGGGCACGCGCGCAAGCAAGGTTCCGCTTGCGGGATTTCGCACCGGAAGCGTGGGCGCGCCGACCCACTCTCCGCCGATCAGGCATTGCTGCTTCAGCAACGAACGATCATTGAGATCCATGATGGGAGTCGTCCTTGCCGCGAAGATCGGTCTAGCCTTGAGCGGCCGAAGGATGAGATATGCCGAGGCATTCTGCCCGGGTCAACGACCAAGCTGAGATCGGAAGCGAACGTGCCACGAGGATTCTTGCGAGACGCGACGATCGTGTTCGACCTCGACGGAACGCTCGTGGACACGGCGCCCGATCTCACCAATGCCTTGAACGACGTGCTGACCCGCCGCGGTCATGCGGCGGTATCGATAGAGACCATCAGGTCCTCGGTGGGGCTCGGTGCCAGAGCCATGATCGAGGACGGCTTGCGGCGCGCGAGGGTGAGCGACGACATCGACCAGATGCTGGCCGAGTTTCTCTTGCATTATGAAGACAACATCGCCGCCGAGAGCCGTCCCTTCCCCGGGGCAGTTGCCTCGCTTGAGTCCCTTGCCTTAGCAGGTGCGAGGCTTGCACTCTGCACCAACAAACGCGAGCGCCTCACGCGCAAGCTACTCGGCGCCCTTGGGCTCGAGCATTACTTCAAAGGCGTGGCGGGTCGGGACACCTTCGCCGTGGCCAAGCCCGACCCGGGCCACCTCACCCAAGTGATTGCGCTTGCCGGAGGCAAGCCCGCCCGCGCCGTCATGGTGGGAGATAGCGAGGTCGACATCCGCACGGCCCAGAGTGCGAGCGTGCCCGTGGTCCTGGTGAGCTTCGGCTATGCGCCGGCGCCGCTGCACGAGCTCGCGCCGGATGCCGTCATCGACCATTTCGACGAGCTCGCCCCTCAGGCCGCCGCGCTTTTGGAACGATCCTTCGCCCGCGCCAATCCGGGCTGATGCAGCTTGGGCCCGGAGTCGACGCTGACCACAGATTTGCCTTATTTCGACCGGACTGCTCTCAACGAAGAGCCATAGTCGAAGTTCAATTTTTCCCTCGCCTGAGTTCAACCGCTTAGAATTCTTTCCCAAGGAGACAGACGATGCTTAGACGTGTCGTGATCGGTGCGGCCTTGGCCTGCCTGATGGGGGGCGCCGCCTATGCCGTTGATGAGCCGGCCGAAGGCGACGATCAGTGCACCCAGCAGCTTGCAGCGGCGGAGGAAGCCGTGGAAAGCAAGCAAGAGGCCAAGCCCATGAGCGACGAGGACTTTGCGAAGGTCAATGAGCTTCTCGATCAGGCCGACGCGCAATGCACCGAGGGGAATCTCAAGGACGCGACAGCGACGCTCGCCACCGTCAGCAGCATGATCTCGAAGGCAAAATAGAATTTGGGACTGATCGGCGGCAAGGACGGCCTGCCGCCCTCTGGCTCTCGGGTGGGCTCTGCGAGCCCTTCCTTGACTTGTCTTACGACCAATCGCTAAATCCAGCTCATACTCGGGCGGGCGGTTAGCTCAGCTGGTAGAGCACTGTGTTCACATCGCAGGGGTCACTGGTTCGAGTCCAGTACCGCCCACCACATAACCATCTCTAATGGCAGATAAAATCGGGGTTGATGCTCCAGCGGCGTGCTCCACCCAATCTCCGTGTCAGCGTCGTCTCCGAAGCGAGCGACGTCCACGCCCCACACGGGGTAGTACTCAAGAGGGGCGACATCCCGGCCCACCGCTGACAGAACAAGCTGCAAGGGAATGACGGTTTCGTCGTCTGCTGTGGGGAACTGCCCGAGGACACGGACCCTCCATGCATTCGAGTTCTCTCCGTACTTCGCCTTGATGTCCTCGATGTGCCCCTGCGCCCGCGGGACATCGAGGCAGCTCACATGCATCGTGTGCCACCTGTCTCGGAGCGAGTGGTGCGTAGCGTAGAAGAAGCCCGACGTTCATTGGGTCAAAACGGCTCCGCTACCTGATCCTGCGATGTCTCGATTGGAGTATCGAATGTCTTGAGTTACCCCAAGAGCAGACATCCCCGAGGGCCGCACTGATGTCGCAGAATGACCCAAAGCGGACATCGCCGTTGGGCGCGAAGGCTGCGCTGTTCGACGACAACCGGCTAACACTCCGCATAGAGCCATGCATCATGTGGGGTGATCGCAGCACTCATCCCCTCTCAAAGCCTGTCGGCCCTCGCGGACAAGAAACCAGACGACGCCGAGTGAGGCGGCAGCGTCCACCCACCACGCGCCGATGACGAGCTGTGCCACTAGCGCAGCCACCACGATGAGCGAGAGCCAACCGCATGTGATGCTCTCGACCGCGTCGGCGCGCAGTGCGCTGCTTCCGAGCGCCTCCGCCAGATGGAGCTTGCGCCGGGACAGGAAATACATGGTCGGCATCGCGAGGACACTGATCACAAGGCCGGGCAAAGAAAACTCTGCTCCCTGCTGCATCCACAATTTCCAGCCGGCGCCGCCAACGACATAAATGGCAAGCGCGCACAGCAAGGCTCCACCAATCTGGGCTGCTCTTCGTTCTGCGCTCTCGGCGAACGTCCGTCCATGTCGAAGTTCGACGGTGAGTCGCCAAACCAACACGCCCGCCGAAGCCAGCTCAATCAAACTGTCGATGCCAAAAGCGAGCAGGGTCAGGCTATCCGCCGCGACCGCCGAACCGATCGCGACCACAGCCTCTATCAACATCCAGGCGATCGTCATGTATTCGATCCTGAATGCCTCCTGGATCAGGGTAGATCGGTCGCCAATCGGGATTTCATCTTGCCTAAGGGCTCTCATGATCGATCACTAGCGCGCTCAATCCTCCTCACGGGATTGCAAAAACCGAGTGAACGCCTTTAACGTCATCTCCGAGACGTAATGCTCAATTCCCTCAGCATCAGTTTCGGCAGATTCGGCCGGAACGCCCAGCGCGACAAGGAGGCTCACGACGAGCCTGTGACGGGCTCGCATCCGTTCGGCCAGCACCTGCCCAGTTTCCGTCAAGAACACCCCCCGATAGGGCCGGGCGGTCGCCAGTCCCGCTCGCTTCAAGCGGGAGATGGTTTTGATGGCGGTGGCGTGGGAGACGCCCAAGCGGCGGGCGATGTCTGTCGGACGTGCCTCGCCGGTGCTCGTCAGCAAGTCCGCGATAAGCTCGACGTAATCTTCGAACAAGACGGTCGATTGGGCCGATCGCACCTTGTCGAAGCGGCGCGCTTGGGTCAGTTCAGCGGGGAGTTTCCCCATGGCCCAGACAAGCTCTCGTTTCGCCTTTCGCGACACCCTAGTTTCCATGGTCATCACCGGATTTTCTGGTGCAGGGAGAACACACTTCAATACTTGTGTCAAAATGTAGCCTGTTGCACGGTCTGTAGCCATTGACAATCATGGTTTGCTCAATATGCTGTAGCCTATGCAACACTTTCGTGTAGGTACTGGATATGCTGCAAAAGACCGATTCTATCGTCCGAAGAGAATCGCTGTCTGAACGGACCGTCTCTACGGCGCGCCAGGTGCTCGCCGGCCAGCGCGGGGGCATGCGCGCTTATCTCGCCTTTGCCGGCCCCGCCGTGATCGCCTCGATCGCTTATATGGACCCCGGCAATTTCGCCACCAACATCCAGGCGGGAGCGAGATATGGCTACACGCTGCTCTGGGTGGTGCTGCTCGCCAATCTCATCGCCATGCTGTTCCAGGCGCTCTCCGCCAAGCTCGGCATTGTCACCGGGCGGAACCTGGCCGAGATGTGCCGGGACGAGTTTCCGCGGCCGGTGGTGTGGGGCATGTGGGTGGTGAGCGAGGTCGCGGCCATGGCCACTGACCTCGCAGAGTTCCTCGGCGGCGCCATTGGCCTCTCGCTGCTGTTCCACATGCCGCTCTTTGCCGGCATGGTGGTTACCGCCATCGTGACCTACGGCATCCTGCTTTTTGAAGGCTCGGGCTTCCGGCCCGTCGAAATGATCATCGGCGGCTTGGTCGGCATCATCGGCCTCTGCTATCTCATCGAGATGTTCATCGCCCCGGTCGATTGGGGCGCGGCGGCGTGGCATACGGTCGTGCCGGAGCTTCCTGACGGCGAGGCGCTGCTGCTCGCGGTCGGCATCATCGGCGCAACCGTGATGCCGCATGCGATCTATCTGCATTCCGGCCTGACGCAAGGACGTACGCCGGTGCGCGACGAGAATGAGCGGCGAAAAGTCCTGCGCTTCTCCAATCAAGAGGTCATCCTGGCGCTTGTGGTTGCTGGCCTCGTCAACATGGCAATGGTGATGATGGCATCGAGCGCCTTCCATGCCGGCCATAGCGATGTGGCGGAGATCGAAACGGCTTATCACACCTTGACGCCCTTGCTCGGTATCGGGGCTGCAGGCGTGTTCCTACTGTCCCTCATAGCGTCGGGGGTGTCGAGTTCGGCGGTCGGGACCATGGCCGGTCAAATGATTATGCAGGGCTTCGTCGGCTTCCGCATCCCGATCTGGGTCCGAAGGCTCGTGACCATGCTGCCGGCCTTCGTTGTGGTCGCACTCGGCGCCAATGCCACAAGCGCGCTCGTGATCAGCCAGGTCGTGCTCTCAATCGCGCTGCCGCTGCCCATGATCGCGCTTCTGATCTTCACCAGGCGCCCCGACATCATGGGTTCGTTCGCCAACAGCCGGCTGACCAATATCGCCGCTTTGGTCGGGACGGCGCTGGTGCTCGTCTTGAATTCCATTCTGATCCTGCAGACGCTCGGCGTTACAATTCCAGGATTGTCGCCCTCATGAACAAGTATGTCACCGCGGCCGGCCCACGTCGGGACACTCCCTTGCCCGGTGATGTCCAGACTTTGCTGCACAACGTTGGGTTACGTTCGACCCGCCAGCGGATCGCCCTCGCAAGTTTGCTGCTCAGGACTGCGAATCGCCGCTTCACTACTGAAATCCTTTACGACGAAGCACATCAGAAGCACATCAAGCGTGGTGCCCTGTTTCAAGGGCCACCGTCTGCAACGCTCTCCGCCAACTCGAGCAGGCCGGCTTGCTGAGACGAGTTACGGTCCACCGGTCCAAGAAGGCTTGGTTTGTCATTTGCGAACGCGAATGCCGACATCTGCTTGAGCTAAATTCCGGGCGATGAAATGAACACCCCCAACTTTGGGTGGCGGGCATGAAGGGGTTGGTTGCTGGCATTGCTCTGTTGCTCGCGTTGACGGTCGCATGCCGCGCCGCGGATCCGTTCGGGAATTATGACTGGGCCGGTGCCTATGTAGGTGCTGAGCTCGGCTACGCCGTGGGTTCTTCCGGCTGGTCGGCCCTTCCGGCGGGCGCAGCTGCACCGGCCTTGACCGGCTCGCTTGATTTCTACAAGCCCTTCAATGCCTTCACGGG
>Ga0116225_1001347_pt1 | contig 17686 bp, 23 predicted proteins | sample Sb_taG_8_FD_88968 | JGI IMG/M metagenome (GOLD analysis project Ga0116225, IMG submission 88968) | Peat soil microbial communities from Weissenstadt, Germany - Sb_50d_c_BC metaG | ecosystem: Environmental > Terrestrial > Soil > Wetlands > Peat | place: Germany: Weissenstadt | collected 2010-09-21 | reverse complement strand
GACCGGCTTCCTGGGAGGCCTGCTGGTGGTGGCGCTGCTGATCTCGTTGCGGCTGACCGCCCTCAAGCCCATCGGACCCGTGCCCGAGTCGCCAGCGGCCTTCCCGTGAGCGCTGTTCCCTCGTGTCCCGACCGCCAGTGTCGTGGGCCCCGCATCGGCCGGTGCCGCCAGGTCGAAAGCGAACCACTCTTCGCCAATCGTGGTGAAGCGGCAACCCTTCTTCTTGAGATGACCGAGACCGCTGGGAAGGCGTCCGTGCCCTCCGCCGCCTATTGATTGACAGTCAGCTCTCAATGCCGCAGAGGCGACTCCCTGGGCCGGGGTGTCAATCCCCCAACAAGCAACGAAGAACAATGCTCAGGCGCAGTGCTTACTGCCTATCAACTCATCAAAGCACCTTATGACATCAATTCCGGCGGCAAGTCCGGCTCGTCAACCTTCTTCCAGACCGAGGTGTCGGACGGCCAGAAGTCTTGGTGCCCACGGAACGTCATGGGGATCCGAGCGTCGTCGCCGTAGCAGCGCAACGGCGTGTAACGCACGTCCTCGCCGCCGTGAATCTGGCCCAGATCGCATACGGCTTGCTCCGCAGACGCCATGGCATCGGCCTCCGTCAGGAAGCGTTCCTCGAACCAGAGTTCTTCGCCGTCGCTGAAAAAGCGGGAGCGTCCTCGGCACGGAACTGCCCCAACGGCTCTCGCCACACGAGGCAGTAGACATCGCCGCCCGACGACAGAGAACTTCCTAGCCCTTCGATGGACCACAGTCCGAGGTAGTAGTTTTCAGACTTCAGGTTAAACATGAGTATTTACTCCGGTTAGACGATTAATCCCCAGTAGTTTGCGTCCGGCATCCCCGGGCGCCGACGCGGCGCTCGACGGCGGCCGTCCGCTCACACCAGGCCGGTGTGCCTGGCACAGACTGGAGGCAAATCAACGCGTAAGAAGTATTTCATTCATCAAAAGCAGTATCCCCGGTGAAGTAGACTTTTATTTCGGATCTCTGTCGTCCTGTCATCTTTGGTCTCCAAATCAATAAAGCGGACGATTGCTGCGACGCCTCGGCCCTGCGGGCCGAAGTGTCTCGCTCACTATGTACTACGAATGACGGCGCTAAATGCTGACAGAGCAGCGCTTCTTCTTGGCAGGCCCTCACGGGGGCTGTGCGAGATGGGCCCGAGGCCCCTCGTTCGTATGCTGAAGTTCGGGGGGGCGTTGACAAGATCGTGGTCGCCTGTTTCGGCGCCTCGACTGCATTCAACGTCCGCGAACCCCGACGGTCGTCCGCCGAACGACGCGGACGACGCGATGCGGCATGCCAGCTCGAAGGTCGTTCACGGGAACCCCTCACCTCGGCAATGAATTGGCATGGCAGGGGCTGGGCAACATCAAGAGGGCGGGCGCCCCCCGCAGATGGGTGACCGGCGCAGGCAGGTGTCATTTCGCCCGGTCGGTGGAAAACTGGCGCACCTTGCCGTAATGCCCACAACCGGCGCAATAAGCAGCACTCTCGTCCGTGAACTCGGTATCCCCGTCGGGCCCGTTCGCGCCGAGGAGTACGGTCTCCCAATCCTCACCGTCTTGCTCGAGGTCGGCCCAGGCTACCACCGCCACGGCGAGGCGGTCGGTGGAACCACACTCGGGGCACCGGTAGGCCGTGCGAACCGACTCGGCGGGCGCCTTCGTGTCCGCCACGCCGCCAGTCTCACTCGATCTCGTCAAATCGTCCATTTTATACTCCAGAAATAAGGTAGAAACGGGGAAGCCAGCCGGCTCGAATCGCTCGGACGTGTCCGCGGCTGTGCGGCGCAATTCCCGCCTGGGCTCATCTGCGCCGCACGTCCCGCGTCATCGCCCGACCACCCTCCGTGACGGCTCCCTCCGGTGAGCGTCTGTCCCCGCGGTCGCAACTTCCCTGTCATTCGCCTCCGCTCATCCACATTTCCGCAGGCCGACGTGCGCCTGCAGCCTCCTCATAGCCATGTCGAAATGCGCGCCATTCTCTCGAAGCCGACGTAGCCGCGTCGGAGGTTCCTGGCGGCCAACAGGGTCGTGTCGGAGCCAACGGGAGTTCGCGGCATCGAGGACCGAGGCGTCTCGCTCACCAGGTACTACGCACGACCCCGCCGGCAGCTGACAGCCGGCGATATTGTTCGGCCCGTGCGTTCGCGGCCCGGGTGGTCGGCTGGTAGGGCCGCGAGGGCCCGGCTGACGCTTGAGGATTGGCCTCCCCTGCGGAAAGCGCTGTCGAATCGCCGGTCCCGGGCATGTTTTCTAGTGGTCCTGGCTACACCCCTCCCTCAAGGACCGAGCGCCGCGGGACACCTTCAAGTGGCGACCGGCGACGCGGAAGAGAGCGCCGCCACGAGGCCAGCGCCAGAGGGCACGCCTCCTGGCAAGGTCTGACGGCCGACGGCAGCGGGGCTTCGGCGAAGCGGCGGGCGATGAGCAACTCGCCGGTCCGGCGGGGCTTGCTCGCGGGCCGACTGTGCCTCACCCCGCCCTCCTCTCGGCAGCCCTTGGCGGCTCTTCAGGATTTCGACCGGCCGCCAGGCGCCGTCCCACTCGGCTTCCAAGTGTCCAACCCTGCTGTCCGGGCCCTCCTCTCCCGGAGCGCGAACGCGGCATTCCGGCAGCCACCGCGGCCGGCGGTCCGCCTCACCCACCAACCGCGTGAAGTGCCAGCGCGTCTCGATCATCTTCCGGCGCACAGCCTTGAGCTTGAGTGGCCCGAAGTCACCCGCCAGCGTCTCCCCGTAGAGTTCGACCGCCGGCATCAGGGCGTACTTGAAGTGTTCGAGTTCGCGGGAGGGGGAGCCGTCCAACAGCCGGTAGTGGCCCTCGGCGTGCCGCCAAAAGCGGAGGACGAGTTCGGCGACGGTGAGGTCGGGGCGGCGGCTCTCGGGACCAGAAGCTGGCGACAATCGTCCTGTCGCCAGCCATTCGTTGATGACCCGGGTGTATTCCCGGTGGCTTTCTTCGGAGCCGAAGGGACCGAGGAGGACGTCGCGATAGCGCGGTCGCCCCCCGGTGGGCAGGGAAACGACGGCCTGACCGGACTGCTTGTGGAGGCGGTAACGGGGCAGTTCGCCCTTCTTGCGGCGGGCCATGCGGCACTCCCTCTCGTAATTCGGCAGACTTCCGAATTCTTCAGGGCTTTTTGTGCCGCACTTCCGACCGTCGGAAGGTGTGTAACCTACACTCGGCGAAGGACTTATGTCGAGTGGGCGTATCAACTCAATAACCCTGGGGTGAAGCTCTGCGTTGGTCGCCGTAAGTCCTTATTTTTCAACGCGCGAGCCGAAAGTTAGCGAACACTTACCCTGGGTTATTGAGCTGTTACGAGTGGGCGCTACAGGACTTGAACCTGTGACCCCCAGCGTGTCGAAAACTTCAATCGCCTGAGCCTTCGGCATCGAAACTCGTTTCAATGTAGGATTTTACGCACGTCGGTTCCCTCTGTCAATCTTCGTCAAACGCCCTCAAACTTCCGCAAAAAACCCCTGGAAAATGCGGACTTTCCGCATTATTGCGGAACGAATGCGGACCACCAGAAGGGGCTGATTTTGGGCCTAAACCAATGACCCCCAGCCTGAAAAGCTGCGTGGTCACTCTTTCAGTCTTAGGCGGCATCCCCAAGCGGCCCAAGCAGCGGTTCCGGCACTTACCGAAGCACGGCATGACGAGAGCGACGACTCACGGCGGCAGGCTGCTTTGGTGCTGGGCCAACTCGGTGCCGTGGCCGTCGTCCCGGCATTGATGCGGTTCTTCGCCTGGTCATCGGCGCATCTCCCCCGCCAGGTTCGCCTGCCAGACCTTCCCGGTCCTGACTTCCAGCGCCGTCAACCAGCCCCAGCCGTGACAGAACGTGTCGATGCACTTCAGGTAGCCGAGGTCAAGAATCTCGCCACTCTTCTGCGGCGTGTGGCCGACGATGGCGACCTTGCCGGAGCAGTGGCGGGCCGGGACGGGCGGCAGGGAGGCCCACCGCAGCCCGCCCCAGCGCTGCTCGTGGAGCGGTCGGTCGGGTTCGTAGTAGGCGTGGACGAAGATGTGGCGCACCGTCTCGAAGTAGTCCCGGCAGCCCTTGATGAACTGAAGATGCTCCGAGGGGATCAAGGCCCGCAGATCGGCAGGGCGAAGCTCCGGCCCGCCTCGGTAGCCGTAGGAAGCCAGGGCCTCCGTGCCCCCGAACTTGAGCCAGTAGCGCAGTTCGGACGGCCCTTCAAGGGCAGCGAGCAACATCTCCTCGTGGTTCCCCAGCAGCGGCACCACGATGCACCGCTCGGCAAGGGCGATCACCTGCACCAGCACGCCCCGGCTGTCCGGCCCCCGGTCGATGTAGTCGCCCAGGAACACCAGGGTGTAAAGCGGAGTGGGGTCGATGGCCCGGACAAGGGCAGCCAGGCCCGCCGAGCAGCCGTGAACGTCTCCGATGGCGATGATGCGTCCTTCGGTCATCGGGTCTTTGTATCGCTCGTGTTGCGCAAGGGCGGTTCGCTCCCTTGGTCGCTCAGCGGCGGCTTCCACTTCACCTGATTCCCCCACACCATGTCGAAACCGGGCCAAACCTCCGCATCCAGGTTCGCCACCATCCATCTCGGCACGTCCTTGACCGACCGATCCTCGAACAGCCTGCGGCATTTGCCGCAGACGTGGATGAAAAACGGCCTGCGGTTGAACATCCCGCTCCACGGAAAGCCGAAGTTGGTCAGGAGGGTCGGCTGGTCGCAGTTCAAGCAGATCGGTGCCGTCGTCCGCCGCCAAGCCGACTTCAGCGCCGCCCAGGGGATGCGATTCGCCTCGATGCCCTCCCAGGCGAACCCTGACCATGTGTGAGGAGCCGCCGTCCAGTCGTCCGCCTCTTCCACAGCCCGCCGCTGCCACTTTCTCCAGTACACCTTCCACGGCCAAAACGGGGCAAGTCGCTCCCCGAAAAGAAAGTCGTCGCCGGTCTGGACCGTGGTGGTTTCTCGCTTCCGGTCGATCAGGGCGACCTGGACGACCTTCCGGGCTAGGCCGTGCGCCTTGAAGAAGGGCCGCAAATCGGCCCGCCCTTGCTGGCCCCAATGATGCACGACGACCCGCTCAGGCTGAATCTCGATCAGGTTCAGCCTGCACCGCCGGGTGACAAGCCTGATGATGCGCTGGTCGTCCGCAGGCGTCAGTTTCCGCAAGCCCGCCGAGGCTCGCTCCAAGATCGGCTGCTGTGCGTTTTCCAGCGACCAGGCCACGGGATCATCAACGGCCCAGGCTTCCCCGGTAGCGGCGTGCAAGAACCAGAACGACCCGGCCCTTTTTTCGGCACACACGGCCCTCGGCAGGAACAGCGATGCGGCTGCGGCAAGAGCGGTCTGGAGAAAGGTGCGTCGGGTAGAGAAAGACATGGACATCTCCGGTTCAGTGCCATCAAAGGGAAGGTGGCACCGAACCACCTTCATCGCACGGCTTTCGCCGCCGCTTCTTTACCACCGTGCTTTTCAGTCGGTTGGTCGGGGTCGCAGGAAGAAGCCATCCTCGCCCGGTCGTGATGAAGACTCTTCAATTATTGCAGCCGTCATGCGGGCTGACAACCGCCTCGTCCGTAAAATGAGCCACAGGTCGCTCCGACCAGGACCGGCGGGAAAGGAACCCCATGAACCTCTGCAAAATCTGGATGGAGCAGTGTGAAGCAGCCAGCGGCATCGAGGACGAATTCGGCACGCAGAAGGCGCTGGCCTATCTCGTGGGCGAGAAGTTCTTGAACTTTCTCGAAGCCGCTGAGAAGGACTCGACGTTTCAAGCCGAGCTTCCGGCCTTCGTTGCCGAGATCAAGCGCATCTTCGAGCCGTGGCAACTGGCGGAATGCCTGGAGAAAGCCCGGCTGACGGAGCCGTTTGATCCCAGCATCTACGAAGACGCCGATCCTGAAGACATCGAGATAGAGCGAAAGGCGGACCTGCGCCGGTGCGCCGCCGACTTGCTGGTGGTGGAGCGGGCGAAGGAGTTGCTGCTGGGCAGCGGCAGCGAGTGATGGAGGAGCGACGAAAATGAAGCGGCCATCCACCCCGGCCCCCGAAGAGCCGATTGTCATAGACGCCCACGGGCGACACGCCCAGGCCGTCGCATTTACCAAAGACGGCAAGCGGCTGGTCAGCGCTGGTCAAGACGCCTGCGTGCGCCTCTGGTCTGTTCCGGGCTTCAAGGCCGATGGCGTGTTCGAGGGGCACAGCAACAGCGTCAATTCGCTATCCTTCTCCCCGGATGGTTCCCTCCTGGCCACTGGCTCAACGGACGGGACGGTGCGGGTATGGTCTTTCCCGCAGGGCAAGTGCCTCCACATCTTTGCGAAACAACTGACGGCCCGATTTTCTCCCGATGGGGCGCTTCTGGCCACGATCTCGGCCAAGGGGCGAGTCGTCTTGTGGGACGCAAAGACCGGCGAGGAACTGAAGACCCTCCCCGCACTGGACAAGCGCATCACGGCCCTCGCATTCACGTCCGACGCCGCCACTCTCCTTGTGGGCGGAACTGGCCCCATCCACCGGGTAAGCCTGCCCGAAGGGAAGAAAGTAGGCGAACTGGAGGGCCACAAGGTCGTCGTTGCCTGCCTGCGCCTTACTCCAGACGGCACGCTACTGGCATCGACGGGAGGAGACGGCATCCTTCGGCTGTGGTCCACCGAGGACTGGTCGGAAGTCAGGAAAGTGGCGCTGGGGGCCGGTGGCGTCCTTCAAATGGCCATCGCACCCAAGGGGGATGTCGTCACGGTGGGTGCCGACCATCTGATCCAGACCTTTTCGATCAAAGATAAAAAACTCGTTAGTCGCATCGAAGTGCCGGTCAAGGGTGTCTACGGACTGGCCATTTCTCCCGATGGCCGCTACCTCGCCAATGCAGCAGCCGATGGGAAGGTGCGAGTTTGGGAGCGCTGATGATCGGGAGCGACGGTGGGCAGGCAGCAGCGCTCGCTTCTTCAGTCCGGGGTGGGTGACGAACCCGGCGATGGCCTGCTTGACCCTCTCGTTCCAGCCTGTCCACGGTCTTCTGGTCCATCGGTCAGGCCCTCCGTGCTGCTGCGGCCTGGTCGCACGCCCTGAGCATCGCCGCCAGCGGCTCCGGGTCGGCCAGGCGGTGATCGTTGCCGACTTCGACCAGGGCCGATGCGGTCAGGCCGCTTTTCCTGACCAGTTCTTCGGAATCCGCAAACGGCACCACGTCGTCGGCTCGTGAGTGCAGGATCGTCGTGTTTTGCTTGACGGTCCTGGCCGTGCCGAATTTCTTCCACGCAGGGCAGAGTAGCACGAGCGGGGTGTCGCCGCTGTCGAGGTTCATGGCCACGGCCCCGCCCCGTGAAGAGCCGACGATGACAGCGGGCCGGTGCCGGTCGAATTCGGCCTGGGCGATGCGCAGGGCCTCCTCGAAATCCTCGTCGGGTAGGGCGGGGTTGATGACTGCGTGGCCGTGCTGCGCCAGGTAGGTCGGTTTGACGCCGCCCGGCTTCGAGGTCCAGCCGTGAAGGAAGAGGATTTTCATGGAGTCATTGTATCTTTTGGTTCAGGCGGGGCAGTGAAGCCGCCGCTTCGATAAAATGCGCCAAAGGTGCCCACAATCTCGACGGGTGAATGAAATGGCACGAGCGCTCCCGAAGACTCCTGACCAGTGGCTCAAAGAAATCCTCCTTGCCTGGAAGGACGCCAGGGAGACGAAGCCCTTTGCCCATCTAACGGGAACAACGCTCACCGACGCTGACCTGTTCCATCTCGCTCCCCTGGTTTGCTTGAAGTTTCGAGGGCGCAAGCTGACCGGCAAGGAGGCGGACAAGGTGAGGGAAGGTGCGCTGGCCAACTACGTCGTCAACACCGGCCCCGAAGCGTCCGTGCAAGGTCTGGAATCGCATCCGCAGATGGCGTTTGCACTTTGCTACGTCGCAGCCCATCTCGTCCTCGACCTCGTGGACGAAGAGAAAGCCGGTGAAGTCCTGAATTACTGCGAGGAGCATTTGACGGGATGAAGACCACGCCGCCGAAGAGAATCACGATCATTCCCCGAATCCACGGCAAAATGACCCGTGACCACAAGATGAGCGAGCCGGACATCTACTGGATTCTTGAAAAGTGGCTGGAGCGGCACCCCGAAGTCAAGGGCCGGGAGCGGGACATCCAGATCACCAGGGGCCGGTGGACGTTGCCGGAAGGCATCCGCACCGAGGTCATCAGCGTCTCGATCCTGCCGGGCGAGGACATCGCTGGCTACGAACCGGCGCAGGACGCCGACCTGTACCAATACTTCCTGGCCGAAGAACAGGACGAAGGGAATTGCCGATGAGATGGTGGCGAGATCGCTGGCCGGAATATATTCCTCGGCCCAAAGCACGGCGGCTGACCGAGAAGGAAAAAGGCGCAATCCTGGCCACAATGACAGGGGCTATCGCTGCTTCTCCCGTCTTGTCCCACCTCGGTGTCCAGGTGCGGGCACTGCGAGGCCGGTTCTACCTCGAAAGGAAATTGAAGGAAGAAAGCGAACCCGCCGTCGAAATTCTCGGAAGGATCACTCCACTGGCTGGGGCCAAGGGTGCCTTGCTTCTTGAAGTGGAACGCCGCAACGGAAACTGGCACGAGGTTGACCAAGGATCGGCACAGAAGCTCATCAAGGTCGTGGCCAGCGACACGAAGGGGAAGTTCCACGGCCTCGGCTCCGTGGACAAGGTTCTGCGAAAGGCAAAAAAGGGGCTGAATCGTCTGCCCGTGAAGAAGCAGGGGAAAGGCAAGTTCGTCTATTCCGAAACGGGAGCGGTTTGCACAGCACAAGATGCGCTGTTTCATTATTTCGGCTTGCCCCTCGAAGTCATTGCGGAACCCTCGGTGTGGTACTCCTATCACCGGGTTCCTCAGATCGTGGAGGCAAGCAAGGATCGAACACGAGTGCTGGTCCGCTTCACCGCCGCCAGCCTGTCGGGATCATTCGGCGGCACCTGCCTGTATGCAGAACGAGATGGAACGTGGGGAGCATACCCGATCAGGCCCAGCGAGAGTTGCAGCATCGCCTCGGCGGAAGCCTGGCTGGTGAAACGCAAGTGGGTAGGATGGTGATGAATGGGAGTCATAAGCAAGAAACTGGTGTCCCGCTTCCGCAAGGCCAAGAAGCAGCTTGGCGACCTGCGCCGACAGGTGGCGACTGATTTCGGCCAGGTTCCCAGGGACGTGAAAAGCGTGGAGGCGTTGGTCCGTTCCGGCCACGACCCGCTCCACGCCGCCTACGTTGCGGCGCAGAATTTCTCGTCGTTTTTTGCCGAGGCTGTGTCGCAGTTCCCGGAGTTCGATCCCTACTGCCAAATCGTCAGCCCTGCACAAGACGAGTACATGCCGAGCAGCCCTCCCATGAGTCCGCTGACCATGAGCTACTTCACGACCTGGGCTTTCTTTGACGTGCGCTTCGGGCCAGATGGGGAAACCAGCGGCACCTGCCTGCTCGACCTTGCCGACTTGCTGGACATGGACCCATTCATGGCCGAGACGATCCGGCGGTTTCAGGATTCTCGAATGGGCATTTACGAGCAATGCGGGAGTGAGGGTGGTCGGTTTCGACTGCGAGAACTGGTCACTGACGACGAATTCACCTGCCATGTCGCCTCTGGCTACCGAGGCAAGCCGGGGGAACTCTGGTACGTCCGGCAGTGCCCGCCGCTGCTCGATCTGGTCGATTACCATGTCGCTTTCACGACGCCCTATGTGCTGATTGGGGCCACGAAGACCGACTGGACGGCGTACTTGAAGAAGTCCGTGCTGGGGTCGGCGGACACGAGGAAGGCTCTGTACGAGTACCTGAAATTCGGCAAGGCGGCGCATTCCCGAAAGCCGGACGAGTCGTGGAACGAATTCATTTTCCAGGCGTACCATCACCATCAATCGGATGCGATCTTCCTCACGGGGTTGCCCGACGTGAAGGGGAGCTTACCCCATGCGTAGGGTGGTGGACCATGTACATTCCCGAAGCGGTCGATGTCATCCGTGAGAAGCTGGTCACGCATCGGCTTTCGGGCAGAAAAACGCTGTGGTCCACGATCTTGAAGCAGATCGCCAAGAAAGACTCATTTGAGGGAAAATATGCAGATACGATTCTGGAGACTATTCGCTCTTTCTTAAAGCCGCTCAACGATCAGACGATCATCTCGCTCTGGCGGCAGACCGAAACGGGCATGGGCGACGACACGGATGATGAGTGCCTGTTTCCTGATTGCTGCCGCACGGACCTGGAGATGGAGTTGTTGAAGGAAATCACCGATCTTGCCTGGGCAGAGGCGAAAGATGCCACCTGAAGGAGCCTTCATGCCTCGAATTCACCCAATCAACTTGGCGATCAGAAACGCTACGGTCGCTGCCAGCCCGCCCACGATCATGGTTTGCCACGCAAGGTTGGTTCATTTCGTGGCGCTTCCACGGAACATATAGCCATGAATCTTCGGGGTTTTCTCCAGGTAGAACTTCTTGATTTCCACTGATGAGAATGGCTGGGTAGTGACCAGTTGCTCGATGTTGCGGTCGAGCCGACAGCCATCGGCCAGGTGCATCTCCAGCCAGTTCAGGCGGCGCTGCCACTTCTGAACGCTCGGCTCCGGGCTGAGGCCATGCTCCAGAAACAGGAGCCGACCGCCTGGCTTGAGTACCCGGTGAATCTCGGCAAGGGCTTGAACGACATCCTCGATGCTGCACAAGGTAAAGGTGCTGACGGCGCAATCGAACGTGCCATCATCGAAGGGAAGGCGTTCACTGCTGAGAACCCGCTGGTCAACCGTGATCCGTGACATTCTTACCCGCTTCTGTGCCAGCCGGTGCATTGCGGCGTTCGGATCGACCGTCGTGATTTTGCGAACCTGTGCGGGGTAATGCGGCAGGTTCAGGCCCGTCCCGAAGCCGATCTCCAGAACGTCGCCGCTGGCGTGGACGAGTAATTCTCGGCGGTGCTGGGCAACGAGTGGCCTGTTCAGGAAAAGGTCACAGAGGCGGGGGAAGACCAGTTGCGAGTAAAGGCCCACAGTTGCCTCCCGATCCGCCCATCCCATTGCCCTTCCAGCAAACGCCTCAATTTTACTGCTTAATGGACCCCGTTAGCGGTGGGATGAAAGAGGCGGTAGGTCTTGTACCCGCCGCCGATGTTCACCGCTTGCAAGCCCGCCTGTCGCAGAATTCTTGTTGCCAAATAGCCCCGCTGTCCCACCTGGCAGTAGACGGCGATCTCTCGATCACGAGGCAATTCAACCAGGCGGGATCGCAGATCATCCAGCGGGACATTCACGGCTCCGGGGATGTGACCACCGCCAAACTCCTGGGACGTGCGCACGTCCAGCAGGAAGGGGCGTTCGCTGCCAGGTGCAACCAGGACCGCCTCGACATCGACCTGCGGGTGTTCTCCTCGCAGCAACCCGCCCGCCACGAACCCGGCCATGTTGATCGGGTCTTTGGCCGAGCCGTACTGCGGCGAGTAGGCCAACTCCGTCTCCTCCAGATCGAAGACGGTCAGGCCCGCCTGGATCGCCACGGCCAATACGTCGATCCGCTTGTCCACACCCGCCCCGCCCACCGCCTGCGCCCCAAGCACCTTTCCCGTCTCCGGCTCGAAGAGGAGTTTCAGCGTCATGGCCTCGGCACCAGGGTAGTATCCGGCGTGATGCGTGGGGTGAACGTAAACCTTCCGGTATGGACGCTTCGCCCGGCGCAGCACCTTCTCTGAAGCTCCGGTCAGTGCCGCCGTCCGCTCGAACACCCGCACGATGGCCGTGCCCTGGGTGCCCCGGTAGCGGGAGTCCCGCCCGAAGATGTGGTCGGCGGCGATGCGGCCCTGGCGGGTGGCGGGACCGGCCAGCGGCACCTGCGTCGGCTCGCCGGTCACGAAGTCCTTGACCTCGATGGCGTCTCCGACCGCATAGATGTCGGGGTCGCTCGTCTGAAGGTGGTCGTTGACCCGGATGCCGCCACGAGGCCCGACTTCCAGACCCGCATCGACGGCGAGCTTGTTCCCCGGGCGCACGCCCACACCCAGGACGACCAGTTGCGCCGGGAGGCGCTGACCCGACCTCAACCGCACCGTGCGGCCGTCTGGTCCCTGCTCGAACGCCTCGGCAGATTGACCGAGCAGCAGGGACACGCCCTTGCTTATCAATTCCTGAGCGATGGGAGTGGTCATCTCCTTGTCGAACGGCGGCAGCACTTGGTCCTGCAACTCGACCACCGTGGTCGTGATGCCACGACGGACGAGGTTTTCAACCAGTTCCAGGCCGATGAAACCTGCCCCTACGACGACCGCTTGCTTCACGCCTCGGTCCATGCGCTCCTTGATGCGGTCCATGTCTTGCAAGTTCCGCAGCGTGAAGATGCCAGGGAGGTCGATGCCGGGCAGCGGTGGACGGATCGGGGCGGCACCGGGGGCCATGAGCAGTTTGTCGTAGCTTTCCTCGTACTCCCGACCGCAAGCCAGGTCACGGACCCGGACCTTCTTCGCCGCCCGGTCGATGGCCTCCACCGACGTGCGCACCCGCACGTCCAGCTTGAAGCGGGTCCGCAGGCGCTCCGGGGTGACGACGAGCAGCTTATCCCGTTCGGTGATTTCGCCGCCGAGGTAGTAGGGCAGGCCGCAGTTGGCGAAGGACACGTCCGGCCCCCGCTCGAACAGGATGATGTGGGCGTCCTCGGACAGACGGCGGGCACGGGCCGCTGCCGAGGCCCCGCCCGCCACGCCGCCGACGATGAGCAGCTTCATGGGCAGACCTCCTTCTTGGCGCAGCACGGGCTGGCAGTCTCCGTGACTTGATTCCAGGGCATCCGGGCCAGGAGCAGCCCCATGCCGCAGGTGTCGGTGACGCCAGCGAAGACCAGCCCTGCCCCGATGAAGGCGGCAAGGCCGACGAAAGCAGGATGCACCAGCCAGCCGAGAAGCACGCCCAGCAGCACGAGCGACCCTGCCGCAATCCGCACCTGCCGCTCCAGCGAGATCGCCTTCTTGCCCCGCACCACTGGCAGCCCGCATTCCGCCCAGGCCAGGGTGCCGCCCTCGACGTTGACGACGTTGGTGAAGCCTGCGGCCACAAACTTCTCGCACGCCTGTCGGCCCCGGCTCCCGGAGCGGCAGATGACGTACAGCGGCTCATCCTTCGAGCCGTTGCGGGCCTGCATCACCGCCACGGGGTCCAGCCGGTCCAGCGGCAGGTTGCGGGCGTGGACGGCGTGCAACTCCCGATACTCCACCGGCGTGCGCACGTCGAGGAGGTCGATCTGGCCGCACTTGCAGAGGTCGGCAAGCTGCCGGGGGCTGATGGTCGGGACGCTCATGGCCCTCTCCTTTCGTCGCTTGCATCTTGGTTCTGTTGGTCCTCGGCGCTGGCAGGGGCCGAACTCGGCCCGCAGGCACCGCCCATTCAGGTCTTCACTCCCAGGCGGGGCAGCACCCACGCCTGAAGGATGATCCAGACCACGAGGACGCCCAAAGGGATGAGGAGTTCCATCGGCTTGGCTCCTTGGTTGCTTGCTGCCACCGGATGGTTGGCAGGCCCGGTCATTGGTTTAAGTATCCCGACAATACGATATATTCTTGGAAAAAAATCAGCCGCCCCCGCCGAAGCGCCCCTCGATGCAGGCCATGATGTTCGCCAGGTGCGGCTCGGTGATCCCGTAGTACGCCTTGCGCCCGTCCTTCTCGCTCTTGAGCAGGCCGCAGCGCTGCATGAGGCGCAGGTGTTCGGAGGCCATGTGGCTGGGGATGCCGCACGCCTCGGCAAGCTCCCCGACCGTGTAGCGGCCCCGCAGGAGCATCTGGATCATGCGCAGCCGGTGCGGGTGGGCCAGCGTCTTCAGGCATTCCGCCGCCTGCTCCAGAGCGTCCAGCGGAGTGAGCTTGGGCAACTTCAGGGTTTTGGCCGTGGCGGTCATCGTGGTCCTCCTATACTCCAATATATCGGAAGGTTACGACTTGTCAAGCAGTTTTTCCCGCTCTCCTGCCACTCGATGCCCTCGGAAGGTCCGGCCAGCGGGTTCCAGGGCAAGCCGGTCCTCAGCACTCGCCAGGTGGCCGAGCCGCTGCCGTGCATCTCCTGGGCGGGTAGAATGCCAGTACCGGCCCCTGCCTGCTGTGGGTCTACCTGGGCGGCAGCGCTGCCGGATCGTTGATGGAGGAATCTGCAATGGCCATTCCGCACGCCAAGCCCGGAGAGGTCGTGGACGTTCGGCCCCTGGGGTCGGCGCTGGCCTCGGCGCAAACGCAAACCCTGGTTCGTGCCGAGCAGGTGGAGGTCATCCGCCTGGTCGTCCCGGCGGGCAAGGAGATCGAGGAGCATAAGGCCAAGGGCGAGATCGTCGTGCAATGCCTGGAGGGGCGGGTGGCCTTCACCGCCTTTGGCAAGGCGCAGAACCTTGAGGCCGGGAAGCTCCTCTACCTGCCCACGGGCGAGCCACACTCCGTCAAGGGCATCGAGAACGCCTCGCTCCTGCTGACGATCCTCCTGCCCAAGCACTGAGTCGAGGATGCCGCCATGCCACTCTCTCCGCTGGAAGCAGCCCACCGGGTCAACGAGAAGGTCACGGTGGAAATGCTCGTCAAAGCGGCGAAGAACTGTCTGCACTGCTCGCAAATCTTCCTCGATTCGGAGGAAGACCACCACGACCCAAAGAATTTCGCCGTGGCTGTGACCGAGATCGGGAAAGGCAAGTTCAGGGAAGCGAAGGTTGATGACCCCGCCGGTCACTTCAAGGGCAAGACCTTCCGAGTTACCGGGGTAGTGACGGTGAAGGATAACCAGCCTCAGATCGAAGTGGACGACCCCAGGCAAATTGAGGTCGTGGAGTAAGGCACGAGCCAAGGGGATTCACGTCAACCGACCACCGGCGGAAGGCATAACCCGCTCTTGGCCTGGAGCCGCAACGACTCTAGCTCCTGCAAGAAAGCCTGCATCTTCCTGAAGCGACCGAGGGCGAAGGGAATCACCGCTTCCAGGTGAATCCGGTTGATGGGCTTTATCAGGTAAGCCCAAACGTGGTCGGCACCGCCACGCCTGATCTGTGCCGGGTCGAAATGGGCGGCTGCGACAACGAAGGGAATCCGCCCCGCCAAACAAACCTCCTCGGCGGCGTCCACAAGGTCCATGTCCGGTAGTTTACAATCTGCAATGACCAGATCGGGTGCGTGCTGGCGGCAATGCTCGATCAACTCTCGGCCTGTCCCAGCGGCGGACACGAGCTTGTAGCCCAGCGCTGGCAAGACAGTCTGGTAATGGACACGCATTTCCGCTTGGTGATCGGCGGCAATGATGCGCACCGGCGGCGCAATCGTTATCTCACCTGGCATGGCCTATGTTCCTTCGTCGTCCACCAGCAAGTGGCACGCATCCGTGGACGGTGAGTGAAAGGACAAGACGTTGAAGCGGCCAACGTAGCACACGCTATGCCAGGCTCCTGAAAAAATGCGCACCTGACGAAAGCCGCCAGGTGACGTGGACGGACGGTGTGCGGTCGTGACCCCGGACCTGTGCGGTTTTGGCCAGCGGGCGACAGCCTCCCGACCGCTGGGCGACCACGGCCCAAACAGAAAACGGGGGGATTTTTGCTGTGCCGAGTGGCTTTCCCTCGCTCCCTGGCTCTCGGCACGGAAGCTGCTCAAACGCACCAGCGAATTCGATTTATCAAGCGGCGTCCATCTGGCGATCAGTGAAACAGGCGAAGGAAAGGAGAAGTAACGGAAGGAGTCCCGAACGGTAATCGCTGCGGTGGGTGGCCCAAGGTGCCAGTGCTAATGGCGATCCCAAATGCGATGTAACGGACGCCACATACCGAGGCGGCTGATAACCATCCGCCACCGCCACAACAGGAAGGAGGCAAACCAGTCGATACTACGATTAGCGCATCGTGGATTCCGCCCCCTGACTGGATTTCGGCTCATACTGCCTTGGCTGGCTCTCGGACGTCGAACGGTTGAGCCTCCAACAGACCTGACAGGGAAATACCGATCTACGCAGTGGCGGATTCCAAATCAACAGCCCTCGGCCCCGAAGCATTTCAGCGGGGCCGAGGGCTGTCTTTTTCGGGCCGCAGGTGCCGAAGACTATCCTTTTTTCGGCAATCCTCGTGTTGCCCACGAAGGGCTGTTATCAGCGTCAACGTGTGCGGCATCGGCGTCTTCCAGCAGCAGTTCCTTGCCGTCGAAGGGACAGGGTGCGGACGCTGCTTGTCGGCCAGGGTTGGAGCATTCACCCTGGCAGTAGTGTGGACACTGTGGCTGCTGGCAGGACTGTTGCCAGTCACTTACGACGGGAGGTAGTTGCGGCAGGTGCTTGCAGATGAGGGTGTGCGTGTCGTTGGTGAGAAAGCTCGTGGTCATCTCGTTCCCTCCTTGCGAATGGGTCTTGAAGGGCTGGATCACCAATGGCCTTCACAATAACGAAGATCGCCGTGTAAGGGCCAGACCAGTTTTGCTTCCAAAGCCGTGTGCGTTTTTGTCGCAGGCTGTGCGGAGCGGCCACTTATTCTCCATCTTCTCAGCAGCGTAAACGCCTGAAGAAGTCGAGACTCAGTACTTCGATGTTGTGACCGGTAGGCGTTGAGGAAAGGCGGATGGACGCAAGCTCCCTCCCTAGAATGACTTGTGCCACCAAGTCCATCCCGGGAGGGAACCAGGCGCCGACAGCAGTATACCATCACCGCCCGCGCTCTTCACCAACACTCCGCGCAGCTGTGCCAGAAGCACCTGCGCCTCAAGGACCACGGCCCCAAGTGTACCGCCGTCACCCTGCTGACCCTGCTCTTCTACGCCGCCGCCCGCATCACCTCCCTGGCCGCCGCCTGCGGCTCCCTGTCCCAAGCGCCGTCCGACACCGCCGTGCGGACCGCCCTGCTCGCTACCCTGCCCCAGATCAGCGAACTCCAGCGCCGCCTCAACCGTACCCTGCAAGGCGACCTTCCCAAGGCCCTCCGCCGCCGCCGACAGCCCTTGGCCATCGACCTGACCCTGCTCCCCTACCACGGCGAGCCCCTGGAGGACGCCGACGAGGTCTACCGCGGCCAGGCCAAGGAGGGCACCAGCCACTTCCACGCCTACGCCACCGCCTACGTCATTTGCAAGGGCCAGCGCTTTACCGTGGCCCTGGACTACGTCCACAAGGGCGACGACATGGCCGAGGTGGTCAAGCGTCTGCTGCGTCAGGCCGCCAAGGCCGGCATCAAGCCGCGCTACCTCCTCATGGACCGCGGTTTCTACAGCGTCAGCGTGATCCGCTACCTGCAGGCGGCCCGCTGCCCGTTCCTGATGCCGGTGCCCTGCAAGGGCCGCAAGGCCGATCACCCCAAGGGGCCGAGCGCCACGCGCGTGTTCCACCTGCGCCAACGCGGCGGCTGGTCACGCCACACCCTGAAGGGCGGCGACGGGCGCACGGCGACGATATCGATTTGCGTGAAGTGCCGCAACCTGCGTGGGGAGCGGAAGAAGCACGGACGTCAGGCGCTGGTGTACGGCTACTGGGGCCTGTCGCCATCGAGCGGGCAGTGGGTGTACGAAACCTACCGGCAGCGGTTCGCGATCGAGACGACCTACCGGCAGTTGCGCGAGGCGCGAATCCGGACCTGCACGCGTGATCCGTTGTTGCGGCTGTTGTACGTGGGCATCGCGCTGATCCTGCGGAACGTGTGGGTGTGGCTGCACTGGGAGGTACTGTCGCACCCGCGGCAGGG
>Ga0116225_1001340_pt1 | contig 17750 bp, 27 predicted proteins | sample Sb_taG_8_FD_88968 | JGI IMG/M metagenome (GOLD analysis project Ga0116225, IMG submission 88968) | Peat soil microbial communities from Weissenstadt, Germany - Sb_50d_c_BC metaG | ecosystem: Environmental > Terrestrial > Soil > Wetlands > Peat | place: Germany: Weissenstadt | collected 2010-09-21 | reverse complement strand
CGCTGCTGAACGACCAGACCGGCCGGTGGTCGTGGTCGCGTCAGGTTTATGGCCACGCCTTCTCCGCCTATCGCGGTACCCTCGGCGCTCAGACCACCCTCGGCGTGACCCGCAACGATCAGCACACCTCGATCATGGGCTTCTACGACAGCCCGACCCCGTCCTGGCTGTGGGCTACCGCCCTGACCGCCGCCGTGGCCGTCAGCGTCCGCGCCGACCCGGCGCTGCCGTTACAAACCATCGCCCTGCAAGGGGTGCTGGCCCCGCCGCTGCAATCGCGCTTCGTCCTCGGCGACCGCAACACCCTGCTGTATGACGGTATTTCAACCTTCACCGTCGCCTCGGACGGCACGGTGGCGTTGGAAAACGTCATCACAACCTACCAGAAGAACGCCTTCGGCGACCCGGACAACAGCTATCTCGAAGTCGAGACGCTGTTCACCCTGGCCTTCGTTCTGCGCGCCATGCGGTCGATGGTCACCAGCAAATACGCACGCGTGAAACTGGCCGCCGACGGCACCCGCTTCGCCCCCGGCTCGGCCATCGTCACCCCGAAGATCATCAAGGCCGACATCATCGCGAAGTACCGCGAGTTGGAATACGCGGGCCTCGTGCAGCGCACCGACGTCTTCAAGGCCAACCTGATCGTGCAGCAGAACGCTAGTAATCCGAACCGGATCGACGTCCTGTGGCCGGCCATTCTCATCGATCAGCTTCGCGTCTTCGCGCTGCTGGCTCAGTTCCGCTTGCAATAAGGGGCCGCGACCATGGCTGACACGACCAATCTTCTCGCTGGAACCGCGTATTTTTCCGTCGATGGGCAAAGCTACATGCTGGAGGCGAAGGTCTCCTACTGCGTCTCGTCGGTGAAGCGCGAGACGCTCTCCGGCATGAGCGGCGTCGCGGGGTACAAGGAGACCCCGATCCCCGGCTATATCTCCGCCACCCTGCGCGACGCCGCCGGCCTGACCGTCGGCGACTTCAACGCCATGACCAACGTCACCGTCACGGTGCAGTTGGCGAACGGCAAAACCATCGTCGCCTCCAATGCCTGGACCGTCGATAGCCAGGAAGTGGACGCCGCCGAGGCCACCTTTGAAGTCAAATTTGAAGCCATCACCGTCGAGGAGTCCTGATCATGGCCGAGCTGCAAGACGAACTGGTCATTACCCTGCGTAAGCCGGTCAAGCTGGGGGCCGAGATCTACGAATCCCTAACCCTGCGCGAGCCGACCGCCGGCGAGGTCGAGAAGGCGACGGCGGCGGGCGGCGGCCAAAAGTTCATCAACACCCTGGTCGGCCTCGTCGCGGGGGTGCCGCGCCCTGCCATCGACAAGATCGGTGTCCGCGATGTCGCTCAGGCCGGGGACTACCTGCTGGGTTTTATCAACGCTGGCCAGACGACTGGCGAAGTCTGATCGCGCCGTTGACGCGGTTCTATGGCTGGGGGCCGCGTGACGCATGGTCCCTAACTGGAACCGAATTGGCATGGTGGGCCAGCGAGGCCGGATTGATGATGAAGGGAGGTAGCCGTGGCAAATAAGTTCCAGATCGAAGTCACGGCTGCCGACAAGGCTACCTCCGTCATCGACAGGATCAACAAAAAGGTCGGGGACGCCACGAATCGGTTCAGCAAAGCTGGGGCCGGCCTCGGCCTTCCCGATGCCGGGGACTTTTCCAAGATAGGCAAGGGAATCGCCGAGGTCGGCGGCGTTGCTGGTAGCGCGGCGGCGAAGATCGCCTCGCTATCGGCGCCGGTCGCCGAACTCATGGGCGCCGGAACCTTGGCCGGGCTGGTGGCAATGGTCGATAAATGGATGCAGGCCGGGGCGGCCATGACTCGCACCTCGCACATCACCGGGGTGGCGACGGATGATTTGCAGAAGCTGGCGGGGGCCGGGCGTCTGGTTGGTGTCAGTTCCGACACGATGATGAATAGCCTGCACTCGCTCGGCAATGTCATGGAGGCTGCTGAATATAACCGTAATCCGGCCGCGCTAGCCGCTTTCAACGCTCTTCACCTCACGATGCGCCGCACAGCCACCGGCGCGCAGGATTCGGCCGATATGTTCGTGCAGTTGGGGGATGCCGTCAAAAACGGGGTGAACCCGCAGGCGGCCGAGGCGCTCATGTCGATGATTGCAATCCCGCCCGAAGTATACGAGCTGCTGCATCGAGGTTCCGCCGAGATCAAGGCGCTTGAGGACGAGGTGGTGCGGCTCGGCGCCGTTATGTCCCCGGACGCCGTCAACCGGGCCGACCAGTTGGCCGCCGCGCTCAATCGTCTGGGTGTCGCCGCCGATGGTGCCAAGAACAGGCTCATCGACGCCAACACTCATGGGGCGGCGAGTTGGTTCGATAATTTGACGAATATCCTGGTGCACCCGGACGAAGCGGCGGAGGAATTGAAGAAGGCCCGTACCTGGGTGGCGGTCGTCAAAGAGGTCGCCAAGCATGTTGATGCTGGTGTAGGTCTGAATGAGGATTTGAACTCCAAAATTCGCGCGACTCTCCTGCCTAAAATGAATCACGCACCCCTTACCATTGGCGACGCTAACGTCTATACCGCCCGCATGGTCAGGGGCGCCTTGCCTGCGGCTCTCATGACCCCAGCCGCCGCGTCGGCCGACGCCTATGTGGACCGCGTGAACAAGGCCACACCCGGTGGCAGCGGCGATGCCTCGCCGAACCACCATACTCTGGCCGACCGAAACAACAACCCCGGCAACCTCCGCTCCTGGGGCAATTCCCCGGTTGTCAACGGCTATGCCCAATTTCCCGACCAGGAAACCGGCCTCTCCGCCGCTGTCGCCAATCTCATGGCAAAGCGCCAGCACGGCCTGAACACCATCAACGGGATCATCGGCGATCCGACGTGGGGCTGGGCGCCGGCCAAAGATGGCAACAATGTCCCTGCCTACGCCAATACCGTCTCTGGTGCGACAGGAAAGGGGGCGGATGACCCTCTTGACCTGACCGACCGCCAAACCCTGGCTTCGATGATGAAGGGGATCGTCAAGCAGGAGGGCGGCAGCCCGATCAGCGACGAGAAGATTTATGCCGCCGTCGATTCTCGGCTGGCCGGGCAGCAGGGCCAGCAGCCCGCGCAGGGCCAGCCTCAGCATATTGAGGTGACAATCCATAATGCACCCGCTGGCATGACTGCGACTGCTCAAACCAATAGCGGGGCCGTGGGCATGCCCCGCATCAACTACGCCATGCCCACGACGGTGACGCCATGAACCTCCCCAACATCGGCGGCGCTGGGCAGAAACTGCAATCGACGATGACCGGGGCGACCAGCGCCATTGCGCGGCTGGGAGGAGATCTCGGTCTTGCTGGGGGCTCCGGGAATTCATCCACGGCGTGGATGACGAATATGCTCCCGGCGTCCTTCCGGGGCATACGCTTCAACGCGCTCAGCATCGTCAGGGTTGCTGCGCGACGGTACGCCGTCCACGAGTACCCCTTCCGTGATGACGTTTGGGCTGAGAACCTCGGACGTGCCGCCAACCGCTATATCGTTGATGGTTTTTTCGTCAACGGGGGCTTCGGCAAGGGGTATGCCGCCGATCAAATGACGGCGGCATTGGTGACGTGGATCAAGCCGGGGATGGGGCATTTTGTCCACCCGACGCTCGGCACCTTGGCCCTCACCATGCTGGATATGGCGGAAACCCAGAAATGGGAGAATGGGCGGTATGTCGGCTTTCGGGCGTTGTTCGTTGCCACTCCCAAAAGTGCCCCTCAATTCCCCGGCGTGCAGACAAACACGGCCGCCGCCGTCACCGCAGCCGCCACAGCAGCAAAGGCTGCCGCCGCCACTGATTTCCTGACCAAAGCCGCCTCCGCCCTCAAATCCGGCCTTTCCGCCGTCAATATGGCCGTTTCCACCGTCGCCAAATGGGCCAGGGCGGCGCAGAGCCTGATCAACGACGCCACCAACCTGTACAACATGGTCGGCTCGCTGATCGCGCTGCCGGGCCAGTTGGGGCGCTATTTCGGCGGGCGCAGCAAAACCCTCAATGGCAATAGCGTCTCTATTCCTTCGGCCACCTCGGTTACGGCGCTGATCGGCGCCGGGGCGGTCGCGCGCGGGACCTATTCGGCGGCGCAGACCAATCTCGCTGCCGCCGCCGCCAGCCTGACGGCGGGCACGGCGCCCGCGTTCGCGGCTGCGGCACAGGCTTTGGCCGATGCGGTCGCCGCTTCAGCCGTTGATCCAGCCGACGCCGTCCGCCTGCTGACTTCTCTCGCCAGCCCACTCCCGACCGCGCCGACGACGGCAACCCCGACCGGGGTTGCCATGGCGACGATGCAATCCGCGACCGGCGACCTGTTCCGCCGCTCGGCCGTGATCGCCCTGGCCCAGGCATCGTCAACCTATCAGCCGTCGTCCTATGATGACGCAGCCTCTCTGCGGAGCGCCATGGCGGCGCTGATCGAAGCGGAAATCACCATGGCCGGTGACCAAGGCGAGGACGCCACCTATCTGGCCCTGCGGACGCTGCTTGGCGCGGTCGTTCAGGATTTGACGGCACGCGGCGGCAGCCTCGCCAGCGTCGTCACCGTGACCGTCGGCGCGTCACTACCGGCCCTGGCGCTGGCGCAGCGGCTATATCAAGACCCCGGCCGGGCCGGGGAGCTGGTCACACAGGCCAGCCCTCGGCATCCGGCGTTCATGCCGCTGTCGTTCAAGGCTTTGGCGAAGTGACTGGCGTCACGCGAGCGCCTTTTAGAACTGCGGCAAAGACTTTATTTTTGTAAGCGCGGAGTGGATATTCTCAAGCGCAACAAGTATCGCCCCAAGAAATAGAACGGAAACCCAGATGGTCCCGTGAACCAACATAAGCTGTTGTGTTGCTTCCTGACCTGAATTCAGCGGGATCATGGTTAATGCCTGAATCCAATTATAGAGCGCCATCACCACAGCGATAACGGACGCAATAATCTTTACGCCGGATACTATTGCTCCGCTTATAAGGTCGATCATTTGTACGCTCCAATCTTTTTGTCCAAAAACGTGGGGCGCCGCTTTCGCATTTCGGTCATTTTGACTCTGATCTGCCGTGACCAAAGAGGTAGGCGGCAATTTTTCTCAAGGAATTCGCGGAGGTCAATAATCTCCCCAGTTTCTGCATCAGCTAGCGCAGAGATATTGTCTCCTCGAAATGTTCTTGGCGCCTTGGCCTTATGGCAGTACGCGGACCAATAAATCGTTCCTTCTTGATCAATTACTATATCGTTTACGGTGATATGTCTTGATGACCCCGGAGAAGACCCGCCACTGTAAGTTATGATGATGTCGAACGGAGTTGATGGGGTGGCCCGAAATTCGGCGCGGTCACGCAGCCATTCATCTTCTTGATCGTTAGTTGTGTGATCCGATTGCGCCGGTTGTTTGCCGACTTCCTTGTGCTTCCTCGACCTGACCGCGCCGCCGGAAAGAGCAAAAACCCCAACTAAGAATAGCGCAAACCATACAATCGCAAGAAGCGTGGTTCCCATCTGACCCTCCCGTGCAGAAAGTCAGAGACTGTGCCACCGGTACAATCGGGAGTCGAGTCATCCACGCAATTTGGCACCACCTTCGATGAATTCGACGCCGGCCGCCTCAAGGGCGCTCCGGATGGTCGAAAGCGTCTTCGCTGTGGCAGCGGGAATGCCATCAACGGCTTCGAGTCGCTGCACTGTGTTGAGGCCGACATTGGCGTGTTCAGCCAATTCTCTGGCGGACCAACGCACGAGTGCGCGACCAGCACGTATTTGAGCACCGGTCAGCATGGGGCGTTTTTCACCAAAGATAATGCAATTTGGTTGATGTATGGCTCTCTCATGGGGTAATTTACACCATGAGGTGATGCGCGGCAAGGCGCGTCGCTTCCGGCAGCAGGGCAACGGTTTGGCGACCGCCCTGCTGCCGGCCTCGTCGCCGAGACGGACCGAACATCCGCGCCGACGGCTCGTCACCAACGGCTTTACAGGAGCCATCAATGACCGCCCAGAAAATGCACCATCCCGCGCCGGCTTACAACGGTACCGAAGTCCGCGACAATTCTATCAACGGGGAGGGTAATGAATGAACGCCATCGCTCCCATCTCCGTCACCGACATCAACACCACCGTCAGCCACGACCCGCGCATTTTGGATGTTCGCGTTGCTGCCCGCCTTGGCTATGAGCGGCCAGCCGATATCCGCGAGTTGATCGAGCGCAACGCCGATGAACTGGCGACCTACGGGGAGGTTTTCCGTACGGTACGGAAAACTGGTTCCAAGGGTGGCCGCCCCGGTAAAGAGTTCTGGCTGAACGAAGCCCAGACGCTCCTCGTCTGCATGTTCAGCAAGACCGACGCCGCCGCCACCGTCCGCAAGGAAGTGATCGAGGTCTACATGGCCTATCGCCGCGCCGCGCTGTCGGGCGACCTGCCCGCCAGCATCGAGAACTCTCCGCATGTCCAGAATGCGCGGCGGATTCTGCAAGAAGAGCGCGAGGCCGTCGCCGAGGAGCGGACACGGACGGCCCAGCGCAAGGCCGAAGCCATGGCCATCCGCGAGAAGCGGCTGCTGGTCAAGGACTGCAAGGCGATGCACGGCCCGCAGAAGGCCCAGGCCCTGGCCGTCAAGCTGGGCCTATGGACCGATGTCGGCATGCCGGAGTTGAACGTCACCAAGCCCGAGCAGCACCAGCTCGGCTTTCCCACGGCCACCCTGCGCGACGGCATGGCCTTCTTCGTCGTCGGCGGCAAGGTGGTGACTGTCGATACCGCCGATACCGCCCTGAAGGACCAGGACGAGGCGATGGTGGTGCGCAACTGGAGCGCCCGGCCGCAGATGCCGTTCGTCTCCAAGGTCTGCGTGATCCAGAACTACGGCGACCGCCCGGCGCAAAACGCCATCGCCCATCTGCCCGCCGAGCGGATGCTGGGCACTCAAGTCGCCACACACCGTGAATGCCGCATCCTCGGCCGCGTGCTGGCGGTCGAGACTCTCGACTAACCGCACCGCGCACCATTTTTCAGCCTTCAAGGCCGCTCCTCACCGGGCGGCCTTTTTCTTTGGGGTTTCCCGATGACCGACTTCCCCGACGACCTGATCCTGCGCATCAACGGCCAGGAGATTTCCGGCTGGCAGGGAATCCGCGTCACCACCGGTTGCGAGCGCCTGCCCAGCGATTTCGAGGTGTTGCTGACCGAACGCTACCCCGGCGAGGTCGATGCATTGCTCGTCCAGCCCGGCGACCGGGTTGAGGCGATGATCCGCAAGGACGCGGACACGACCGACCGGATTTTGACCGGATTTATCGACCGCTATACCTCCAGCATCGACAAGCACGCCCATTCGGTCCGCATTTCCGGGCGCAGCAAATGCCAGGACCTCGTCGATTGTTCGGCGATTTGGTACAGCGGGCAAATCAACGCCACCTCGGCCTTCGATATCGCCACCAAGCTGGCGGGGATCTTCGACATCACCGTGGATGGAGACCCGGCAACTGAAATCGCCGAGGGCGGCGTGATCCCGCAGATCAACATCATGTGGGGCGAAACGCCATTCGAGATCATCGAGCGGATCGCGCGGTTCCGCCGCATGCTGGTCTATGACACCCCGGACGGAAACCTCAAGCTCTCGCGGGTCGGCACCATCAGCCAGGATTGCGGATTCGAGGAAGGCATCAACGTCGAGCGGGCGCAAATCACCTATTCGATGGATCAGCGCTACAGCGAATACATCACCCGCACCCTGACGATGTCGAAGTTCGAGGATTCTTCCATCGGGGTGTACAGCGACGTGCAGGGTTATTTTCACGACGCTGGGGTCAAGGCGAAGACCGGTTTCGACGGAAACCCGCGCTTCCGGCCGAAATTCATCATCGTCGAGAACGGCGGCAAACAGGGGCCGGAAATCGCCCGGCAGCGCGGCGAATGGGAAGCCGCCCGCCGCTTCGGCCGTTCGGCACAACTGCACCTCACCACCAGCACATGGCGCGATGTCGGCGGCAATCTATGGACGCCGAACAAGCTGGTCCATCTCGACCTTCCCTCCCTCAAGATCGTCGATAAAACCTGGATCATCTCGGAAGTGACGTTCCGTCGCGACGAAACCGGCACCCATGCCGACCTCACCATCATGCCGCCCCAGGCCTTCGAGCCGCAGCCGACGCTGATGCAGCCGGTGATGGCCGAGATTACCGAAGGACAGGGCCAACCGAACGGGAAACCGCAATGATCCACGGAGCGCTCGACCGGCTGTTCCGCCGCGTCATGATGATGGTCTGCCCCTGCCGCCTGACCACCGCCACCGATACCGGCCCTGCGCAGATGTGGCAGATCGACCTCGGCGACGGGGAAATCCGCGACAACATCCCGCGCCTGGGCGAATGGGGGCTGTCGTCGCTGCCGCCGGCTGGGTCTGACGGCCTCGCGATCTATATCGGCGGCGACCGCTCCAATGGCGCCGTCATTGCCACCGGAAACCAGGGCGCTCGCATGCGGGGTCTGAAATACGGCGAAGTGGCCATCCATGACGACCAAGGCCAGTCGGTCTACATCACCCGCTCCGGCATCGTCATCAACGGCGGTGGCAAGCCAGTCACGATCACCAACACGCCCAAGGTCCGAGCGGAAACGCCGCGCCTAGAGGTAACGGGCGACATCATTGAAAATTGCGATACCCAGACCAACACGGTGGCCCAAATGCGCGCTCTGTATGACGCCCATACCCACGGCGGCATCCTGCCGGGCGGCGGATCGACCACCACGCCGAGCAACCATCAATGACCGACATCGCAACCCTCTGGTCACCCGCCGAAGGGCGCGGCGATTGGGCCATCTCCGGGGCCGACCTGCAAAGCGGCGACGATCTGGTGACAGCCGTTCTGGTTTCTCTTTTCACCGATGCGGCGGCTCGGCCCGATGACGTGATCCCCGATGGCACCACCGACCCGCGCGGCTGGTGGGGTGACCTGGGCGAAGATGTCCCCATCGGCTCCCGGCTGTGGCTGCTCGATCGCTCCAAGGCCACCGCCGAGGTACTGCTCAAGGCCCGCGACTACATTATCGAGGCGCTGCAATGGCTGGTCGATGATGGCGTGGTCGAGTCGTTCGACATCGCCACCGAATGGACCACGCCGACCATGCTCGGCGCCCGCGTCGTCGCCCACAAGGGTGACGCGACCCTGACCTGGGTCTGGCAAGGATTCTGACATGCCCTTTACCCGCCCGACGCTGTCCGACCTGCGCAATCAGGTCGCGCAGGACATTGCTGCGGCCGCGCCCGGCACCGACGCGCTGTTGCGCTTTGGCAACCTGAAGACCACCGGCAACGCCCAGGCCGGCCTTGCCCACCTGCATTACGGCTATCTGGACTGGATCGCCCTGCAGTCCAATCCGTTCACCGCGACCGACGAATTCCTCGAGGCCTGGGCCGGGCTGGTTGGCATCATTCGCAAGTCGGCGACCTCGGCGGCTGGCATCGTGCAATTTACCGGCGCGCCCGGCGTCGATATCCCCGTTGGGACCGCCCTGGCGCGCGGCGATGGCGTCGCCTTCATCACCACCACGGACGGAGTCGTCAACGGGGCTGGGGTGGCGTCTGTCGCTGCCGTAGCCGTAGCCGACCCCACCGGCCTGACTGGCGCTTTCGGCAACTGCCCTGCCGGCACGGTGATGAACATCGGCGCCGCCATCTCCGGCGCGCAGTCGAGCGGGGCTGTCACCACCGCCTTCATCGGTGGCGCCGATCTGGAGACGGACGATTCGCTACGCAGTCGCATGCTTGCCCGCTACCAGGCACCGCCGCAGGGCGGCTGCCAGAACGACTATCTCGGCTGGGCGCTGGCGGTGCCGGGCGTGACGCGGGCCTGGGTGGCACCCAATGGCTTCGGCGCCGGGACGGTCGTCGTCTATGTGATGCTCGACGTCTCCGAGGCGGCCTATGGGGGATTTCCTCAAGGCTCGAATGGCGTGGCAACTGCAGACACTCGCGGCACGGCGGCGACCGGCGACCAACTGACCGTCGCCAATGCCATCCTGCCGGTACAGCCGGTGACGGCTCTGGTCTACGCCTGCGCCCCTATCGCCAACCCCGTCAACTTCACGATTTCAGGTCTGTCCGGAGCATCGGCAGCGACAAAGGCGGCGATTGCGGCGGCCATCACCGGAGCCTTTATCCTTTATGGCGCTCCGGGCGGAACGGTTGACCTGTCGGTCATCGAAACGGCCATCGCCCTCATCACAGGTACCGCTCCCTTCGTGATCACCTCCCCGACCGCGAACATCGCCAGCGCAGCCGGCGCGCTCCCCACGCTCGGAACCGTCACCTACATCTGAGGCTGAGCCATGCCCGCACCGGCCCATTCCGCCGCAAATTATCTGTCGGCGCTGCAATCCCTCATGCCCAGGGGCCGTATCTGGCCGCGTGAGCCCGACGCCACCATGACGGCGGTTCTGTCGGGCCTAACGCCGGTCTATGAGCGCCAGAACGCCCGCGCAAACGCCTTGCTCGTCGATGCCTTTCCGGCCACCGCCTATGAACTGCTGCCGGAATGGGAATCGACGCTGGGCCTGCCTGATCCCTGCGCAGGGGCATCGCCGACCCTGGCTGCTCGTCGTGCCCAGGTCGTCGCCCGGCTGACGGGTCTCGGCGGCCAATCCGTCGCCTACATGATCGCCTACGCCGCCAACCTCGGCTACGCGATCACCATCACCCAATTCGCCCCCGCCCGCGTCGGTCAAAGCCGCGTCGGCATGCCGCTCAATGGACCGGCCTGGGCGCATGCATGGCGGGTCAATTCCCCCCTGAACACCGTGCGTCAATCCCGCGTCGGGTCGGCCGCCGCAGGCGAGCCGCTGGCGTCGTGGGGCAACGCCGTATTGCAGTGTGAGCTGGGTGAAATCGCCCCGGCCCACACCACCATCATCTTCGCTTACACCTAAGAGGCCCCCATGTATCGCATTGACGATCCGTCCGCCGCCGCGACGCTTCCGGTGCCGGAAGCCGCCCTTACAGAAGGGTTTTGGACCGAGGGAAATCCTGCCGCCGGCACGCCGGCCACGCTCGAGCGGGCGAGCTGGTTCAACATGGTTCAAGAGGAGCTGGTTAGCATTGTCACGGCCGGCGGAATTACCCGTAGCAAGGTCGTTTACAATCAAGTGCTCCTCGCTCTGAAAAAGCTCTTCCAGGCGGCGGCTTCCATAAATTCCAAGACCACGCTTGCGAGCTATACCTATGCCGTCACCGATCTCAACGCGCTGGTGCGTCGTTCCAATGGCGGCGCGGCGATGACCGACATATTGCCGGGCTCTACAGCGGGAGTGATGCCGGTTGGCTGGGTAACAACCTCCGTCAATAACGATGCGACAGCCTCGATCACCATCACCGTTGGTGCCGGCGGTGGTCAAATCGACGGAGGGGCGTCCGTGGTGGTCCCTCCCGGTAAAAGCGTGACGATTTCCTCCGATGGAACAAATTACTGGAGCGGCGGCATCGCCACGCTCGGGGCGACTCCCCCCGGCGAGGTGGCTCATTTCGCCGGAACGACCGCGCCGGCCGGCTGGTTGACCGCCAACGGCGCGCTGGTCTCGCGCACCACCTATGCCGCGCTGTTTGCCGCCATCGCGCCGTCGCTGGGCGCCTGCACGATTTCCATCGCCGCCCCGGCGGTGGTCACCTTCGCGTCGCATGGCCTCGTCGCCGGCAGCCCGGTGTCGTTCGAGACCACCGGCGCCCTGCCGACCGGGTTGACGGTCGGGACGACTTATTACGTGCTGGCGGCCGGGCTGACCGCCAACAGCTTCGAGGTTTCGACGACGGTCGGTGGCGCGGCTGTCGTCACCACCGGCGCGCAGTCTGGCGTGCAGACGTTGAGGCCGGTGCCCTTTGGTCCAGGCGACGGCGCGACCACCTTCGGCTTGCCCGATCTGCGCGGCGTGTTTGTGCGCGGTGTCGATGCCGGGCGCGGGCTGGATGCTGACCGCGCCGGGGTTTTTGGCTCCTACGAGGCCGACCAATTCGCCAGCCACAGCCACGATGCCGGTTGGGTCCAGACCGCCGCATCCTCAACAACCGCATGGTCCTGGTACGGCGGCAATACCGGCCGCTACACCGGCACCGCCGGCGGCACAGAAACGCGCGGCAAGAACGTCGCCTTGCTCACCTGCATCAAATACTGAGGGGCCTGACCATGGACATTTATCACTACGATCCGGCGACCGGGGCCTTGACCGGGGTGGCGCAAGCCGAGGCCAGTCCGCTTGAGGACGACGTTTGGCTGATCCCCGCCAACGCCACCAGCGTGGCGCCGACGGCGGCGCAGCCCTTGACCTGTCCCGTGTTCGACGCGGCGGCCAAGACTTGGTCGCTGGTGCCCGACTATCGTGGCCAGCCCGCCTGGAGCACCACCACGGCGCTGCCGGTGGCGGTCACCGAACTGGGAAAAACGCTGGCCGACCTCGGCCTGACCGCCGTGGAGCCGCCGGCCGGGCCGGTCAAATGGGACGGCGCCGCGTGGCAGCCGGATGCCGTCGCCATCAAGGCCGCCCACAACGCCCCCATCCTGGCGCAAATCGCCGCCCTCGATGTCTTCGTGCCGCGCGGCCTCGAAGATGCCATCGCCGCCTATGGCTGGGACGTGACCAAGCTGCCGGCGGTCCAACAGGAGCGGTTGGCGCAGAAGGCAGCCTTGCGGGCGCAGCTTCAGGCCTGACCGCCGTCCAAATCATCCCGACCACGGCCGCCGCGAGCGGCCTTTTTCATGCCCGAAAGGAGCCGCAATGGCTGCCAAAGAAACCGTCGACCTCGCCATTGGGGCCACCGCCGTCGCTGCGCCGTGGTGGTGGGAGGCGTTCTCCCAACTCGTCAATGTGTGGGTTCCGCCCGTCGTCGCCATTGCCGGCCTGCTGCTGATGATTCTCGCCGTCATCGAGAAGTGGCGGGCCATCACCCGACCGTCTGAATGCCCCATGTCTTGCGAGGACGAAATCAAATGACCGACATCACCTTCACCGGCCCCGCCACCAAGCTCGACCCGGACGACATCGCCCGCGCCGCGCAGACGTTGGGCTGCGACCCCGCCGCCGTCGCCGCCGTTTGCCACGTCGAGTCCAGTGGAGGCGGTTTCCTCCCTGACGGCAGGCCGAAAATCCTCTTCGAGGCGCAGACCTTCCATCGCCTGACCATGAGCCGGTGGGACAGCGCATATCCCGGCATTTCGTCGCCGCATTGGGACCGATCGCTCTACGGCGCGCCCGGCGGCCATCAGTACGACCGACTGGCCTCCGCCATGCAGCTTGACCAGTCGGCTGCGCTGCAATCGGCGTCGTGGGGCCTGTTCCAGATCATGGGCACCAATTATGGCCGCTGTGGCTTCGTGAGCATCGAAGCTTTCGTCGACGCCATGGTCGCCGGGGAGGGTGAGCATCTGGACGCCTTTGTCGGCTTCATCCGCTCCGACACGCGGCTGCTGGCGGCGATCCAGGGCCAGGATTGGCCGACCTTCGCCCGGCTCTACAACGGGCCGGCTTATGCCGAGAATCAGTACGACACGAAGCTCGCGGCTGCGTTCGACGCGGCGCACAGCCTGGAGGCTTGACCATGGCCGATGATCCCGACGACCTCGACATGTCCAACTGGGCCGACGGCATGGAGGATCCAGGATGGCTCGCGGTGATCGGCTCCGTGCTGGTTCTGGTCGGCCTGATTGCGGTGCTGGTCGCCCTCCGGTCGCTCCGGATCATCTGACCGTGGTCCCGCTCACCAAATCCCCCGCCGAAATGGCAACCGCCCTGGCGCTGGCTGCGCTGGTGCTCGCTCGGAGGCGCTGAAATGTCTCTCGCTTTCCTGTCCAAACTCTTTCGCAAGGATTCCCCCATGTCCAATACCGATCCGAACGCCCCGGCCGCCACCACGCGCACTCTCGATGTGGTGCGCGCCAACATCACCGCCGCCAAGGTGGCCGACGAAGCCGCGCAGACCGCGCTCGACGCGGCCACGCTGGTCAAGCAGCAGTCGGCCGACGCCCTCAAGGCGCTGGTGGCCGAGGGCCGTAGCATTCTCGACGCGGCCAATGCCGAGTTCAGCGCCATCGAGTCCAGCATTGCCGGCACCGTCGCCAAGGTCGAGACCGCTGTCGCGGATGTCGTGACGAGCGTCGAGACTGCCGTCGTGGGTGATCCCGCGCCCGTCGAAACCGTGGCCCCGGCGGCGCCCGTCGTCGCCCCCTGAAAGGACCGCGCCATGACCGACATTCTCACCCAAGGCCTGGGCGTGCTCGAACAGGTCGCGCCGACTCTCGCCACCATGATCGGCGGCCCGCTGGCCGGTACCGCCGTCTCCGCTCTGGAAGGTGTCTTTGGCCTCACGCCGACAGGAGACAAGGCGGCGGCGCTGACCGCTGTGGCGGCTGCCACGCCCGACCAGTTGCTTGCGGTCAAGGCGGAGAACGACAGACACGCCGAGGCTATGGCGAAGATGGGACTCGACACCGCATCGCTGACCTTCAATGACCGCGACAGCGCCCGCAAGCGCGAGGAGGAGGTGAAGGACTGGACTCCGCGCGCCCTGGCATTTGTTGCCATTGGGACGTTCGTCGCGATGGTCGCCTACGTGATGGCGGGGCACATGAACATGGATGGTAGCGCCGCCGCCGTGTTTGGAACCGTCATCGGTTATGTGTCGAGCAAGGCCGACCTGGTCTTGTCCTATTACTTCGGTTCGAGCGTGGCGGCCGACCAGCAGGCCTCGGCGTTTCGCAAGCAGTGGGTGGCATCGAAATGACTGTCGCCCTTATCGGCCTGACGGCCCTCGTCATTGGCGGAACTCTCCGCCATCTCCAGGGCGGCCTTGATGCCCAGTTCGGCCTGCACCGCTGGCAGGTCGTCGTCGGTTATGGGCTGCTCTCCATGCCCGCCGCCTACTCCTTCTGGGGCTTGCCGCTGTTCGGGGTGCCGCAGTTGGCGCTGCTGAAAGCCTGTGCCATGGCGGCGTTATTCGTGGCCGACATGCTGCTGAGCCAGGATTTCAGCAAACCGTGGAAGGTGCTGTGGCGATTCGGCGCGGCCCCGGTGCTGGTGGACCTGCTGACTGGCTGGTGGTCGGCCGTGCTGGTCGGCGGCATCCTGGCCGTCGGCACCTGGGCGCTCAAGAAATGGGGGCCGTTCATCCCGCTTTGGCACCCGATCTTCGATGGCTGGGAAGCGTGGTGGGAAGTGATGATCGGCGGCGTCACCGGCGCGGCCTGGGCGTTGGCGCCGCTGTTGGGTGGGTAGGCCGGCAGTCGTCAAGGATTTCTTGATGGGTGGGTTGCGCGGCGGCGCTTTTCCGCCCCGCCACCCTCTCTCAATCTACGGTCGGCCGCACGATGCGGCGCCAATGAGTAATGACACTCCCGCAGCCGCCGTTAAGAAAGGCGTTGGGGGCTCCATCGGAGAACATTGGCACCCACCCATCTCGCCAAATGACGACAGCGCAATTCTGGCGGTTGTTCATCACCAAGAACTGTTCATTACCTGCGTTCTTTGGAGGTTCACCCTCTACCCAGTCCATGGCTCAAGTGCTCCACTTAGATGTCGGTGTGCAGGGCTTCTTTCCCTGCTTGAATACGAGCCCAACAAGTAGGGCAAATCCATTCGCCATTTTTGAAGGCCCAACCAGCCTTCTTCGCATCGCGAGCAAGGAACCGATGGTTACGGATCGCCGACTGTTGGGTGTTCCCGGCCATTTCCATGGGTCCGTTATTCTCATCGGACCAGCACGGCTCGTCCGGGAAAATGATCTTGTGTTCCGACCTGTAATCGCAGCGGATTTCCATCCACACGGCCATGATCCGCTCCTTACAGGTCCGCCGGCCATGGCGACGGCATCGCGGATGGTTCCGCGAGTGCGGGCGATCTCGACCACGTCGGCATCGTCTCCGCCAGCGGTAGGCTCGCTGGCCTCAATGACCCACCCACCGTTGCGCTGTGGCGAGATGGCCCAACGGCCAGACTCGATCAGGTCGAGAATTTGCGCGTCAGTCAGTTTGCTCGGCATGACGGCTCCCTGGTGTCCTTGGGGTTACTCAGCAGCGCGGGCAGCCGCAGCCACAGAGCGCAAAATGTCCACTTTGGCGGCGGTGACGTAGACGGCGATATTGTCGGCCATGTCTTCGGCGCGGGTCAACGCAGCGCGCGCGGACTGCTCCAGGCTATCAGCCTGCGCATCAAGCGCAGCAGCAAACTTCGCGATATCCATCCTCATCTCCCCCCTCTGTAATCAGGCGTCGAACCCGACGCAAATTGCATCTCGAAAACCGCGCCCGTAACCAAGTTCCCCGGCGCGCCGAAGCGCCTGGGCGTGGTCTGCCTGCATGGCGTGATATCGACGGTCAAGGTCGCTATCCTCGACACGGTAACGGGCCAACTCCGCCTCGGCCTTCCGAAGCGCCATCACCAATCCCCGTTCGTCACCAGCCTTGATTTGACACGCGGCCGTGGACATCGGCTCTGCGCCAAAGTGAGCCTCTGCCGATCCGACAGTCGTGAACGTTTCGCCGCAGAAGAAACACGTCCAGCCGTGTTCGGGGAATGGATAGATGTCTTCGGCCATTACCGTCCCTCCTTACATAAACTCGGCATCTTCCATGGTCAGGCTCTCAAAGAGAGTGACCGTGGAGACGCGGATGACGAACGGTTTGCCACAATTTGGACATTCGGCATTGTTCGAGTCGCCGTCGTTGGTGTCCAGTCCGCGATGCCAAGTATCTTCCGTATCGTACTCGTATTCGCAGTGAGGACAGGTCGGGTTGCTCGGCATCCTTAGGCTCCCCGTGTATCAGTTGGCCGCGCCATTCGCGGTGCGGTTCAATTCGAGAGCCTGGAGCGAGTCGCCGTAGGCCAACAAGACCTGCGCCAGCACCCCCAACGCCCCCAGCTTTTCGCCTACGTTGCCGCATGGGGCCAAGAACTTGGTGATGGCGTCAACCGACCGGGCACCGTGTCGATCCCAGAACGGAGCCACCTCGGACGGAACGCGCATCTCGGCCAGAATTTTGGATTTTATCGTCACTGCCTGCTCCCCTCAGATGGAAATCGCGCGGGCGACGGCCCAGCCGTCCGCCGTCAGCGACGGTACACTGTAATCGCCGACCTTGAGCCACCGCAGAAGACCACGATTGCCGAGGGCAACGAGGGTCTTGCCGGCTGCCAGGCTAGCGGAGGTGGTCATGGTGTCCAGGGCCAAGCCCCGCAACACGTCATTCATTTCCTGGCTCAACGGCTTCATGGCCCCATCTCCCTAAAATTCCCGTTGCACGTCGCCGCGCTCACCCTCATAATGTACCCACGATACAAACCGGTGTCAATTCTAATTATGTGGGTACGTAATGGGGCGTCCGCCAAAGGGTTCAACCCCATCTGTGAGCAAGAAATTCAGGCTTAATGCCGACCTTTTGAAAGAGGTCGAAACGGCTGTTTCATGCGGGTCTGCGCCGGATTTGACGGCTGCCGTGGAGACAGCATTGCGGGACTGGCTGCGGAAGCTTCGGCGGAAGCCGAAAACGGCATCAGAATAGGCTCGGCAACCTATTTTGACGCGCCTCGGCATGCCACGCGCAAAACTCGTGTCCACCAGCAGTTGCTTTGGGGTGATATGATATGAAAATCGTCGTTGAGAGACACCAGCCAGACGGGACGTGGGCGACTACCGATCTCCGCCAGATAAAGGCGGGGGAGATTTACCGATACCCGGACACGCCGGAAATTGAGCATCGCGCAACCTGT
>Ga0116225_1001337_pt1 | contig 17762 bp, 14 predicted proteins | sample Sb_taG_8_FD_88968 | JGI IMG/M metagenome (GOLD analysis project Ga0116225, IMG submission 88968) | Peat soil microbial communities from Weissenstadt, Germany - Sb_50d_c_BC metaG | ecosystem: Environmental > Terrestrial > Soil > Wetlands > Peat | place: Germany: Weissenstadt | collected 2010-09-21 | reverse complement strand
GATTTTCATCGCGCCGGGATTTGAGTTTCGCCTGGTCAGCGCGCTGCTGACCAACTTTCACCTGCCGCAATCGAGTCTGCTGATGCTTGTGAGCGCGTTCGCCGGGCGCGAGCACGTGCTTGCAGCCTACCGGCATGCGGTTGAGGAGCGGTACCGGTTCTACAGCTACGGCGACTGCATGTTCATCGCGGGAGCTGTGCTCTCTGACCACTTCCAACTGTTAGACTCTCTAGCGTGACAGACCAAGCCAAGCCGCCAGTCTTTCTGCTCGACGCGATGTCGTTCATCTTTCGCGCGTACCACGCGATGCAGCGCAGCCGGCCCATGTCGACGCGGTCGGGGCTGCCGACGGCGGCGACTTACGTCTTCGTGAACATGATCAAGAAGCTGCGCCAGGACTTTGCGCCGAAGTATTTCGCCGCAGTGTTTGACGTGAGCGGCGAGGTCTTTCGCGACGAGCGCGCCCGCACCATGGGGAAGCTGCGCCGTTGGAATGCGAAGTCGCAGAGCTTTGAAGACGTGAGTTACGAGGGATACAAAGCCAAGCGCGAGGCCATGCCCGAGGACCTGCGGCGTCAGATTCCTTACATTCGCCGCGCGCTCGAGGCGCTGCGCATTCCTATTCTCGAGGCCGAAGGATTTGAAGCGGACGACGTGATCGGCACGCTGGCGCGCGAGGCGGCCGAACAAGAGCATGAGGTCTTCATCGTGTCCGGCGACAAGGACATGATGCAACTTGTGACGCCGAGCGTGAAGGTTCTGAACCCGCAGAAGGACAACTTGATTCTCGATCCCGCCAAGGTGACGGAGGCGCTGGGCGTGCCGCCGGAAAAAGTTGTGGACGTGATGGCGTTGCGCGGCGATTCGGTCGACAACATTCCGGGCGCGCCAGGCATCGGCGACAAAGGCAGCGTGGAGCTGATCAAGGAGTTCGGCAGCGTGGAGGCGGTTCTTGGTCGCGCCGCCGAGGTGAAGCGCAAGGCGTATCGCGAGTCGCTGGAGCAGAATCGCGACGCTGTGCTGCTGTCGAAGGAGCTTGTGACGATCGATTGCCGCGTGCCGCTGCCGCTCGACCTGCACGCGATGGAGACACAGGAGCCGGATCTTGAAGCATGCCGCGCACTGTTCACGGAGCTTGAGTTCACCTCGATGCTGCGGGACCTGGCGCCGGCGGTGGGCGGGCCGCAGGCCGAGTTGGTTGACGATCCCAGTGCGGATCAGGAAGCGGCGTTCTATGCGGCGGCTCGCTCGGGCGGGTTCGCCTTCGGGCTGGATGCGGCTGAGCCGGTTGCCGAGGAGTCGGAAGAAGAAGTGCCGGCGGTGCAGTCGCTGCTCGAGCTTGCCGAGGCTGCGGAGAAGAAGGCGAACTTTTATGTAGGTGTTTGCGCCGAGCCTGAGCGGGCGTTGCGGTTGCCGCTGACTGCGGAGTTGCGCGCATTGCTTGAGGACGCGAGCGTGACCAAGCGCGCGCATGACTGGAAGCTGGCGCTGCACGTTCTTGACGGAGTGGGAGTTGCGCTGCGCGGGCCGGTCGACGACACGATGCTGCTTTCGTATGCGTTGAACCCCACGCACGCAACGCAGTCGCTGGCCGATGTTGCGGCGCGGCATGGGCAAGGGCCGCCTTCTTCGCTGCCCGCGGCGGCCGCGACGATTCACGCACTGGCGCCGGCATTGCGCGAGGAAGCAGACAAGGCGGGCGTTTCGCGCGTGTATACCGAAATCGATTTGCCGCTGGCGCCGGTGCTTTTCCGCATGGAGCAGGCCGGAGTGCGCATCGATACAAAGGTGCTGGATGGTTTAGCAAAGCGGTTCGGCGCAGAGATCGAACGTGTCGGAGAACGCATCTTCGAGCTGGCTGGCGAGCGGTTCAATGTCAATTCGCCCAAGCAGCTCGGCGTCGTGCTCTTCACGAAGCTGGGGCTGCCTGCGCCGCCGAGCCGCGGGAAGACCAAATCCGTTTCGACCGCGCAGGATGTGCTCGAGTTCCTGGCGGAAAAGCACGAGGTGCCGCAGCTGGTGCTGGAATACCGGCATCTGGCGAAATTGAAGTCGAACTACGTAGATGCTTTGCCGCTGCTGGCCGACAGCGACTCGCGCGTGCACACGACATTCCAGGCAGCGGGCACGGCGACGGGCCGGCTGTCGTCGGTGAATCCGAACTTGCAGAACATTCCCATACGCACCGAGCTGGGCCGGGAAATTCGCGCGGCATTTACGGCCGCAACGGGGACGCAACTGCTTTCGGCCGATTACTCGCAGATCGAGTTGCGGCTGCTGGCGCACTTCTCGGGCGACCCGCTGCTGACGCGCGCGTACACGGAGGGCACCGATATTCATACGCTGACCGCGAGCGAGGTATTCGGCGTGCCTGCCGGGACTATGAACAAAGAGACACGCAACCGCGCCAAGGCCGTCAACTTCGGCATCGTGTACGGAATTTCGGCGTTCGGGCTGGCTGCGCAATTGGGGATTCCGCAGGCCGAGGCGAAGGCGTACATCGAGCGCTATTTTGCGCGTTACCAGGGCGTGAGGGCGTTCATTGAAAAAACACTGGATCAGACGCGGAAAGACGGATTGGTGCGCACCATGTTCGGGCGCATGCGGCCGATTCCCGATATCGAGAGCCGCAATCCAAACCAGCGCGGATTTGCCGAGCGCACGGCGATCAACACGCCGCTGCAGGGGACGGGGGCCGACCTGATCAAGCTGGCCATGATTTCGCTCGACCGCAAGCTCGCGGAGCGCAAGCTGAAAACGCGCATGGTGCTGCAGGTGCACGATGAGCTGCTCTTCGAGGTTCCGCTGAACGAGACCGACGAAGTGGCCGAGTTGGTGCGCGCGGAGATGGAAGGCGTAGTGAAGCTGAACGTGCCGCTGGTGGCCGACCTGGCGTTCGGGGCGAACTGGCGCGACCTGAAGTGATAATGACGCGAGAGATCGCTGATCGTTAAACTGGAAACGTTTGCCGGCAATTGGAGGAATCATGGGAAAAGTCAGCCGGAGAGAGTTTGCGAAGAGTGTTGCCGCGGTGCCGGTTGGACTGGCGGCGGCATCGGCCTTGCTCAACAGCGCCGGAGAAGATGCGCTCGGCCAGGCGGCTGCAACTCAGCCGGGCGTGGCCCCGCCGGCCGCGGCAACGCCGAGCCCGGCGCCGATGAGCGAGGCCCAGGCGGATCGCGTGTTCCAGCTGGACGGGCCGGCGCCTTTCGCGGCAACGCTCGAATTCACTCACAACGAAATGCGGCCAAAGCTTGAAGCCTTCGCACTGAACGAAGTAACTCTCGAGGCGGGGCCACTGCAGCAAGCGCGTGACTGGAACCGCGGCTACCTGATGCGCCTGCCGAATGACCGCCTGCTGCACAACTTTCGCGTGAACGCCGGATTGCCCTCGACTGCGAAACCTCTCGGCGGATGGGAGGCCCCCACGTGCGAGTTGCGCGGGCATTTTGTGGGGCACTACCTTTCAGCGTGCGCCATCCTCTATGCGGCTACGGGAGACGACGCGGTGAAGGCGAAGGCGGACGAGCTGGTGGCCGGCCTCGCCGAGTGCCAGTCGAAGCTGAATCAGAACGGCTACCTGTGCGCATTTCCAACTGAGTTTTTTGACCGGCTCGATAAGCGGGTGAATGTGTGGGCGCCGTTCTACACGCTGCACAAGATCATGGCCGGACTGATGGAGGTGAGAACGCACACGGCCAACGAGCAGGCGCTCGACGTTGTGACGAAAATGGCGGGCTGGGTGGACGCGTGGACGGCATCGAAGAGCGAAGAGCACATGCAGGACATCCTGAACACCGAGTACGGCGGGATGAACGAGGTGCTTTACAATCTCGCCGCGGAAACGGGCGACGACCGCTGGGCGCATGCAGGCGACCGATTCACCAAGAAGATCTTTTTTACGCCGCTGGCGCTGCGGCACGACGCATTGAAGGGCCAGCACATGAATACGCATGTGCCGCAGGTGATTGGCGCGGCGCGGCGCTACGAGCTCAGCTCCGATTTCCGGTTCAGGGACGTGAGCCAGTTCTTTTTCGAGACGGTCGCAGAGGCGCGGACCTATGCGACGGGCGGATCGAGCAACAACGAGCATTGGCTCACCGATCCGGATCACCTGACGGCCGAGATGAACGTGAGCTCGCATCACCAGGAGTGCTGCTGCGCCTACAACATGATGAAGCTTGCGCGGCATTTGTACGGGTGGAGCGGGGACAGCTGGTTGATGGACTACTACGAGCGCAACCTGGTGAATCACCGGCTGGGCGCGATCGAGCCGGAGACCGGGCATACGACGTATTTTCTGTCGCTGTCGCCGGGAGCGTGGAAGACCACCTGCACCGAGGATGACTCGTTCTGGTGTTGCACGGGGACCGGGCTGGAAGAGTTCACGAAATTGAACGATACGATTTATTTCCACGACGATGATTCGCTCTACGTGAATCTTTACTTTGCTTCGACGGTCGATTGGAAGAGCCGCGGCGTGCGCGTGAAACAGGAGACGAGCTTTCCTGAGAGCAACCACACCGCACTGTCGATTGAGGAGACGCCGGCCGAGCCATGGACGCTCCGCTTGCGCATTCCCGCGTGGACTAGCACCGCGAATTCCGCGGCCATCAACGGGCAGCGGCTGGAAGCGGCCGGCACGCCCGGAAGCTATTTGACGCTGACGCGCGCGTGGAAGGCCGGCGATCGCGTGGAGCTGACGATGCCAATGCGGGTGACAGCCGAGGCGCTTTCTGACGGCACGACGCAGCAGGCGTTCTTGTACGGGCCGCTGGTGCTGGCCGGGCAATTTCCAAAGCAGGGACTCCCGGAGGAACTGGAACATAGGCAAGGGCCGCAGATCCAGCAGGCGCCGGCAGTGGATGTGCCAGCGCTCAAGGCTAGTGGCGCCGAGGCGGGCGATTGGATCCAGGCGGTCGCCGGGGAGTCGTTGACATTCCACGCCACGGGCCAGCAGAGCGATGTGACCTTGAAGCCGCTGAACCAGAGTTGGCAGCGGTTTGCGGTGTACTGGACGGTGGCGTGAGGAGGTCGGAAAAATTGCGCCGCGTTTAGGCGGTCATGGGCTAGAACGCGGGATTGTGGAATCGTGGCATTAGGTTTGGGCCAGGCATCTTCCGGCCTACCTCGATGAAATGACGTTTCGGTTTAACAATCACCATAATCCTTACCTGTTCCGCGACACGATGATGAAACTCATTGATGCGCCCGTATTGGAGTACAAAAAGCTCACTGCTGCTTGAATTCGTATGAAAAGTCGAGAGGGCGGATCGTAACGGGAATTGTTTCACGGCTTTCATACTTTCCTTTGACCATAATTACTCTAGGCGGTCTTCGGGGCGCGAAAAGTTGCTGAGCTATCTGCCCGTTTTCTGGCGGGTTCAAGGCAACTGAGGCAATGGAGAAGTGAACGACTGTATTGGCAAAGATCTCCGCGCAATGCACCCTGTACACAGGGCTTATAGCCGCCATGCCAGTCGCTTGCGTTACCGGAATAGAAATAGGGTTGCCCTGGGAATCTGTTCCCTCGATCCACGCTGGAGGTATTGTCTGTGCAGGGAACGCAGTAATTTCGGGAAATTGGCTTATCTGACCCATTCCCGCAATGCTTGTATCCAACCGAACGAGAAAATCTAGGTTTTGTACAGCGATCGATCCATTGGCAATATCGAGCCGAACGTCAACAAACTTCTTATCCCACACAATTCCCGCAAGCAACGTACCTTCGAGATAGGCCTCGTCCGGTTGGAGGTAAGCTGACAGAGATACAGACGGTTCGGACTGCTTTGGTGGCGATGCTTTACTTGCTGCTTTAATGGTCCCCGCCCTCGGTAGGGGTGGCTGGTTTGATGGCAGAGGTGGTAATGCAACCACTTGTTGGCCCTGCGGTGGACCCCCTTGCGGCGGCTAGTTTTGAGCCAAGCGCTCTTCAAGATGTTGAACGTGAAGATGATAAAGCCCACGCAATCCGTAGAAACAGCTTCCAGAAAGAATAATTACGCCCACAAGTGTTACTATTAAGCCGAATTTCTTCCGACTCCAGTTCCAACTCCTCATTGCTCGCTCGTGAAAGAACAATGGGGCGACCCAGCACGCGGCGACAAACAATACCGAGACAGGAAGAATCCACTGGGATTCCTTGAATACCTCTGGATATTGCTCGATGGCAACAGGCATCACGACAAGCCCTAGCACGGTGCCTCCAAGCGGCCAGAGGGCAGCACGCCATTTAAGCCAAGCATGATCCAAGTCAGCCATGCCCCAATCCTCCCATCGGGGCACACCTTGTGTAAAGTGAAACACTCTGTTGGAGTTCCCCGCCAATTGGAATAATTATGCATGGATTTTCCTTGTGTGAAGTACATAATCACCCTGAAATAACCCTTGCATACTTATTCACTTGAGTTGTATATTTATTCAAGCGCGGTTTCCGGCCGGGGACCGCGCGTTTGCTTTTGCCGGAATCGGGCCGGTACACGACCATGAAGACGCAACGCCTCAACGTGATTCGCGAAGTGCTGACGAGCTCGCATGTCTCGAGCCAGGACGAGCTGCGCCGCAAGCTGCGACGACGCGGAATCCATGTGACGCAGGCGACGCTTTCGCGCGATATGCACGAGCTGCGGCTGTTCAAGGGGCCCGGCGGCTATTCGCTGCCCAATGGACACGCGGAAGAGCCGGAAGTGGAAGACGACCAGCCGCCGTCGTTCAGCGAGATGATTGATAGCTTCGGGCTGCGCGTGCGGCAGGCGATGAACCAGGTGGTATTGGCCACGGCGATGGGCGGGGCGCAGCCGGTGGCGGCGGCGCTCGATCGCGAGCAATGGCCCGAAGTGGTGGGAACGATCGCCGGCGACGATACGGTTCTGATTATTTGCACGGACACGCGCCACGCAGGCGAAGTGGCAGCCCGTTTAAGGACGATGTTGCGGGGATGACGAAGACGGTTCAAACAGGGGTTCTGGGAGTAACGGGATATGCCGGCGCGGAGCTGGCGCGGCTGTTGCTGCGTCATCCGCACCTGCAGGGCAAGCCGCCGGTTTTTGCAGGGCGCGTGGACGCGAAGGACCTGGCGCACGGCGGCGTTCCGCTTGCCGAGATTCATCCGCAACTCGGCGACAACAGCAGAGTCAGCACCCTGAAGATGGAGCCGTTCTCCTGGGAGCTCCTCACCACGCTCGGAGTTGACGTGTTGTTCCTGGCCACGCCGCATGAGCAATCGCGCGAGTGGGCACCTGAAGCGCTGAAGCGCGGCATGCGGGTGATCGACCTGAGCGGGGCGTGGCGGCTGAGCGACGAGGCCAATCGCGCCGTTTACGGCTTTGAGGACGAAGGAACGGAGTTGGCCGCGGCAACGCAGGCGGAAGCCGTTTACGGAATGCCTGAGCTCTATCGCAAGCAGATTGCGGGCGCGCGGCTGGTTGCCAATCCCGGGTGCTACGCCACATCGATCATTCTGCCGCTGAAGCCGCTGGTCGCGGCGGGGATGGTTGACCTGAAACACGGCATGATTGCCGATGCCAAGAGCGGCGTGAGCGGCGCAGGGAAGAATCCCACGGCCAGGACGCACTTTATGTATGCGGCCGACAATCTTTCGGCCTACGGCGTCTTCACGCATCGCCACACCGGCGAATTGCTGGAACAGATCGGCGTGACGGCGTGCCAGATGACCTTCACGCCACACCTTCTGCCTATTCCGCGCGGGATTTTGTCGACGATTTACGTGCGCTTCAAGAAGGCGCAGACGCACGAAGACGTGGCGCAGGTCTATCGCGAGTTTTTCGACGGCAGTCCTATGGTGCGGATTTACGAAAAATCGTTGCCGCAGATTCAGTATTCGGTACGGACGAACTACGCCGATATCGGATTCCAACTGGACGCGAGCGGACACCGCGCGGTGATCGTGAGTTGTCTCGACAACCTGATGAAGGGGGCTGCGGGCCAGGCGGTGCAGAACCTGAACGTGATGCTGGGCTGGCCGGAAGCGGAGGGCCTTCAATGAAATTTGCCGCGGAGGATCGTGAATGAAGTACGTGATCAAGCTCGGCGGCGCGGGCCTCGAGACTCCGACACTGCTTGACGGCTCGATGCGGGCCATTGCCGAACTGGTGCGCGACGGCAACCAGGTGGCGGTGGTTCACGGCGGAGGCTTGCAGTTGACGCGGACGCTGAAGGCGCTGGGCAAGCAGAGCGAATTTATTGACGGCCTGCGCGTGACCGATGCCGAGACGCGCGACGTGGCGCTGATGGTGTTCGCTGGGCGTGTGAACAAGGGATTGGTGGCCGCGCTGGGCTCGCTGGGGCAGCCGGCGATTGGGCTTTCCGGCGGCGATGGATTGCTTTTCCGCGCGCGCAAGAAGCGGACGGCGCCTGATCTGGGCTACGTGGGCGAGATTGCAGCCAGCGATCCACGATGGATTGAGGCCATCTGGCAGATGAACGGCGTGCCGGTGATTTGCTCCATGGCTTTGGGATTTGACGGCGAGTATTACAACATCAACGCCGACGAGATGGCGGCGGCATGCGCCGTAGCTTGCCGCGCCGATGCGCTGGTGTTTCTTACGGATGTTTCGGGCGTGAAGGGAGCCAACGGTGAAGTGCTCCGGTGGCTCTCGATCGACCAGATCGCGGAAATGGCCAAGAGCGCGATCATTACCGGCGGCATGCTGCCCAAGCTGGGCGCCTGCCGCGAGGCTTTGTTGAACGGAGTGAAGCGCGTGCGGATTCTACCCGCGGAGGCCGCGGGTTCTTTGCCCGATTTGTGCAGCGCGCGCGTGGCGCATGGGACGGAAGTGATGGTGGCGTGACGGTTGCTTGAATCGATGCTTTGTGTCAGGGCACGACTTTAGTCGTGCCGAACTGGAGGCAAAAAACAGTGGGCTTTAGCCCCTGAGCAATTCTAGGAGGTATGTCAAGGATGAAACTGGACGAGATTCGTGCCGCAGAAGCGCGGCTGCTGCTTACCACTTACGATCGGAGCCCGGTGCTTTTTGCCGGCGGCGAAGGCGTGCACCTGATCGACGAAAAGGGCGATCGCTATCTCGATCTGCTCAGCGGCATTGGCGTAAACGCGCTCGGCTACAACCATCCGGCGATTGTGGAAACGATTGCCCGGCAAAGCCGCGCGCTGATTCACGTTTCGAATCTCTACTATCACGAGGGGCAGGCGGAGCTGGCGCTGCGCCTGACGGAGCGCACGGGACTGGACCGCGCTTTCTTTGCTAACACGGGAACAGAGGCGTGGGAGGGAGCGCTGAAGCTGGCGCGCGCCTATGCAGGGTTGAGGCGCAGCGAGGGCAAAGAGATTGGCACGAAGTTTCTGGCGATGGAGCAAAGTTTTCATGGGCGCACCTTTGGGTCGATGGCGACCACGTATAAGGCGAAATATCGCGAGCCGTTTGGGCCGGTGGTTCCGGGCGTTGAGTTTGTCCGCTTCAACGACGTTGCCGATCTGCGCGCAAAGTTTTCGAACGAGGTCTGCGCGATCCTGGTTGAGGCCATCCAGGGTGAAGGCGGCGTGCGGCCGCTGACGCCAGAGTTTTTTGCGGAGGCGCGCGCGCTGGCCAGCTCGACTCGAGCGTTGCTGATTGTGGATGAGATCCAGGCGGGCATGGGGCGCACGGGAAAGTGGTGCGCGTATCAGCATTATGGGATTCAACCCGACGTGACCACGCTGGCCAAGCCGCTTGCGGGCGGCATCCCGCTGGGCGCGGTGCTTTGCACGGAAGAAGTTGCGCGCGTGATGCACGCCGGGATGCATGGCACTACATTTGGCGGAGGGCCGCTGGCGTGCGCCGTGGGCATCGCCGTGATTGACACGATTGAGAAGGAAGGCCTGCTGGCGCATGCGACGGAGATGGGCAAGTACTTCCAGGAGCGGCTGCGCTCGCTCGCCACACGGCATGAAAGCATCATCGATGTGCGCGGCAAGGGCTTGATGATTGCCGCCGAATTGGATTCCGCGGATCTGGCGAAGCTGACCGTGGCCGAGATGCTCAAGCGGCGGATCCTGATCAACTGCACCAGTGAGACCGTTCTGCGTTTCCTGCCGCCGTTCATCGTGGAACGCGCGCATGTGGACGCGGCGATCGAAGCACTCGACGAAATCTTCACTGAACACGCGGCGACGCACAGCGCGCACGCAGGAGGAAAACTTCATGGCTAGCAGAACGACGATGGAACGCAAGGATAGCGCCGTTCCAGTGCAGAAGGACCCCGATGTTCTGGCCGCCGCGGCGCGGATGGCCGGCGAGGATTTATGCTCGATTTCCGATCTCTCGAGCGGCGAGGTGCGCGCCATTCTGAAGCTGGGGCACGACGTCAAGCGCAATCCGCGCGAGTACCGGCATGCGCTCGATGCCAAGCAGATGGTGCTGATGTTCGAGAAGGTAAGCCTGCGCACGCGCCTGGCCTTCGAAACCGGCATCAACACCATGGGAGGGAATGCGATCTTCGTCGACCAGACCAATTCACCGCTGGGCGAGCGCGAGACGATTGCCGACGTGGCGCGCAACCTGGAGCGCTGGGTGGACGTAATTGTGCTGCGCACCTACGCGCACGACACCATCACCGAGATGGCCGTCAACTCGCGCGTGCCAATCATCAATGCGCTTTCCGATTTCGAACATCCCTGCCAGGCGCTCGCCGATTTCATGACCCTGGAGGAACATTTCGGAACGGCTGCGGGTTTGAATTTTGCTTACGTGGGCGACGGCAACAATGTGTGCCACTCGCTGATGCTGACCGGCGCGCAATTGGGAGCAAATGTGACCGTGGCCACGCCGGGCGGCTACTTGCCTGACATTTAGATTGTGACGGCGGCGCGCGAGATGGCCGAGAAGAATCAATGCGAGGTGAAGCTCCTGCAGGATCCGCATGCCGCGGTGGAGGGCGCAGACGCTGTTTACACCGACGTGTGCGTGAGCATGGGCATGGAGCACGAGTCGACTAAGCGCGCGCCGATCTTCCGGCCGTTCCAGGTGAACGAGGCACTGATGCAGAAGGCTGCGTCGCATGCGGTGTTCATGCACTGTCTGCCGGCGCGGCGCGGCGAGGAAGTAACGGACGCGGTGATCGACAGCCCGCAGTCCATTGTTTTCGACCAGGCGGAGAACCGGTTGCACGCGCAGAAGGCGCTGCTGCTGTTGCTGCTGGGCGGGCTGGCGAACACGGCTAGTTTTCGGCAGACGGTGAATGGCGGACAGTGAGAGACGGGTCAGGGATCAGGGACGAGAGATCAGAGAAAGAGGGACCGAAGTGAAAATGTGGTCCGGCCGCTTTCGCGAGCCGCTCGATCCACAATTCGAGACGTGGCAACGGTCGCTGCCGTTTGACTGGCGATTGCTGCCGCAGGAGATTGCCGCCAGCAAGGCGCATGCATCTGCTCTTTGCGCGGCGCACGTTCTCACTGAGGCGGAAACTGCGGAGCTGAGGGCCGCGCTGGATGCGATCGCCGTGGAGTACACGACGGAGGCCGGCCAGGCGCTCGTGCGCGAACATGCGTCGGCAGAGGACATTCATCACTTTGTCGAGCTGAAGCTTGTGGAGAGGGTCGGATCACTTGGGCTCAGGCTGCATACAGGGCGCAGCCGCAACGAGCAGATTGCGACCGACATGCGGCTCTATGTGCGCAAAACAATTGTGCATGAGATCGAAGATTTGGCGCGGTGGGCCGAGGCGCTGATCGAGTTGGCGCACACTGCGGGCGATGCGGTGATGCCGAGCTATACGCACCTTCAGCGCGCTGAGCCTGTGCTGGTGGCGCACTGGCTGCTGGCTTACGTGGAGATGATCCTGCGCGATGTTTCGCGGCTCAAGGATTGTTCAGAGCGGCTGAATGTTTGCCCGCTGGGCTCGGGCGCGGTGGCCGGAGCGACGCTCGCACTCGATCGCACGATTGCCGCGCGGGAGCTGGGATTTGCAGCGCCGACCGCGAACTCGATGGACGCAACGAGCGATCGCGACTTTGCTTTGGAGTTCGCGCAGGCGGCATCTGTGCTTGGCGTTCATATTTCGCGATTCGCTGAGGAGATTACGCTGTTCGCGACGAACGAGTTTGGATTTGTCGAGCTACGGGAAAGTTTTTCGACCGGGTCGAGCGCCATGCCGCAGAAGAAGAATCCCGATTTGACTGAGCTGCTGCGCGGCAAGTGTGGAAGCCTGCTGGGCGCAGCTACGACGCTCTCCACGCTGCTGAAGGGGTTGCCGCTTGCTTACAATAAAGACTTGCAGGAGACGCAGGAGCCGGTGTTCGCGGCGGCCGATGCAGTGGAGGGGATGTTGCAGGTTCTGCCGAAGTTCACGCGAGCGCTTTGCTTCCGTCATGGCCGGATGCTGGCGGCCGCGCAGTCGGGTTATCTGAATGCAATGGCCGCGGCCACGTACCTTGTGCACAAGGGCGTGCCGTTCCGCACCGCGCACGAAAAGGTCGGCCACGCGGTGCGCTTTGCGATGGAAAAGGGTGTGGAACTGGATGGGCTGACGCTTGATGAGCTGCGCCAGTTTGGCGGCGAGTTCGGCGAGGACTTCTACGCCGCCGTCACGCTCGAGGCCACGCTCGATTGCCATGATGTGATCGGTGGAACGGCGCGGGAACGCGTGCGGAAGGCGCTAGATGCCGCGGCGGAACGGGTGGCACCGCTGGCGAAGCCCGCCGTTGAGGAGGCCATTCATGCAGGTGCGTAAGGCACTATTGCACGACGCCTCCAACATTTACGACCTGGTGAACTCGCTCTCGCACGACGGCACCTTGCTCAAGCGGCCGTTTGCCGAGGTTTGCGAGAACATTCGCGACTTCACACTTGCCGAGTCCGATGGGGGAGTGTTTCTCGGCTGCGGCGCGCTGCACCTCTACGGGCCGCATCTTTGCGAAGTGCGCTCGATCGTGGTGAAGCCGGAAGCCAAGGGCCAGGGCGCCGGCGGCGGCATTTTGAAGGCACTGATTGAAGAGGCCGAGATGCATGGCATTCAATCGGTCTGCCTCTTCACCCGCATTCCGGATTTCTTTTTCAAGTACGGTTTTCGCACAGTGGAGGACAAAGCGGAATTGCCCGACAAGATCTTCAAGGACTGCCAGAGCTGCCCGCGGCTGCATCGCTGCGACGAAGTGGCCATGGTACGCGGGCGGCTGCCGCGGATGTCGATTCTGGGGCCGAGGCACGAGGCGCAGGAGCTGGTGCGGCTGTCGGGGTAAAACAGTTCGCGGTGCGCAGTGATCAGATCACAGTGTTCAGTCACCAGCGATCGGTGACAGCCGACGACTAGCGTGACTGTCACCTGCAAACTGGCTATCATTAGAGCAGAATCGATTGAGACTCAGCAGGAGTTGGTGAGGGGGAGGCGTGCCCTTCAATCGCTGATTTCCGGCCGAGCTCAGGCTACGCGTCAGAAAGTCCGATTGGGACTTTCAAGGTAAGTAAACGCGTGAACGTCAAGAACTCCCTCCTCGTTGCTTCAGGCTTACTGATTTTTCTGACTGTTTCGCCTGGAGCTTCAAGTGCAAAATCGCCACTATCGGCCGATCAGGAAAGTCTTTTGGCGGTGGTGCGGACCGAAGCGCTTGCATATACAAAGAAGCTGCCGGACTTTATTTGCACGCAAATGACCAGTCGCGAGTCCATGACCCAGGACTACGCCGGTACCGGTCCGTCGGGCATGAACCGGGGCACCAATCCAAATACAGTCGTTTCAAGTGATGAGATCGAGGAGAAGCTAACCTACATTAGCCAACAGGAACACTATGACGTAATCGGCATCAATGGCGCGAAGGCGGCGGGAGTTCAACACATGGACTTCGCAGGCGCGATCTCGGCCGGCGAATTTGGCAGCTTGTTGAATGATATTTTTGATCCAAAATCGCAAACAGTTTTCGGATGGGGACGGGCTACGAGCCTGCGCGGACGGCACGCCTATGTCTTCACCTTTCAGGTGCCTCGTGAAGCTGGTGCCCGCGTGTTCGACAAGGGGTCAGGGAAGCAAATAATTGCCGCCTATGCAGGGAACATCTTTGTGGATTCGGAGACCAAGGAGGTCTTGCGGATTACCACACGCCTCAGCCTTCCCTACAGCTTCCCCATTGAAAGCGCCGAGACGGTCGTGGACTACAAGGCAATCGAAATTGCAGACAAGAATTACAATTTGCCATTTCATTCTGAAGTCAGGGTGCAGGAAGCTGGCCTTTTATTTGTCAACAAAATCGATTTCAAGGCTTACCGGAAGTTCGTGACAGAGTTGACCATTCGATATGGGAGTTTTGCCGACGAACCTGTTCCCGATGAGAGGACGAAAGCGTCGAGCGATTTGCCGGCGCCGGTTGAAAAGCAAACCTCCCCGCCGTTACTGTCTCCAGCAGAACAGCCAATCGCGCAAGGTCCCGTGGCGGAAGCCGGCACTGGGGAAATCATTGCAAAGGAAGCGACGCCCACCGCCGCCGCCGCCACAACGCCGCTAGCCGAGACAATCACTGCGAGCGCGCCTCAGCCGCCACCTGTCGTGAAGATGGCGCCGACTGAGCCTCTTGTCGCTAATGTCCGCGAGGCAACCGGTCGCATGCAATTGCGGGTTGATCTGGTCCTGGTCCCCGTAGTGGTCAGGGATCGTAGTGGCCGGGCGGTGGGAAATCTTACCCAGGACGACTTCCAGCTATTCGATAAAGGCAAGCGGCAAGCGATTACAAGCTTCACCATCGAGTCGAGCGGCGAGCCGCCTGCGCAGAAGGAGATGCCCGGAAGCGTACCGGACACAGCTCAAGATAAGCCGGCAACTCGCATCTCGCCCACCAACTACGTTGTGTACCTTTTCGATGACGTGCACCTCGATTTCGACGACCTCGCCAGGGCGCGGGATGCAGCCGCACGCCAAGTGGATACGTTGCAACCGATGGAGCAAGCAGCGATCCTCGGCACCTCAGGATTGGTCCAGCTTGCATTCACCAGCGACAAAGCCAAATTGCATGACGCGCTGCTGCAACTGCGCGCACAACCTCTAGGCGGGCCGTCAGAGCACGATTGTCCCGATGTCAGCTACTACCAGGCCGACCAGATGCTCAATGTCTATGCTCTCGACCTGGCGAACAATCCACCGCTGCAGGCCGCGTTTGCGGATGTCATGGCGTGCATGAATAGTGATCCCAGTGCGACGAAGTTCGCGCAAACCATCGCGATCAATGCCGCGAGAAGGGTTGAAGACGCGGGGAAGCGCGAAAGTCGCGGGACCTTGCTCGCAATCAGGGATGTCGCCCGTTGGCTCGCTCAAAAGCCGGGCAGGAAGAGCATCATTCTGGTTTCACCCGGCTTTGTTCTCGCCACCGATCTCCTGATCAACGAAAGCGATGTGGTTGATCAGGCCATCCGGGAAGGGGTCAGCGTAAGTGCCATCGATGCCCGCGGCGTGTACGTCGTGTTCCCTTCGGCCGCGGGCGATCGCCGGTCCGCTGATCCATCGGCATTCAGGATCAAGACGGAGCTCGCGCGCCAGGAGGCTGCGGCGTCAGACAGCGTGCTGCAGGAGCTGGCGGATGGAACCGGCGGCGCGTTTGTCCGAGACACAAATGACCTGTATGGCGGGCTCCAACGCCTGGCGGCGCCGCCCGAATACACTTACTTGCTCGGTTTCAAGCCCGAGGGCCTGAAGTTGGATGGAAGTTTTCATCCGCTTACGGTGAAGTTGAATACGCGGGAGAAACTAAGCCCGCAAGCGCGCCGCGGGTACTACGCTGAAAAGCAATAGTCACGCGGACGAGATGGACAAACAACGCAGATGCTGCGGTCCGGGATCGCTATTATCCGACGCGAGCGGGGGCACTGCGGCGATTCCCACTGCTCTTATTTCGGGCTGATCCGGAACGATGTTTGCTTATCCGCAACAAGTGCAGCAATGCTGAAGATTGCAGCCGCAAAGAACGCCAACACAGAGTGCGTCCGGCATGTAAGAAGGAACGTGTCGGCAACGCTGCCGCAGTCACCGAGCGATGAGCAGGTTCTCCAATTTAAAGCTGAATAGACGGCAAGATAGGCGAAGGCGAGAATTGCCTGGAGCGCGGCGAGCTTGCGGAATACGAACGTGAGAAGAAATACCGGGAGGCTGAGGATGGGCAGTGCGCAGTAGAGGATCGAAAGCAGCGGATTGAAGTGAACATCGACGGCCATGGCCGAGTAGATTCCGAAGAACATGACCGCGCAACTCAGCAGGCCCGCGAGAAACACGAGAGACAATTGGAGGATTCGGCGCACGGTCATTCTGTTCTTCTCCATCATCTCTTTCATCAAGCCAGCGGTGAGCATGCGGTGCTGCGGACAGCTATCAACTGCGGCTCGGTGCCCGGCAAATGATCGTTTTTCCTACCCGAGCGAGATTTTGAGGGACGCGCCATACTGGCTGGCGGGGCCGGGCTGAGCGGGGAGCGTGACCCGCAGGGCTTCGGGCGTCTGCTTCCATTTGACCGGCGCATCGGTACCCACGAGCGCAACATGCTCGATCTTTCCCGGCTGCGTGCCTGCGGCTGAGCCAAGCGAGGTGATCGCAGCTTCGCCTTCGGGCCAACCGAGAAAGATGGCGAAGATCACGGTGCCGGCCTTGTTGCGCGTGAAGCGAATGTCTTTCGGTCCAAGGCTGCTGATGCTTTTCCCCTTGAACGATCCGGCCTCGACCGCGTTTGGGCCTTCGCCGTAGACCTTCCACGGGCGCGTTTCATAGATTGCTTCGCCATTGATCTTCATCCACGCGGCGATCTGGTCGAGGACTGCGATCTCCTTGCTGTCGATGGTGCCGTCAGGCATTCCGGGGATGTTGAGGATAAAGGTGCCGTTTTTGCTGACCGTGTCGACGAGCCAGTGGAGCACGTCGCGCGGAGGAAGATAGCCGCCGAATTCTCCGGGCTTCTCATAGAGGCCGCGCTGATAGTGCCACTCGCCGATGCAGGTTTCGGATTGCCACGCATACGGCACGATCCCGCTGGTGAGGCCGCGCTCGTAGTCTGCGACCACGGATTTGGCGAGCCGATCGGGCACGTTCTTGATGTTGATGACGCCTTCGAGCCTGCCGCCGTGCGTCACCAGGTTGTGATTGTAAAAGTACGCGCCGATGTTCATGCCACCCCAGCCGAGCGGGAACAATGGATTGTCGAAGTAGAGCAGGTCGGGATCGTGCTGGTCGATCAGATCGCGCGTGCGGTCGTAGAAGTTCTTCACGTAGGAGGGATCAGGTAATGCATCGAAGGGATGCCTGACGCCGTAGAGCCGCTGCGGGTCGAGCCCTTGCCACCACTCGCCTTTGCCGTCGGCCGCGGTCATGCGGCCGTCGTAGGGCACGCCGGCGAGCGGGCCCGTTTTGTCGGCATCATGAGAGGTTTGGAACCACCACCAGTTGCGCGCCTGGTGCACTGTGACGCCGAGGCGCAGGCCCTGCTTGCGAGCCGCCGCGGCCCACGTGCCAACCACGTCACGATGCGGGCCGATGGCGGCTGCGTTCCACGGTTGATGCTTTGAATTCCACGCGTCGAAACCGTCGTGATGATTGGCGAGCGTAATGAAGAGGCGCGCACCGGCGTCCTTGTAGCGCTGGATGAGCGCATCGGGATCCCAGTTGAGCAGCGTCCATTGCGCGCAGAGATCCTTGTACCCGAAACGCGAGGGCGGGCCGTAGTGCTCCAAATGGAATTTGTATTGCGGATCGTTCTCGATATACATCTTGCGCGCATACCAGTCGCCGTCTTCGGGAACGCACTGCGGACTCCAGTGCGCCCAGATGCCGAACTTGGCGTC
>Ga0116225_1001327_pt1 | contig 17826 bp, 19 predicted proteins | sample Sb_taG_8_FD_88968 | JGI IMG/M metagenome (GOLD analysis project Ga0116225, IMG submission 88968) | Peat soil microbial communities from Weissenstadt, Germany - Sb_50d_c_BC metaG | ecosystem: Environmental > Terrestrial > Soil > Wetlands > Peat | place: Germany: Weissenstadt | collected 2010-09-21 | reverse complement strand
CTGGCTTCGTCCGAACACAGGAAGGCCACCGCTCCGGCAACCTCCTCGGGGCGGCCGACGCGGCGCATCGGCACCATCTTGGCGACCTCGTCGAGCGGGAGTGCCGCCGTCATCTGTGTCTCGATAATGCCGGGGGCGACACAGTTCACCGTGATCGCGCGCTTGGCCATCTCGATCGCCAGCGCCTTGGTCGCGCCGATGATGCCAGCCTTGGCGGCGCTGTAATTGACCTGACCGCGATTGCCGACCAGCCCCGACACGGAGGACAGCGTCACGATGCGCCCGCCCTTGCGCGCCGACACCATCGGCATCACCAAGGGCCGCAGCACATTGTAAAAGCCGTCGAGGTTGGTTCCCAGCACGGCGTCCCAGTCGCTGTCCTCCATCGCCGGAAAAGCGTTGTCGCGGGCGATCCCGGCATTAAGGACGATGCCGTAATAGGGACCGAAGGCGGCAAGGTCGGCGTCCAGCACGGCGCGGCAGCCTTCGCGGTCGGCGATGTCGAAGGTCAACAGCCGCCCGTCCGAGCCGGTTTCGCGCAGCAGCGCCAGCGTCTGTTCGGCCCCCGCTTGGTCGCTGCCGTAATGCACGACGATGCGAAAGCCGTCGCGCGCCAGCCGCAAGGCGATGGCCCGCCCGATGCCCTTGCTGGCGCCGGTGACCAGGATGGTCCTGTCCATTTCCCTCATTCCCCCGATGAGCCGCCAAGGACCGCTGACGCGTCCTCCGGCTGATAGACATTGAGCTGCGCCGCCGCCACCTCGCACCCGGCGCAGTCGATACGACAGTCGAAGACCCCCATCGACTGATCGCGAAATACTTCGGTGACACTGATTTCCAGCCGCTCGCCAAGACGGAACCAACTCACCGCCGCCTGGAAACGCCGTGTGCCCAGCAGATAGCCCAAACGCACCGGCAGACCCAGACTCAGCCCCTCCAGCCCGGCATAAACGCCGCAGGCTTGCGCCATGTATTCGATGCCGACATGCGCCGGCACGCCCCGGCCGGATTCGCAGAACGGCGAGTCGGGGCGGATGGTCACCGCCACCCGAACCTGTCCCTGGTCCCAGCCGAGCACGTCGTCGAGCAGCACCATCGGCGGCGCATGCGGCAACAGATCGGCGATGGGGGTGGCGCAGGGGCGCATCAGACGGCTCCCCGCCCCAGGATCAAAGCGACATTGCTGCCGCCGAAACCGAAGGAATTGCTCAGCATGGCCCCCTCCCGCAGACGCGTCCCCAGCGGCACCAGATGCAGCGGCGGCAAGGCCGGATCGGGCACGCCGTCCCACAGATGCGGCGGCAACAGGCTGTCGGGATTGGTCGCCGGATTGAGCGCCAGCCACAGGAACGCCGCCTCGACGCCGCCGGTCGCCCCCAGCATATGGCCGGTCATGCCCTTGGTCGAACTGCACGGCGTCGCCCCGCCGAACACCGCCGCCACCGCCTTGCTTTCCATGGCGTCGTTCAGCGCCGTCGCCGTGCCGTGCAGGTTGACATAAGCGATGTCCGCCGCCGTCAGCCCGGCATCGGTCAAGGCTTGCAGCATGGCGTCACGCGCGCCCAGCCCTTCGGGATCGGGAGCCGTCGCGTGATGCGCGTCCGAGGTTTCGCCGATGCCGAGGAACTCGACAAACCCCGGCTCGGCGCTGAGCAGGAACGCCGCCGCACCTTCGCCGATGGTGATGCCGTCGCGATTGGCGCTGAACGGATTGCAGCGGGTCTGCGACAAGGCTTGCAACGCGCCGAAGCCGTTGAGGGTCATTTGGCATAGCGTATCGGCCCCGCCGACCACCGCCGCATCGGCCAGACCGGCGCGGATCAAGCGGCGGGCCGAGGCGAACACCTTGCCGCTCGACGAACAGGCGGTCGCCACCGTATAGGCCGGGCCGGTCAGCCCCAGCGCACGGGCGGCGCATTCGGCCAGACTGCCGGTTTCCTGCTGGCGGTAATCGAAGGCAGGGGGCCATGCCCCATCGGCGCGGAAGGCGGCCAAGGCGGCTTCACCCTCGGCAATGCCCGAGGTGCTGGTGCCCAACACCACCGCCACCCGGTCGCGGCCATAACGGCTGGCGGCGGCTTCGACGGCCTCGGTAATCTGGTTCAATGCCGCCAGCATCAAGCGGTTGTTGCGGCTGTCGAAGGCCTCCAACCCGGCGGGCAGCGGAGGCAAATCGCCCGGCACCGCGCCGACCAGCACGGCGCGGTCGGGAAGCAGATCCTCGCGGCTGACCAGGGCGTCGCTGCACCCGGCGAACAAGGCGCGCGCCACCTCGGCCTTGCCGGAACCGAGCGGGCAGACGACGCCACAGTCTTGCAGAAACAATCTCATGGGCTCACCCGCGCCGACTGAACCTCTAGCTCGTAGCCCCAGGGCAGATTGCGATAGCGCAGGCTGCCCGACCACGGATCGCCGCCGGCACCCGGCTGGTAATCGGCATGGATGACCTCCTTGCCGCCGACGCCCACCGACCGCGATTGCTTTGAAGCGTCCAGCGTTCCGTGCGACGCCGCCAAAGCGTGCCGCACGCTGGCTTCCGGCCAATACAGAAGCACGATGTCGGCCAGCATGTTCTCTGGGCGAATGCCGTCAGGCAGCCAGGGCGCGACCTCGGTGTCGAGACCGGCATCGGTCCAGGTCACTGTGATCGCCTTGCGCCCCATGGCGTCGAGGCTGACCAGCAAGATACGATCCGGAGTGGCGCTGAGATGGCCTTCGAAGACGAAGGTCCGCTCGCCGTAATGCGCCGTCACCAGTTGGGTGACCTCCAGGGTCTGACCCAACTCGCCGGGATGCGGCAGCACCAGCGTCAGATCGGGGGCGATGCGCACCGTGCCCGGCGGTAGGGCGGCGGGAGTCTGGGCGCAACCCGCAAGGGCGAGCATCACGGCGGCAATGGAAATAGCGGCCCGGCGGTGCAAGAAAGAACCTCTTCGGCTGGATAGGGCGGCCAGAGAATACACCAAATCGGATAGGTGAAAAGTCATCGAACGGAGCCCATGCCACTGCGCGCCAGCGGCGCCAGCAGAAAGGCCAGCAGGATGCCGACCAGCATGGTGGAACCGAAATGGCGCACCGCCAGCACATCGCTCAGCGCCAACAGGCCGAACGACATCAAGGCCGTGCACGCCGCCATCGCCACCGCCAGCATGGTCACCGGCTTGCGCGACCCCGAGGTTTCGGCGCAGAACACCGCATAATCGACGCCGACCGACAGCACCAGCACCAGGGCCATGGCGTCGAAAAAGGTGAACGCCCCACCGGCCAAAGCCCGCACCGCCGGAGCCAACACCACCGCCAACGACGGCGGCAGCATCACCCACAGCCCGCGCTTGATGCCATAGCGCCACGCCAGCAACGGGGCCATCAACGCCGCCGACAAGGCCAGCAGCAGCATGGCGCGGTTGCGGTATTTGGCCAACAGCGCGCTGAAATCCCCCGCCGGATCGACCAGCCGCACCCCCGGCAACCCCTCTGCCGCCTGGGCCAGCAGGTCGAGGCGGGTGGCGTGGTCGAGCGTCACCACATGCAAGGTCTCGCCTGCGGTCCCGTCGAGCAGCAGCATCGACAGGAACGACAACGGCCCGCCCGCCCCTCTCGCCTCGGCCAGGGTCAGCACCGGGCCGCTGTCATCGGCGGCGGCAGGGGCTTGGCTCAGCCCCAACTGGCGGACCTGTTCATCCAGCAGCGTCCCATCGAGCTGCGCATGGACCAAGGCGCGGTTCTCGCGCTGGCGCGCCGCCGACGGCACGTATTGGGCCGGAGCCTGAAACCCCGACAGTGCCCCCTGCCCGACCAAAGGCCGCAGGCGCGCGATCAATTGCTCCTCGCGCTGCAAGGCGGTTTCGTCGTCGGGCGCTTGGATCAAGAAGAACTGCGTACCGCCAGTACTGCCGATCAAGGACTGAATCCGCTGCTGCTGCGCCACCAGCCCCGCCGACAGCGACTGCATGCGCCGCACGTCGTCATCGGCATGCAGGCGGATCAGCCCGGCCACCCCAATGACCGCCAGCAGCCCCAGCACCGCCACGCGGGCGCGATGGTGGCGCGGATTTTCCCACAGCGCCAGGAACCCCGCCGCCGCCGCCAGCATGCCAGCCCCATGACGCGGCGGCTTCGAGCGATCCAGCAGCGGCAGCCACAGCACCACCGTCAGCCACGCCGCCACCAGCCCCACGGCGGAGAACGCGGCAATCTGGTGCAGGCCGGGGAACGGGGCGAGGAACAGCGTCAGATAGCCAATGACCGTCGTCGCCGTGCCCAGCGTGATGCCCATCAGCACGCGGCGCAGCCGGTTGCGCGGCGGGGCGTCGTCGCTGGCGAAGATCTCCGAGCAATATTGCAGGCTGTAATCGACGGCGACGCCGATCAGGCTGACGCCGAATAGCAGCGCCCCCACATGCAGTTCGCCAAAGGCCCACAGGCTGGCCGACAGCGCCGTCATCACGCCGACGCCGATCACCAGCAGGCTCAGCCACAGCGGCGCCAGCGCGCGGAACGCCACCAGCACCAGCAGCACCGTCCCCAGCGTCGAGGCCACGCCGATGGACGAGGTTTCGCTCATCGCCTGCTCGGCTCCGGCCTTGGCGAAGAACACCGCGCCCAGACGCAGCACCTCCAGCCCCGGCCCGAGGCGGTCGACGGCCTCGTCCAACGGACCGATCAGCCGGCGTTGCACGTCCAAAGCATAGGGCTCGTCGGTCAAGCGGCCGGCAATCAGCACCCAGGTGGTGCCGCCGTCGCTCATCGACAGCATGCCGTCGTCCAGCGTCAGCTTCGACAGCGGCAGCGGCAGGCTGGCGAAAAACCCCGGCATCAACAGGAAGGGATCGCGCTGGACCAGCCGCGCATCGGCCATGCCGACGAAGCCGAACACCTGCGACAACGCCCGCAGCGCCACCTCGCCTCCCTTGCCGTCAAGCAGCCGGCGGCGGTCGTCCTCGGCCAGCAGCCCGCGCCGATAGGGGAAGTACAAAGCGCCCAGCCGTTGCAGGCGGTCCTTGTCGAAGCCGCTAGTGGTGATCTCGACCAGCCCGGTCGCCGTCAACTGGCGCGTCAACTCGGCGGCGGCATCCCGCGCCCGCGCCCGGTCCGCGCCGCCGACCAGCAGCAGCACCCGTTGCGACAAAGCCCGCGTCACCGTGTCATTGGCGTGCTGGATGGTGGGATCCTGTTGCTCGCGCGGCAGCAGCGCCATCAGATCGGTGCGGAAGGCTAAGCCGTGGTGCAGCCGCTGCACCAGATAGCCACCGGCCAGCGCCACCACCGCCAACCACAGGACTGCGGCGATACGGATCATTTGGTCAGGGTATCAAGGGCGGCGGCTTCCTCGGCAGTCAAGGACGCCGAGGACAACGCTTGATCGAGGAAGCTCAGATTATCGGCATCGCCATCCGGCTTGACCATCGCCACCGTCTCGACGAAGCGGCTGCCTTGCGCGGTGATGGCGTGGAATGGCATGGCGATGGGATCATCGGCCTTGCGCGGGGTCAGATCAACCTGCCAATGGCGGTCGTCTCCGGCGCGCGTCACGACGAAATCGGTCTCCAGCGCCCGCCAATCCCCCGCCAGCGCGCCGCCCAGCATATCGTAAAGCCGCGACAGGAACGGCAGGCGGGAAGAGGGCATGCGCATGGTCTCGCTGCCGCCGACCTCTTGCACCAAGCCGTTGGCGGTGATCACGGTAGTGACGGCAAACGGCTTTTCCGCCCGCCAGATCAAGCCGCGTCCGGGAGCAAGGACGAAATGCCCCTCGGTGCGCAGGGGGGCGTTGAAGCCTTTCAGGTGGCGTTCCTGGACGAAGCGCCCGCGCAGAACCTCGCCCACCGCGATGCTTTGGGTCGGACCGGCCGCGCCGGCAGCCATCGCCATGACCGGTGCGACGGCCAGCAGCAGCGCCAACATCAATCGGCGCATGGAACCCGCTCCCGCAGCTTGTCGGTCAGGTCTGGCGGCGATTCCAGGCACATCTCGCCGGTATCGGCTTTGACCGCCACTTGCACGGTATGCGCCTTGGTCAGCACCTCGCCAGTGACGAGGTCGCGGATGCGGTAATCGATCTTCAGGCGATGTTCGACCTCGACGATGGTGGCGGCGACCACGATGTCCTGGCCGAACCGCACCGGGCGCACATATTTCAGCCGCATATCAACAATCGGCCACAGATAGCCGGATGCCTGCATCTGCGGGTAGTTGTAGCCGATCTTGTCCAGCACCTCGCAACGCGCCTGCTCCAGATAGCGGGGGTAATTGCCGTGCCACACCACGTTCATCGGGTCGAGGTCGTAGAACTGCGCCTTGATGACGACTTCGGCAGAAATCATGGCTTCATCGCCCAAAAATCAAAGAAGTTGAACCACTGGAACGGATCGCGCTGGGCGTAATCCTCCAGCCGCCCGGCATAGCGGGTGGCATAGCCGTGCAGCACCACCTCGCGGTGGCCGCGCGGCAAGGCGATGCGTTCGGCGAAGCGTTCCATGGTCAGGGTGTGATGGTCGCCCTCGCGCAGGCAGAACAGCAGATAGACCGGGCAGTCGAGCACCGCCGCCAGGATCCATGGCCCCTGCGAGAACGCCGCGTCATGCCCCAGGAATGGCACCACGCTGACGCGGCCCTGACTGAGCACCGGCGTACGGTCGCCAGCGATGACCACCCATTCGCCACGCTCGACCCGTTCCTTCAGATCGATGGCGGTGGCCGGCCCCATCTCGGTCACCTGAACCATGTTCAGCGCCGCCTCGGGGCACACCTCGCTCAGGATGCGGTTATAGTTCACCGCGTGCCGCGTATGCACCAGCACGGTCAGGCGCTGGCGCGTCTCGGGGTCCATCAGCGCGCGGGCCAGATCGACATTGCCCAGATGCGACACCACCACCACCGCCCCGCGCGGATCGGTCATGGCTTGGGCCAGAACCTCCCCATTGGCGATGTGCACGGCATCGGCACGCGCGCCGCCGGTCCAGGCGATGAAGGTATCCAGCGCCCGCGCGGCAAAGCCGAGGAAATGTCGATAGCTTTCGCGCAGGCGCACCGGACGGTTCAAAGCACGGCTGAGAAAGGTCTGCGAGGCACGACGCTGCTGGCGGCCAAAGGCGAAGAAATAGAAAACGATCGGCGCCATAAACACCAGACAGCCGCGCCGCCCCAACAGCCGATACGCCCCGGCGCAGAAGCGCAAACCCCAATAGGCGCCCCGCTCGCCCAGCGCCGACCAATGGCTGGCCACCTGCGGCGAACGCTTGCACCATTGGCGGCACAGCATGGACAGCACCAGACGGGTATGCATCCACGAAATGCGGACATTGTCGCGCAGCATGTCGAAGTTCGAGGTGTTGGCGGGCGGGTAGACGACCCGCACCGGCACCATGCGCACCGGAGTACCGCGCCAGAACAGCCGCACCATGATGTCGGTGTCGAAATCCATGCGGCGGCCAACGCTTTCCTCGGCCAGCAGCGCCAGCACCGCCGCCAGCGGATAGACGCGGAAGCCGCACATGCTGTCGGTGATGCGCAACGACAGGGTTTCGATCCACACCCAGATATGCGTGATCCAGCGGCCGATCTTGCGCCCCAGCGGCATCGAGGCATCATAGACCGGCTCGCCGCTGACCAGCGCGTCGGGGCTCTCCTCGGCTGCCGCCAGCAAGGCCGGCAGGGCGTCCAAATCGTGCTGACCGTCGGCATCGACCTGCACCGCATGGGTGAAGCCGGCGGCGGCGGCAAGGCGGAAGCCATCGACCACCGCCGCGCCCTTGCCCTGATTGTCCTCGAAGCGGCGCAAGGTCACGCCGTCGCCAGCCAAAGCGGCGATGGCCGAACGGGCCGGTTCGGAACTGCCGTCGTCGATGACGAACACCGGCAGCCCCAGCGCGCGCAGGCGAGCGACCACGGATGCGATCACCGTGTGATGGTTATGGCTGGGAACGATGGCGCATAGGTTCACGACGGCACCTCCAGCCTGACCCGGCCCGACGAGGCAACCTCGTCGCCGATACGATATTCAAAGGCCAAGGCCTGTTTGACCCGATCATGCCGCAGGGTCAACGCCAAGCGAACCCCCGGCTGAATGATCCGGCGAAATTTTACCTGGAAATCCCGCGCCACCGGATCGGCAATCCCCAGATGGCCGACGGCCAGCCGCATCGCCCAATCGATTTGCACGACGCCCGGCAGAATGGGATTGCCGGGAAAGTGACCGTCGAACACCGCCAGAGTCTGCGGCACCGCCAAGGTCAGCACCGCCTGATCGCCGGTCGTCTGGATGTCGAGGATATCGGGCAGCAGGCTCATGCGCCGCCTCCGAACAAGGCCAACAGATCGGCATCGCGGAGTTTGCCCATGGCGCGCAGCGGTAGGGCATCGACGAAGCGCCAGTGGCGCGGCAAAGCGGCGGGCTCGAAGCGGTCGGCCAAAGCCCGGCGCAGCAGCCGTCCGAAGCGGAAGCCGCCCAATTCCGACAGCCGTTCGACCCCCGATGCGTTGGGCACCACCACGGCGGCGAGGCGGCTGGGCTCACCCGGCAACAACACGGCGGCGGCGGCGGCGACCCAGGGCAAGGCCGGCAAGGCCTGTTCGACCTCGGCCAGACTGACGCGCTTGCCTTCGATCTTCACCACCCGGTCGGCGCGCCCGAGGAAGCGGAACCCGTCGGCGGTCGGGGCCACCACGTCGCTGGTGTCGAACCAGTCGGGACCGACGAAGGGCGAGCACAGCGACAGCCGCCCCTCGGCGTCGGTGCGCATGGCGATTCCCGGCAGCAGGCTCCACGGCTGATCCTCGGCGGCTTGGCGGCGGGTGGCGATGGCTCCGGTTTCGGTACTGCCGAAAATCTCGGTCGGCAGGGTGCCGAAGATGGCTTCGGCCTCACGCGCGGCGGTCAGCGATAGCGGTGCTCCCGCCGAGAAGATCCGCGCCGGGCGGCGATCCACAGGCACTGCGGCCAGCCCGCTCAAGCGGCTAAGATGGGCCGGGCTGGCGACCACCACCGCGCCGCCGGGCAACGCCGCCACCAGGGTTTCCCAAATCTCGTGCATGTCGCCGGCAAAGGCGCGGCCAGCGGCCAGCGGCCATAACAGCTTGAAGGTCAGTCCGTAGATATGCTGGTGCGACACCGTCGCCAACACCGGCCCAGCGCCAAGCTCATCACCCCACAGGCCGTCCAGGGTGGCCAACTCGCAGTCGAGCATGGCCAGCGTCTTGCTGATCCGCTTGGGCGCGCCGGTCGAGCCGGAGGTGAAGAAGTGCAGTTGCGGGCGGGTGGAATCGAGCGGCGTCAAAGCAGTGGTTTCGCCCCGCCCGGCCTCGACGAAGGCGTCGTCGAGCAGGCGGTCGAAGCTGTCGCGCAACGACTCCAGCGTCGCCGGCAAGCCGTTGGCCGGAATCACCACCTCGGCCCCGGCATGCAGTGCGGCAAACAAAGCGACGGCGGCGGCATAGCTATCGCGGCAAACCACGGCGACCCGCGCGCAGCCAGCCAGCCGGGCGGCGGCACAGGCCACATCGGCGCGGAAGCGGGCGAAGTCGATAGTCTCCACGCGACGCTGCGCCACCGGATGATGATCCGGGCGGACATCGGTCAGCAGGCGAGAGAGTGTCACCAAGCTCATCGGCGCACCCGCCGCCGGATCATGAATTCCGCCGCGAACAGCGTTCCCATCGCCACATAGGACAGCAGGCCGTTCCACAGCGTCCATTGCGCCAGACTGCCCCACAGCGCCGTGGCCGTCGAGACGCCGGCATTGGCCAGCAGGAATAGCACCCAAACCAGGGTGACCTTGCGGGTATAGGCGACGCCTTGCGGCGGCAAATCCGGCTCGCTGAGACGCGCGAGGCGCTCGACGACGGTCGGCGGATAGACCAGCGACAGGCCGAACACCCCCGCCACCGCCAGACTGACCGCCACCGGATAAGCCTTCACCGCCAGCCCGGCATCGGTCAGCAGCAGCGCCACCAAGGCGCAAGCGGCCAATCGAAATGCCGTCAGCCAAGCGCCGGCTCCCGCCAGTTTGCTGCTGGCCAGCAGGCGCAACCCGATCAAGACCAGCCCCAGCAGCACCAGCGCCAGCGGCGGCACCACGGCCATGCCGAGATAGACCACCAGCGGATAGGCCAATCCCCCTGCCACCGCCAGGATCAACCATGGGTTAGGGAGCGGCCGGCGCATCCGCCAGCAGCTTTTCAACGCAATCGACCACGTCACCGACCGTGCGCACGGCCTTGAAATCATCGGGCTTGATGCGCCGCCCGGTCATTGCCTGTAGCTTCACCACCAGATCGACGGCGTCGATGCTGTCCAGATCCAACTCCTCGAACAGCTTGGCGTCCAAAGTCACCTTGGCGGGTGGAATCTCGAACAGTTCCTCAAGGAAGCCGCTCAGCTGCGCCAGAATTTCGTCGCGCGTCATCGTCAGTGGTCCCCTTGTTTCGCCGCGATGAAGCGGGCCAGACTGCGCACATTGGCGAAATGCGCTTTGATTTCGTCACTGACCGTTTCGATCGTGATGCCGAAGCGCTGGCGGATGGCGACGCCCAGTTCCAAAGCGTCGATCGAATCCAACCCCAGCCCGTCGCCGAACAGCGCTTCGTCGCTGTCGATGTCCTCGGCTGAAATGTCTTCAAGCTTCAACGCTTCTACGATGAGACGCTTAATATCCAGTTCAAGATCAGACATTTTGTAACTTTTCCGCGTAATACACTTCCAACACCTGGACGATTTTCCGCGCCGCGATGCTGCGGCAGGGATAGCGCACCGACCAGTCCGGAGCAAGGCACTCATCCACCACCAAGCGGTAGACCGGCCGATTTGGGGGAATTCGCCACCACGGCTCGCCCTTGACCAGGGTTGCCGGCTCGCAGGTGATGAATACCGGCTGGATCACAGCCCCGGTCAGCGTCGCCAAATTGGCGAAGCCCCGACGGAAATGCGGCGGACTGCCGGGCAGGCTGCGGGTGCCTTCGGGGAAGATGATCAGGCAATTCCCGGCATCCAGCGCCGTACGGCAGGCCGCCACCATCGCTTCGGGGTCTAGGTCGTTGCGGATATAGCCGGCGCGGCGCATCAGCCCGCCCAACAACCGGTGGTTCCACAGCTCGGCCTTGACGATGCATTGAGTCTTGGGGATCAGCGCCATCAGCATCACCACGTCGAGCAGTGACGGATGGTTGGCGACGATCATACGTCCGCCGCAATCGTCCAAGCGCTCCAGCCCCTCGACCTCCAGGCGCAGCAAGCGCAGCAACTGCAACATCTCGATATAGAAACGGAAGGCGGCGTGGATCAGGAACTGTGCCCGTTCGCGCTGGTGTCCCGGCAGCAAGGCCAGCAGCGGCAGCAAGGTCACCGCCAACAGCCCGCCACCGCCGAAGATGAAGGCGAAAGCGACACCGGTCGCGGCCAGACGCCAGCCATAGTTAAGCCGCCGCATGCCGCCTCCAGCACCACTGCAAACGCTCGCCGGCAGACGTCGCCTCCGCCGCCCCGCTGCGCAGAAAGCCCAGGAAATCCAGCGCGTGCGAGGCCGCGCGCGGCGCATCGGCAACAGCCGGAGCAGTGGTCAACGACATCCCCTCGCCCTCGCCGGCAGCGGCCAGACTCAATGCCACGGCCAAGGGCGGCTCGGCGCCATCGGCATGATCGCCGAACGGTTCGGGCAGCGGCTCGTCACAATGCAGCAGCACCACCGGCTCGGCGGGATTGTCGGCCAGACAGGCCACCGCCTCCATCAGGCCGAAGCAGAAGCTTTCGGAGCCGGCGGCAACGGCGGTATGGCCTTGGCGGTTATGTTGGGCGATGGACAACAGCCCGACCAGCGCGTGATGCACCGACAGAGTGAAATCGGCGGGCGACACCCCATCGCGGCGGATCAGCGCGTCGAGAATCGACAGAGTGCGGCCAAATTCGCCATGCCGCGAGGAAAACACCATGCGGGCCTGGGCAGAGTCAGGCAAGCTCCACGCGGCGCGCAAAGCCTGTTGGCCAAGCGGGCTGACGCGGCGGCGCAGCAGCATCGGCACCGGCCCGACCTCGCCGGCATCAAATCCGGGAGCCCAAGCGGCCCAGCGCTGAATACGGAATTCAAGCGGCTTCACGGCCTCCCCCCGCTCGCCCGCAGCCATGCTATGCTCCCCACTCGTTGACAGCCCCAAACTCTTACCGTTGCGCGCCATCCCCCATGGCTCCCCGCATACGGCGAGGCCGCAGGTTAGCATAGGCGCGGAAGGTTGTAGAGAAGATGATAAACCTCGGCGTGGTGGCCGGTGGCACGCATGAGGCGAAGGCGCTGATCGATGGGTGGGCCTTGCCAGAAGATGTCGCCGCCGCCCGAGCCCGCCCCGACTCCCTGCTGGCCCGCGCCGTCCTGCGCGCCCTGTTGCAGCATTTCAGCGGGTGTCACGGCTGGCATCTGCGCTCCAATCCGCGCGGCAAACCCTTCGTCGTCGATGACAATGGCAAGGCCGGCCCTTTCGTGTCGCTGTCGCACAGCCGGGGAATGGTGTCTTGCGCGGTCAGTTGGACCGGACCCTTGGGCGTCGATGTCGAGCGCCACCGGCCCCGCGATGTCGCCGCCTTGGCCGCTTACGCCTTTGGCCCACGCGAAATCGCCGAGGTTGCGCGCGACGGCGCCTCCGCGTTTTTCCGCATCTGGACCTTACGCGAGGCCATCGCCAAGGCGAGCGGCGACGGCTTGCCCCTGGCCATCGACGGCCAGGATCGCGGCGACGGCGCACCGCTGCAAGGCTGGCTGCGCCGCGACGGCTGGTGGCTGCTGACCGCCCTGCCCCACCCCGGCACCAGCTTAGCCGTGGCTCTGACAGCGGAGCCTGGCGCAAGCGCTCCGTCGCTTGATTGGATCAATATCGCCAGAGTACGACACCCCCGATTGTAACCTCGCGGAATGCCGCTTATCATCGCGCAACCACATTTCAAGGGGTGATTATCAATGAGAAAGTTTGTGATCATCGCGCTGGCCGCGATCGCTCTGGCGGCTTGCCAGACCCAGCCGATTTATCAGCCCGACCACGCCGTGCCGCCGCAGGCCCAAAGCCTGCCGCTGGAGCGCATTGAGGCCCTGATCGTCGAAGCCGGCCAAACCCGCCGTTGGACCTTCGTCCATGTCGGCCCCGGTCATCTGGTGGCGACCCAGCAAGAGCCCAAATATTCGGCCGACGTCGATATCTTCTTCAGCCGCGATTCCTACCGTCTGGCCTATAAGTCCAGCAATGGCCTGGAAGAAAAGGATGGCGTCATCCACCAGCATTACAATATGTGGGTTCGCTATCTGGAATCCGACATCAACCTGCGCCTGAGCAATGCTCCGCTGATCAAATAAGGGGAAATTTTCCCAATCGACGGCGGCGGTCGAGCGGGTATAGTCGGGCCGATGATAAGGTTTCTGACATACGCCCTGCTCTCCGCCGCCGCTCTTATTTGTAGCGTGGTGGCAGTGGGACTGCTGCTGACCGCCCCGGCCCACACGCTGATCGGTCCGCCGCCAGCCGATTTGCAGGCAAGGCAGGTTGTGATCCCATCGCCCTCGGGCGCGCTGTTGCAGGGATGGCTGGTGCCTGGACAGCCCGGCAAAGGCGCCGTCGCCCTGTTCCACGGGGTTTGGCGCAACCGCCTGAGCATGCTGCGCCGCGCCCGCCTTCTGAAAGCCGTCGGCTTTTCCGTCCTGTTGATCGACTTCCAGGCCGCCGGCGAAAGCTCGGGCCAACGTATCAGCTTCGGCCATCTGGAAGCCCTGGATGCGCGAGCGGCCGTCGATTTCCTTCGCCACGAATTGCCCGGCGAGAGGGTCGGCGTCATCGGCGTCTCCCTGGGCGGTGCCGCCACATTGCTGGGACCGACACCTCTTCCCGTCGATGCCCTGGTGGTGGAATCGGTCTATCCTGATATCCGCAACGCCCTCAACAACCGGCTGAGGGTCGTCCTCGGCCCGGTCGGACCGATTTTCACCCCATTGTTCCAGATGATGCTTAAGCCAATCCTGGGCGTAAGCATGGACCAACTGCGCCCCATCAAGGGCATGAGCCGACTGCCCTGCCCGGTGCTGGTCGCGTCAGGCACGGCGGATAACCGCACGCTGCTGTCCGAAGCCCAAGACATGTTCACCCGCGCCCCTGAACCAAAGCGGTTCTGGGCGGTGAACGGTGCCGGGCATGTCGATTTGGAAGAATACGCCCCCGAAGACTATCGGCGCGTGGTCTTGCCGTTCCTGAGAGAGACTCTCGCGCGGCCATAACTTCATTATTTAGAAGGTTGGCTGGGGCGGGAGGGATCGAACCTCCGAATGCCGGTACCAAAAACCGGTGCCTTACCGCTTGGCCACGCCCCACCAGGAAGGGACGGCACCATAGGACAAGATGGGCCGCGATGCAACTGTCAGATACAGCTAAATTACGGAACTAAGGGCGGCTGACCAACGGGGCGGAGGCCAGCCACCAGGAGGGGTGGGCGGAAGCCAGTTGAGCCGCCGCCGCGCAAGCCGCTTGCTCATCCTCGAACAGGCCGAAGCAGGTCGCGCCGCTGCCGGACATGCGGGACAGCAGACAGGCGGGGGTGACGTCGATGGCGTGCAGCACATCGCCGATCATCGGAGCCAGGGCGATGGCGGGGGCGGTCAGGTCATTGGCACGCTGGGCCAAGGCGGCGGCCAAAGCGGCAGTGTTGGCGGGAGCAACCATCAACGGCGCAGGGGCGGAGAAACCGGCGCTGCGGGCCTTGAACACCGAGGGAGTCGACAACGCCACGCCGGGATTGACCAGCACCAGCCACGCTGGCGGCAGGGCCGGAGCCGGACTGAGGATCTCGCCGATGCCGGTCATCTGGGTCGGACGGCCGCGCAGACAAACCGGGACGTCGGCGCCCAATTGCAGGCCAAGGGCTTCCAACTCGGACTCGGACGGCGACAGTCCCCACAACGCGCACAAGCCGCGCAGGGTGGTTGCCCCATCGGTCGATCCTCCGCCGATGCCGGAGGCCACCGGTAAGCGTTTGGTCAGGTGGATGGCGGCGCGGGGGGCGATGCCGGCATGGGCGGCCAGCAGATGGGCAGCTTTCAGGACGATGTTGTCGGCATCCGCCGTCAACGCCCCGGCGGTCGGACCGCCGAGGGTCAGCGACAAATCATCGGCCGCGGCGAAGCGCAGGCTGTCGCCGACACCGGCAAAGACGACCAGACTGTCCAGCAGGTGGTAGCCATCGGCGCGGCGGCCGGTGACATGCAGGAACAGATTGACCTTGGCCGGGGCGAATAGCTCGACCGCCGCTCCGCCAGAGCGGGCGGCGGTCGAGGCGTTCATTTGACGCCCATGGTCTTGAGGACCGGCAACACCGGCGGCGGCGGGGCCGGATTGGCCTTCAGCTTCCGCTCCAACTCGATCTTCAAATCGGGCTCCGGATCAAAGGACAGCGCGCGCTGCCACTGGAAGCGAGCCTCCTCGATGCGGCCGACTTTCAGCAAGGCGTCGCCGAAATGGTCGTTGATGGTGGCGTCCTCGGGGTGCAGCTCGATGGCCCGCTCCAGCACCGTCACCGCCTTGCGGTAATCGCCGGCGCGATACAGCACCCAGCCCAGACTATCGACGATATAGCCATCGGTGGGGCGCTGCTGCACCGCCTTCTCGATCATCTTGCGGGCTTGCTCCAGATTGACCCCCTGCTCGATCCAGCTATAGCCCAGATAGTTCAGCACATGCGGCTGATCGGGCTCCAACTCCAGCGCGCGCAGGAAATCGCTTTCGGCGCGGGTCCACTGCTTGGCCCGCTCCAGGGCGATGCCGCGCGAGTAATGCAGCATCCACTGATTGCGGTCATCGACGCCGATGATGGCAAAAGCGCGGTCATAGGCGTTCACCGCCTCGTCCCAGCGCTTATGCTGGCGCAGCACGTCGCCCAAGGTGATCAAGGCCTCGGCGCGGGTGGGAGCCTGGGCCGACAACGCCTCCAGCGTCTTGATGGCGCCGTCGATGTCGTTCAACTCGTCGAGATTGGCGGCCAGGCGCAACTGTGCCGACCAGTACACCGGCGAGGCGGGATCGATCGCCGCATAGATCGCGTTGGCGTCGGGCAGACGACCCAGCTCTTGCAGGATATCGGCGACGGTCACCTGAGCCAGCGGGAAGTTCGGCTGCAAATCGACCGCCATGCGGGCAAAAATCAGCGCCAGATCGGGAGAATTGCCCTGCCGCAGCGATCCGGCAGCGCCGAACATCGCCTCGGCCAAACCGGCCTGCGGGCTGTCGATCAAGCGCGGTACAGAGGTGCCGGAGTCGAGTGACGCGGTATCGGGATGTTCTTTCCGATAGCTGTCGAACAACTCGGTGGCGTGTTCGGATTGGCCGATACGGCGGTAAAAGGCCGCAGCCGCTTCGACCGTGCGCAAGGTCAGGCCGCCACTGCCGGCCATGGTGCTGCGATAGGCCAGATCGGCGGCCTTGCGGCGGTCAGCCAGATCATTGATGAGGGCGGCATGGAAATCATAGAGGGCGGCGAAGCTGGTGACCTGCGACAGCGGCGCCAAGGCGTCGAGTCCCGCATCGGTCTTGCCCTCGCCGACCTTGGCCCAAGCGACCACCAGCGGCACCATGAAGCTGTTCAGCCCGCGCCGGGGCAGACCGGAAACAGCCGCCTCGGCTGCGGTCCAATTGCCGTGCTTGACCTCTTGCTCGGCCACCAGCACGGCGGCGATGCCGGCCTCGCCGTCGAAGGTCAGCAGACGGCGCGACAGCGCCGCCGCCTGATCCAGCTTGCCTTCGGCGGCCAGGGACAGCGAGGCGCGTTGCAACAGTTCGACGTTCTCGGGATCGCCGGCCAACGCCCGCAGCAGATAAGCGGATGCCGCCGACAGATCATGCTGATCCTGGGCAAAGCGTCCGGCCAGGAAGTTTCCCGCCCCGGAACCGCCAACCGCCATCGACGATGCCACCGCCGCATCATCCGTCGCCGACTGGGCATCGCCCGACGGCCTCAGGCCGATCGAGCATGCCGGCAAAATCATCACCAACCCCAGGGCAAGCAGGCGCCGCAGCGCAAGGCTCCGGCGGCTCACCGATGCACGCATCACCATTTCCAAGACCTCAATGCGGCTCTTCACGCCGGGTGCAGAACCGTCTCTTACATGTTGGGGTAGTTGGGACCACCGCCCCCTTCCGGCACCACCCAGGTGATGTTCTGGGTCGGATCCTTGATATCGCATGTTTTGCAATGGACGCAGTTCTGAGCATTGATTTGCAGGCGGGGAGATTGTCCGGCGTTATCGGTTACGATCTCGTAAACGCCAGCCGGACAATAGCGCTGCTCGGGCGCGTCGTACAGCGCCAGATTGACGGCGACCGGCACGTTGGGATCGGTCAGGCGCAGATGCGCCGGCTGATTTTCTTCGTGGTTGGTGTTCGAAATGAACACCGAGGACAGACGGTCGAAGGTCAGCTTGCCATCGGGCTTGGGATAGGCGATGCGGGTACTCTCCGCCGCCTTGCGCAGGCTTTCATGGTCGGCGTGATGCTTGAGCGTCCATGGCGCCCGGCCACGCAGCACATAGGTGTCGATGGCCGAATAGGCGATGCCGGCCCACAAGCCCCAATGGAAGGACGGCCGCACGTTGCGGGCCAGATACAATTCCTCCCACACCCACGACGCCTTGATCTTGGCGGTATAGGCGATGGCTTCGACGACACCCTCGGCAGCCAGGGCGTCGAACACCGCCTCGGCGGCCAGCATGCCCGACTTCATCGCCGTGTGGGTGCCCTTGATCTTCGGCACATTGAGGAAGCCGGCGGTATCGCCGATCAACAAACCGCCGGGGAAGGTCAGCTTGGGGATCGCCT
>Ga0116225_1001322_pt1 | contig 17849 bp, 18 predicted proteins | sample Sb_taG_8_FD_88968 | JGI IMG/M metagenome (GOLD analysis project Ga0116225, IMG submission 88968) | Peat soil microbial communities from Weissenstadt, Germany - Sb_50d_c_BC metaG | ecosystem: Environmental > Terrestrial > Soil > Wetlands > Peat | place: Germany: Weissenstadt | collected 2010-09-21 | reverse complement strand
GATCAGCGGCCTCGCACCTGTATCGTGGAAGAGCGATCCATGCCGCCGTCTCTCAAACCCATCGCCGTTGCCGTTCTCGCCACCCTCCTGACGGCCGGCGCGGTTGCCGCCGAGGACTGGGGTCCTTGTTCTCGAATGGCTTGGTCATGGCCGGCAAGGAAAACGCATGCATCGCCCCGAGGAGCACCAGTTTTCCGACTTCGTTCGACTTTTCTGCGGCATATTTGCCAGCGATAACCGATCCATAGGACCAGCCGACCAGGGTGATTTTATCCACGTGGCGCAGCTTACGGATATGGGCGATCGCGGCGGCCAGATCGACCATGGACTCGGCGGAGCGGATGACCGGCCGGTTGTCTTGCGGCGGCAGGTCCATTGCCGCAGGGCGGGAAGACCGCCCAAAACCACGGAAATCCAAAGCCCAAGTGTCGTAGCCGCGTTCGGCCAGATGCTCCATCCAGGAATAGCCCGGAAGATCGAAGGCGGCGGCGGCGGGGACGCTGTAGGGCTCAAGGAACAGAACCACTTCGTTAGCTGAGTAGCGCACGATGGCGCAGCGACAGGGTTTCGCCGGTCCCGTCGAGAACGAGGGTGGTTTCGTCGAGTACGGTTGCCGCATGCGCTGGGAAACCCCAGGCGACAACGGCGATGAACAGAGCGTGCAGACGGGTACGGAACAGCATTTCTGTTTTCTATGCGAACAGCTCAGCGGAACTCGAACGGTATCGAAAAAGTCAATTGCCGATCCGCCACGGCTTCGGGCGGCGGGGGGAATGGGGCAGCCTCGCGCAGGGCGGCCAGCGCCGCTTGGTCGAGGAGGTCGGACCCGCTCGACGCGGCGACGGCGGAAGCCACCAGTTGGCCGTCGCGGGCGAGGGTGAAGCTCAGATGCACCCTGCCTTGGCGGCGGACATGGCTGGGTTTGTGATCGATGATGCGCGTCCACAGGGTTTGCCCGTAGAGGCGCAAATCGTCCTCGGTCGCCGCCGCCGGTGCGACCGGCGCGGTTTGAGTTGAAACAGCCGGGGCAGTGGTGGCGGGCTCTTCGCTGGCGGTGATGACTGCGCTGGGCGGTGCGACCGGTGCGACCGGCTTGGGCGTCTGCGGAGTCTTGGCCACCGGTTTGGGCGGCGGAATTGGTTTGGGGAGCGGCGGCGGCTCCACGGGCTTTGGCGGTTCGGCTTTGGCGGGGATTGGCGGGGCCGGTTCGGGTTGCGCTTCGGCTTCGGGGATGGCGGCGGCGACGATTTCCACGGCGATGAGGCCGGCTGGCTCCGCCGGTGCAGGGGCGGCGGCGTGCAGCAGCCAGACCAAGGCGGCGGCGTGGGCGGCAAGGGATACCGCCGCGCTGAAAGATCGGTGCGGATCGGCGACAGCCTTGCGACTTGCTGACCATGGTCGAAGATCAGCCTCGAACGCCAACGGCCCAAGGAGACTCTCGTCTCCTTGGGCGTCGGCAAGCTGAGGATCCCCGTGTTGGGACATTAGAACTTCACGGTGACCCCGGCATTGAACGACCGGCCCGAAGCGGGCAGGGCGTCCATGGTATGGGTGTTGTCATAGGCGGTGCCAGCGGCGCGCCAGGCCGCGACATCGGCCCCGCCATTCGGATCGTAGTACTGCTTGTTCAGCAGGTTATCGATGCCGAAGGCAAAGGTGATGTTCTCCAACTGGTACGACGTCCGCCAGTTCAGGACGGCAAATCCGGGGGTGATTTGCTCGTTCTGCAACGGATTGGTCACCGATTTGTTATCGACCATCCGAACTTCGGCGGTGCTGGCCCAGTTGCCCAGATGATGGTTCAGGCTGATATCGGCGTTGATCGGCTGCATGTGGTACAGGCTGTTACCGTTGTTGACCTGCATGCCTTTGACGAAGCCGGCGATGCCGGAAACGTCCAAATCGCCATAGGCCGCACCCTTGACCAGCGACTTGCTGCCCGACAGGTCGAAGCCGAACAGCTGGGCGTCGTGATTGGCGAATTGCAGCTGATTGACGCCGGGAGTGACCCCCAATATCAGTTTATCGACCCCGATATAATTCTGCACATAGGTGTAATAGGGAGTGAGTTTGACGTCCCAATCCTGGCGGGCGGCATCGTGCCAGCCGGTGCTGACGCTGGCGGTGTTGGCGGTTTCCGGGCGCAAGTTGATGTTGCCGACATAGTCGGCGCCGTTGCCGGTCCAGTTGATCATGCTCGACGCCATGGTGCCGGTGGACCATGCATAGCGCTCGTACAGATTGGGCGAGCGGGTCTTGCGGGCGAAGCCGGCTTCGTCGGTGTTGATGGTCGATGCTTCGTACTGGGTGGTCGCCGTCACATCGAAATTGGTGTCGGTCTTCTGGTGGTTCTGCGCGTTGAAAGCGGCGGAATCGCGGGCGTAATTGAGGCCGCCCGGCGCTTGGCTGCAGGTCGACATCATGGGGTTCATCATGCTGACCGAGCCGCTGTTGCAGCTGCTGTAGCCGGCGACGTCTCCGGTGTTCATCCACACGATGTCATTGCGGACTCCGACTACGCTGGTCCAGGCCGGGGTCCACTTCTTTTCCAGCTCGGCAAAGGTGCCCAGCACGTCGCGGCTGCCTTCGTTGATATTCTGGAAGGTGTTATTCCCCATCGACGGATAGACGCCCTTCACCGGCGGCCACCAATCGGACAGGCGATAGCTGTGATACTCGTTGCCCAGGCGCAGGGTGTCGTCCTTGGTGACGGGGAGTTCGGCCTTCAGCGAATAACCGGCATCGGTGCCGTCGGTATTCATCGGCATCGGCATCATGGAGTTGCGCTCGCCGAGGAAGTTCATCTCATGCTTGGCGTTCTGCCAATAGACCTTGGCGTCGAGCTTGCCCCAGTTGAAATCGCCGTCATAGCCAAGGTTCAAATAGTTGCTGGTGTTGCCGGTCAGGTCCATGCGCTGGTTGGGAAAGCCCTCATAGGGCGTGATCTGATGGCCGCCGCGCACCACCACTTCGCTGTCGCCGCCGCGCGCCGCCAGGGTGGCGTTGTGGCTTTGGCTTTCGAAGCTGCTGGCCAGGATGCGGTCGCCGTCGCCGTCGTGGGAATCGCGGGCCCGCGTCCACGAGCCGCTATAGCCCAGGCTGACATCCTGGGTCGCCGCGGTGATGTCGCCGCCAGTGGTGATCTGGCGATCAATGCTGCGGAAGGCGGTGGTGGCGGAGCCGTGCGCCGCATATGTCTCGCCGGCTTTGGCGAACATCGGCGAAGGCGGATCGACGGTGATGGTGCTGCCGATGCTGTCGCCGCCGGAACTGACCGGGGTGATGCCAGCGATCACCGCGACATGGCCGGTGTTGGTCGGCGCGATATAGGACAGCGCCGGGTTCATATGGTTGGGGCAGGCTGAGGTGACTGGCACGCCATCGACCAGGGTTTTGTTGCGGTCGTCGGCCATGCCGTGGACAATCGGCAGGCTGGAAATGCCGCCGCCGCTGGACAGCGCCACGCCAGGAACGCCGCTCAACAAGGTGGCGGTGTCGCTGGCCCCCAGGATGCTTTTGGCGTCGATCTGGCTTTTGCCGACCATGGTGCTGTCGAGCGGGCAGGCGACATCGGCGGCGGTGTCGACCGGAACCGTCGGCAAGGCGGTCGCCGCCTGGGCCAGGCAAGATGCGGGAAGGATGAACACCGCCACGGCGGCGGAAGCAAGGGCTGTAGTTGCGCCGAGGAGACGGCGGCGAGCGGAAGACGTGGTCAACATCGTTGACTCCCAATACCAAGTGCTATGCGCGGACGCGACGGGAATGCCGTCGGGTGCCGAGTGGGTCGCGAGGATGACGGATGGCCGAGACGCCAAGCGCGCCTGAAGGGCAGGATTGGCGTGGGCCGATCAGGCCGTCAGCGGCGGCGCGCGAGCCTGGTATTGGAAGGGGGGGAAGGCCGAACTGGCGGAACGGTCGTCGGGAAGGCACTGCCGTCCGACAACCGGCGCGAACGGCGCCGGCACGGCCACGGCGACGGCGGCCAGGGCGCCGCTGGAGGCGTTGCCCAGCGGAAAGCAGGCCGGGCAGACCATTTTGTCGTGGCTGGTGCCGTGGCTGCTTTGCGGGCCGGCGGTATGTTCGCAAATGTCCGTATCGGCGGACATTTCGGCGACAACGCCAGAGGCGGGCCGCGCTGCGGCTTCCGAGACGGGGGCCAAGGTCCAGCCGAACAGGTTGACGGCCAGGACGACGATTTGCAGGAAGGCCGACAGCAGGCGGCGGGGATGAGCGGTCTTGAACAGACGCGACGATTCACCCAACGCCCTGGAAGACCGAGGGGTGGTTCGAATCATCCGATGCTGTCGCCGTCGCGCCATTGTTCCGTATTGACCTGTATCGCCCCAACCGCGGAACGGTCATTCTTATGGAGTTAGGAGTATACCTACAAGATTATTACACATAAGAAAAACGGTTTTTGAGGTTGCTGCAGTGGAGGAGATCAAGCGCTGCCGTGGCGGCCTTTCGTTCTCTCGTGTAACGAAGGGGACGCGACGCCTTTAGCTGGACCGCACGGCATGGAGGGATGGTTTTTGTCTAGGCGCCGTGCGAGCGCCGCCGGACAGGCGGTCGTCAGCATGGGCGCCTCTGCTCGACGCGGCAGAGACTGGTCGTGCTTCTGCTATCTGGGGCGGAGGAAAATGCGGTCTGGCTGTGGCCTGGCATCGGAACCCTCATTTTGCGATTTCGGCGAGGATAGCGGGGCCGAATTACGTCTGGATTTAGCCTGACGGGTCGAATGGTAAGGGACTGTCAGGAATTCCGTGTGTCGGCGAGCGGGTGAACATGATCACACCATCGCTCGGGTGAATCGTTCGCCGAAGAGAATGGCGAACTGGGCCATCGCCAAGCCCCATTCACGAGCCGGCATGGTCCACTCTTTTTCAGAGCGGTTCAAGACCAAGAACAGCATCTTTAGGGCGGCCTCGTCATTGGGGAAATGGCCGCGGGTGCGCACGGCGCGGCGCAGCTTGAACACGCCATCGCCCCGTGCTGATCGGCAAGCTGCCGGCCTTGGCCAATGCCCCAATCGGCGTTGCCGTGGCCGGGTACTATCCCGACCTGCCTCTCGACAGTCGACACCGCTACAATGCCGCGACCATCTACGCTCCAAACCGTTGAACTTGGTGCCGCCAAAGATTTCAAATCCCGGTCGGGATCGCCATCGCATTGATCATTCTCCCCTCCCCATTTTCACACGACCGAGCTAGGAGCTTGTCTGCTCAAGTCATTGACGTCCAAGATTCTCGTCAGGCCGATGTGCCACGCGACGGAGTAGGATTGCGGCTCAGGCAGTTGGCAATTGCGGCAGAGACGTGAAAAGACATCCAGGACATGATGGGCTGCGACACTGTCAATCATGACGGGTTGATCACCTTGGCCGAGGCTATGCTGGTGCTCCGCGCCTGAAAATAAGATAGGCCAATACACGGAAAAATAATGCCAGGCCGACTCCTCTCCTCTGGCACCCCAAGGTTAAACGGACTAAAATTTAATAGGCTGAGGCAGCTTTCGGTCCCAAAAATAGACGCTCAGCGGAGGGGAGAGACGAATGGCGAGCGACGTCCTGCGGACTTCCGATGTTCGCCCGCCATCATCCACACCACGGCCGCTGCCGACGGACCAGCTTCCGGTGCGAATCGTTGAAACTGACGGCAGCTTGGCCGGGCTTGGCGTGGATGCCTTTCTCTTTGCCGGGCAGCCGTCGCCGCTGGCGATCGCTTTTGTCTCGCCACACCTAGATTTTCGGGCGATCACGGCCGCCTTGCAGCGGCTTGGCGGCGTCACTTCGGTGCTGGCGGTATCGACTGCCGGCGAACTCTGCGGCAGCGGTGCCGCGGATCCACTCTACAAGCCGACCGGCGATAATTGGTCTACCGTCGTCGTGCAGATCTTCTCGCCGGATCTGCTGGCGGCCGTCAGCATCCAGACAATTCCCCTGCACAACGACGACATCCGCCAGGGTGCGCCGTCGCTGTCCCGCGATGAACGGGTTGAGCGCATCGCCCAGTCCTTGGCCTCGGCGGTGCCGGGTTTCCGTCTGGACGCCCGGAACAGCTTGGCGCTGACCTTTGTCGACGGACTGTCGGCCTGCGAAAACTATCTGATGGAGGCAGTCTATCGCACCGGAAAATTCCCCTGTCTGTTCGTCGGCGGCTCGGCTGGGGGGAAACTCGACTTTAAAAACACCTATCTGTTCGACGGTCGTCAGGTGGTGGAAAATCACGCGGTCATCGCCTTCGTCAAACTTGCTCCCGGCAAGCGCTATGGTGTGCTGAAGAGCCAGAACTTCCGCAAGACGGGGAGATCCATCATCGTCGTGGATGCGGATCCGGACCGTCGAACGGTGGCGACGGCGCTCGATCCCGACCGCGGCGAGGTGATTCCCGTGATCGACGCTCTAACGACGATCATGGGCGTGCCTGCCGCCGCGGTGATGGAAAGCCTGACCGGCTATACCTTCGGCATCGAACTCGATGGCGAACTGTTCGTCCGTTCGGTGGCCACGGTGGACCTGGAAACGGGGCTGGTTACCTTTTACTGCGACATTAGCCAGGGCGACGAGTTACTGTTGCTGCAAGCCACCGATTTTGCCGACCAGACCCGGAGTGATATCGAAAGCTTCCTGCACGGCAAACCGCCACCGCTGGCCGCTCTTTTAAACGACTGTGTCTTGCGGCGACTCAACAATGAAGCCTCGTTATCGGACCTTGGCGGACTGTGGAAGATACCCGTCGCTGGATTTTCGACATTTGGCGAGTTGCTTGGCATCAACATCAATCAGACTCTGACCGCCGTCGTTTTCTTCGACGAAAGTGATGGCGATTTCGCGGATGATTTCGTCGATTTGTTCCCGGTGCATTACGCCAGATTCTGCAACTATTTCACGCGCTGTCATCTGAACCGCATCGAGATTCTCAATCGTCTGCGCTTAGGTATGACGCAGCGCTTGGCGACGCATTTCGGTGCCAGCACGGTGATGGCGCGCGGGATCGAAGGGATGATGACGCAGACGTCGGATGTCCGCACGACGATGGAAAGCATCCGTGCCACCATCGCTCGCGAATCGGCCACGGAAGCGCGGGCGCGTCAGGCGGAACGGCAACTGGCCGACGCGATCGAGACCGTCAGCGAGGGCTTCGCCCTCTATGACGAGGACGACCGCCTCGTCATCTGCAATAGCCAATATCGCGGGGTTTTCGAAGGCGCCGACGAATTCATCCAGCCGGGCCGGACTTACAGTGAAATCGTGCATGCGGTGGCCGAGCGTGGCCTCTACGGCTACAAGGGCGAGACTTTGAACAGCTTTCTCGCGTCCCGCATCGCCGAGCATGGCCGTGCGGCTGGCAAGGGAATCCTCCACCCCATGGCGAATGGCCGGTGGATTGTCAGCAAGGAGTATCGCACCAGCGACGGCGGTATCGTTGCCACCCGCACCGACGTCACCGAGTTGAAGCACCGGGAAGAAGAAATCGATGCTCTGAAAAGACGCTACGAACTGATCCTGGTGGCGGCTGGCGACGGCATCATTGGTATTGCTGCTGATGGGATCGTGACCTTCGCCAATCGTGCGGCCGGTCATATCTTATCGATGGAGCGGGAAAAATTGGAAGGCCTCGACTACCGGCTCGTGCTGTGCGGTTCTGATAGTGCTTGCCAACTTCCGGATTTGTCAGGTTCAAGTATGGGCCCAGAGGCCGGCGAGGGAGTGTTCGCCCGCAGCGACGGCAATCACTTTCCAGCCGAATACATCCTGGCGCCGATTCATGACAACAAGGTCTTTCAAGGCGCCGTGCTGGTCTTCCGCGACGTGTCGCTTCGTCGTCGCTACGAGGAAAGTATCGCCAACCACCAACGCGAGTTGGAACGGCAGGTGGCCGAGCGGACAGAGACATTATCCGCCGAGGTCAAGCGCCGTGCCCTGACCGAACAGGCGCTGATGATGAGCCAGGGACGCCTTAAGGGGATTACCTCCAGCCTGTTCGAAGGCGTGCTTTTGGTTGATGAAAACGGGCATATCGTCTTTGCCAACCGCTCGGCACATCGGCTTCTCCGGGCCGAAGCCGACCAACTTCCCGGTACGGAATTGAGCGAGGCGTTGCAAATCCTGCGCGACGGTCAGATATTGCCTTTCCAGATGACCCCCTTTCCCCAAGTCATAGAAACCGGCGAGACGGTTGTCGATGACGATGCCACCTTTGTGATCAAGGAGGGGCAGCGCCTGTCTGTGGCCTACGCCACCTCGGCTTTGGAGGAAGACGGCAAACGTCGCGCCGCCATCATTTCCTTCCGCAGCATCGAGGCTCTCAAGGAAGCGCAACGCGAGGCCATGCAGTCCTCGCGTCTTGCCAGCGTCGGCCAATTGGCGGCCGGCATCGCCCACGAAATCAACACACCGATCCAGTATGTAGGAGATAATCTGCGCTTCATTATGGAAAGTTTCGGCAGTATTGATCGGGCGTTCAAGGGCGTCATTGCTGGTTTGCACGATATCGAGGCGGAAAAGACGCTTCTTGACACCACCTCTACCTTGCGCCAATTGTTCAAGGACTGTGAACTCGACTATTTGCTGGAGGAATTGCCGGTGGCGACGGCCCAGTCGCTGGAAGGGGTCAATCGCGTTTCCCACATCGTCCGCTCGATGAAGGAGTTCTCGCATCCAGGCTCTACCGCCAAGGCGGCTACCGACATCAACCGCGCCATCAACAGCACCATCACCGTTTCGACAGGCGAGTGGAAGCAGGTGGCGAAGGTGGAAACGGATCTTGATCCTGGTTTGCCGCAGATCGTCTGTTTCCCGGCCGACGTCAATCAGGTTCTGCTCAACCTGATCGTCAATGCCGCCCATTCCATCGAAGCCAGTAAGCCGGCGATGCTGGGCGTCATCCGCGTATCCAGCCGCCAGGATGGCAATTTCGTGGAAATCCGCGTGGCCGACAACGGGCCGGGAGTGCCCAAGGCCGTCCGCGACAGGATCTTTGATCCCTTTTTCACCACCAAGGAAGTGGGCAAGGGGACAGGGCAGGGGCTTTCAATCAGTTTTGATGTTATTGTCAACAAGCATGGCGGGAAGATTTTTCTGGACGAAAATAGCGATGAGGGCGCCACATTCGTTGTGCGGCTGCCCATCGGTGCGAGCGTTTAGAGTCATAGGGTACTGATGAAGCAATCCATCCTCTTCGTCGACGATGATGTCAATATTCTCAATGGCTTGCAGAGAATGCTGCGCAGTCAGCGCGACCGCTGGAGCCTAACCTTCGTCGACAGTGGCCAAAAGGCGCTGGAGTTGATCGCGACGCATAACTTCGACGTGGTGGTGTCCGACATGCGGATGCCGGATCTGGATGGCGCGGCCCTGCTGTCCGAGGTCGAGCGCCGTAGTCCTAGCACCCTGCGGGTCATCCTGTCCGGTTATAGCGAGGAAAAAAGCATCTTCCGCACCGTCGGCCCGGCTCACCAGTACCTGGCCAAGCCCTGCGATCCCCTGACGATCATAGCCCTGATGGACCGCGCGCAGACGATGCGGGCCTTGCTGGCGCAGCCCAAATTGCGCGCCTTGGTGGCCGGCATGCGCAGCCTGCCGTCACCTCCCGATCTCTATCTGAAGTTGACCGAGGAGATGCGGCGCGAGGAAACCTCGCTCAACACTGTCGTTAAATTGATCGAGACCGACGTGGCAATGACCGCCGCATTGCTGAAGCTGACCAACTCGGCCTATTTCTCGCTCAGCGTCACCATCGGCAATGTCTCTCAGGCGGTGCGTCTGCTCGGGCTGGAGACCGTGCGGACCCTGGTGTTGTCGGTTGGAATATTCAAGCAATTCGGCGGCAATCCAGACCTGGCGGCATTGGTGCAAGGTCTGAACGACTACAGCTTGACGCTCGCCCATTTGGCCCGGCAATTGGCGAAAGAGGACGGAGCGGACGAGGTCTTGCAGTCTCAGGCGCTGTGTGCCGGCATGCTGTGCTGTATTGGTTCGATGGTGCTTCTGGATGCCGATCCGATCAAATATCGCAGCAGCATGGAAACCTTCGGACAGATCCATCTGGAGGCTGCGGAGCGCAAAATCTTCGGGGCCACGCAAGCCGAGTTGGGAGCCTATCTGTTGGGATTGTGGGGCTTCGACGATGCGATTGTCGAGGCGGTGTTGTATCAGATGCGGCCTTCGGACTGCGTTAATCCGCAGAAATCCATTACGACCTACGTTCATTTGGCGCGAACCCTGGGGCCGGCGTTTCCGTTGATGCTCCAACCAGACGACCCGCTGGCAGTTCTGGATCGAGGCTATGTTGAACGACTGGGTTTGACCGATCGGGTGGCGGAGTGGAGCCGCTGCGTGAAGACGGGAGAGAGGCAGTAAAAACATCGTCATTTTCAGGCGATGATGTTCTCTAGAGCATCGAGCCTTTAATCTGCGGCATATCTGGCATGTCTGAGGTAATTCCAGCACTCGTCGGACGAATATAGATCGCAGATGCTGCCGATAGCGCCCCAGAAGGCGCTGATCGTGCGCGCCCCGATGCGGCGGAGGTGGGCCTTGAGCTTGGCGAAGGCCATTTCGATGGGATTGAGGTCCGGGCAATAGGGCGGGAGGAAAAGGAACCATGCGCCGCGTTCCTTGAGGATGGCCTTGCGCATCTGCGCGAATTGGGGGTGACGGCATTGGAGATCATGCCGGTCTCCGACTTTCCCGGCTGCTGGATCTGGGGCTATGACGGGGTGCTGCCGCTCCACCATCCGAGGTCACCAGGGAGACCTGTTGCAAGCGATAGAGCGGACCTGCCGCCACCTTCAGCGTCACCGTTCCCAGCTTGGCGGCAAGGGCGAGGGAAACCTCGACCGTTCCCTCCCAATAGCCTAGCGACTGAAGGACCGTTTGCAGGCGCGGCTGGTCTTCCTCGCCACCGCGATGCAGCGCCACCTCCGCCCGCAGCGGCGAGGCGAGGGCCAGTGCCAGCATGACGCAGGCGAGACAGGGAGCCCTGCACCACCGCTCCAACCAACACTGTCTTCCGGCCGCCTCCGGTTACCCCGCCAGAGTTGCCACGCCAAAAAATCGCCCCCGCTAAACTTCCGGCTTGACGCTGGCCGTCATGAGGCATATTTCGGTCTTGCGACATCGGCGGCACGTCCGCAGCGCCTCGCACAATAACTAAACAGAGACAGACATGAACCCGCGACCTAGCAGCGCGTCCGGGGAGCCTTCCAGTTGTCGCTTCGCGTCAACTGATTGGTTCTCGGACATTCTTGCCCAGGGACGTCGTTGTTCTGCAAGTGAAGGCTCCGCCGCCATGCGGTAGGACCGGACCACGCAGCCGCGCCGCCTCTGGGATGACGACCGTCAACCCCAATTCCGAGGAGGCGACCATGGCTGACGTCCTGGCCTTCGTTCTGCCCGTCCGGCCGCGTGATGCGGCTGTCCGTACCCCCGCCCGCACCGATGACCGCCGCGTCACCGGCGCTTTCCGTTGGTTCCGCGAGTCCACGACCGGCACGCTTGTCTGCCGTTGGGATGCCGAGCCCGCGGAGGCCGACTCTCCCCCCGTCCTCCTCTCCGCCTAAGGGCGGTCGGGAACCTTCAGCCTGTCGGCTGAAGGTTCCCGACCGCTTGGGCGCTGATCGTCGTCCGCCCGGATTCCGGCAGCGGCGCCGCAGCTTTGCGGCGGCTGCCCGAGTTCAGGCCGACACGGAGGCACTCCCACACCCCATCCTCGCTGTACCCGTTTCCCGAAAAGGACCCAAGCCATGAGCCAGCTTGATTTTGAAACTGTTCCGCGCTCGGCGGCCCTCGACGACGCCCATGTCGGCAACATCCGTGGCGCTTTCGGCACCATCCTGCACGGCGATGTGGCGCCGCGCACCAACTGGAGCGCCCGGCTGAAGACGCTGCTGGCGATCATCGGCCCCGGCCTGATCGTCATGGTCGGCGACAACGACGCCGGCGCTTTCGGCACCTATACCCAGGCCGGTCAGAACTACGGCACCGCTCTGCTGTGGACGCTGCTGCTGCTGGTCCCGGTGCTTTACGTCAATCAGGAGATGGTGCTGCGTCTGGGCGCGGTCACCCGCGTCGGCCATGCCCGGCTGATCCTGGAGCGCTTCGGCAAGTTCTGGGGCGCCTTCAGCGTCATCGACCTGTTTCTGTTGAACGCCCTGACCATCGTCACCGAGTTCATCGGCATCAGCCTGGCGCTGGACTATCTGGGCCTGCCGCGCGAGGCCGGCGTCGGCATCGCCGCGCTGTTGATCATGGCTGTGGCTGGAACCGGCGATTTCCGCCGCTTCGAGCGCTTCTCGATGATCCTGGTGCTGGGCAGCCTGCTGCTGGTGCCGATCTTCCTCACCGTGCATCCGCCAATGGCTCAGGTGGCGCATGATTTCGTCGTGCCGCAAATGCCCGAGGGCGCCAAGCTCAGCGACGTCATGCTGTTGATCATCGGCATCGTCGGCACCACCGTCGCGCCGTGGCAGCTGTTCTTCCAGCAGAGCTACGTCATCGATAAGCGCATCACCCCGCGCTTCATCCGTTACGAGCGCGCCGATTTGTGGATCGGCATCGTGCTGGTGATCATCGGCGGTGTCGCCATGATGGCCTTCGCCGCCGCCACCTTCACCGGTCAGGTCGAGTTCGGCGCCTTCACCGATGCCGGCGGCGTGGCTGCGGGGCTGGAGAAATATGCGGGCAAGACCGCCGGGGTGCTGTTCGCCATCGCCCTGATCGACGCCTGCATCATCGGCGCTTCGGCGGTGTCGCTGTCGACCGCCTATGCTATCGGCGACGTGCTGTCGCTGAAGCATTCGCTGCACCGCAAGGCCACCGACGCCAAGGGCTTCTATGCCGTCTATTGCGGTCTGGTGGTGCTGGCGGCGGCGCTGGTGCTGACCCCCGGCACGCCTCTGGGACTGCTGACCAACGCCGTGCAGACCCTGGCCGGCGTGCTGCTGCCCAGTGCCACGGTGTTCCTGCTGCTGCTGTGCAACGACAAGGCTGTGCTGGGTCCGTGGGTCAACAGCCGCAAGCTGAACATCTTCACCGGAGCCGTCATCGCCGTGCTGGTGATGCTGTCGATCATCCTGACCGCGTCGGTGATGTACCCCGACATGGGCGAACAGGCGATCATCGGCATCCTGATCGGCGGTTCGGTGCTGGCGGTGGTGATGACCGTGGTCATCAAGGCCATCGAAGGCCGCAAGACCTCCGTGGCCGAGCCTGCGGTCGACCGGTCCTTGCAGAACAACTGGCTGATGCCGCCGCTGGCCGAGTTGCCTCCTGCCCGTCTGACCCTGCTCAGCCGGGTGTGGATGGTGGTTCTGCGCGGCTATCTGGTGATCGCCGCCGGCCTGGTCCTGGTGCGCATCGTTCAACTGGCGGTGGGCGGCAACGCGTAAGCCGCAGGGGATGGGCGGGGGTGGCGGAGTTTCTGCCGCCACCCCCGCCGACCACCCGCAGGAACAGGGAGAACGATCATGACGCAGACCAGCAAATCCCTTGCCGCCGAGGCCTTCGAGGCGGCGGTCGAGGCCATCCTGCAAGCGCACCGCCGCCATGCGGTCGTCTTGGCCGACGGCCGTCTGGCCGATGCCCCACGCAGCCGCCGCGCGCTTTACAATGCGCTGAAGACGTACCGGCGATTGGAGACAGCCTTCTATCACGCCGCCACCGGCGAAAATCCGGCGACACCGGATGGAGCGGAAGACGTCTAGAGCGGAAGCAGTACTGCCGCACATGATGCCGTTATAGGGGCTTCATGTAACAGTGAAAATTGGAACGTTACAAAGCGATTTGAGGTGGCAGGTGCCGGAGGAACGCTCAGCCGCCCGTACAGTTCATGCCGCGCGCGATAGGCCTGAAGCTCCCTTGCCCCACAAAATCATGTCCTTTGGGCTTTCGGTTGAGGGCGGACAGGATGGTTTGTTTCACCACGCCATCGCCCTCGCCGGAACGGAGGGGGCGGCGTAGGTCGGCGTTGGCGTCCTGCCCCAGGCACAGCAGCAGAGAGCCGGTGCAGGTGACTCGGACTCGATTGCAGGAGTCGCAGAAATTATCGCTCAAGGGCGTGATGAAGCCCAGCCGCCGCCCGGTTTCGCCCACCGACATAGCGGGCCGGGCCGCCGCTGCGGTAATCGGTGTTGATCAACGTCCAGCGCCGCGCCAACTGGTCCCGTAGCTCGGTCACGGGCAAGGCGTGGGACATCATCGACGCGGCGAACTCGCCCAGCGGCATGGCCTCGATCAGGGTCATGTCATGGCCCTCGCGCCCGCACCAGCCGATCAGGCGGTCGATTTCCGTTTCATTGATGCCGCGCAGGGCCACGGTGTTGATCTTCACCGCCACCCCGGCCTCGCGCGCGGCGGCGATACCGTCCAGAACCGTTTCCAGCTCGCCGCGCCGGGTGATGCGGCGGAACAGATCGGGATCCAGGGTGTCCAGCGAGACATTGATGCGCCGGATCCCAGCCGCTGCCAGCGCGGTGGCGTGCTCGGCCAGCCGGGTGCCGTTGGTGGTCAGGGTCAGCTCGTCCAGCCGCCCCGCCGCCACATGCTCGCCCAGTTTACCGATCAGCCTGCCGATGCCGCGCCGCACCAGCGGCTCGCCGCCGGTCAGGCGCAGCTTGCGCACCCCCAGGCCAATGAAGATGCCGCATAGCCGTTCCAGTTCCTCCAGGCTCAGAACCTCGGGCTTGGGTAGGAAGTTGGGCTGCTCCGACATGCAATAGACGCAGCGCAAGTCGCAACGGTCGATGACCGACAGGCGCAGAGTGGTGATGCGGCGGCCGAAGCTGTCCTCCATGTCAGTGGCCTTCCTGCTTGGCCGGTTGCGGATGGCTGACCGCCCATTGTTCGTTGAAGACCTTCTCGGCATCCAGGGCGCCGGTAGCCAGTTGGTGGGCGATGCCCTTGTGACAGTCGATACAGGTCTGGCCTTGCTCGGCCGCCTGGGTATGGCGCAGCCGCGCCCGTGGGCCTTGGCGGCTCAGATCCATGGCCGCGAAGTTGTGGCAGCTGCGGCAGGTGTGGGAATCGGATTCCTTCATCCGCGTCCACTCATGCAGCTCCAGCTCCAGCCGGTGGTTTTCGAACTTCTCGCGGGTGTCGATGGTGCCCAGCAGCTTGTTCAGAACCTCGTTCGAGGCCTGGAGCTTGCGCTTCATCTTGGGAAGGAATTCATGCGGCACATGGCAGTCGGGGCAAGTGGCTCGCACTCCGGTGCGGTTCTGGTCGTGGATGGTGCCGCGGTATTCGGGATAGACGTTGTCGTTCATCTCGTGGCAGCCACGGCAGAAGGTCTCGTTGTTGGTCAGCTCCAGACCCCAGTTGAAGCCGCTCAGGAACACCACCCCGCCGACGAAGCCGACGATCAGCAGCAGCCCCAGCGAGAAGCGGGCCGAGGGACTGCGAAACAGACGCCACAGGCGTCCCACCAGATGAACCATGTTCGCCTCCGTCACTTGCTTGCCGGCGTGAAGCTGTTATCGACCAGCGGCTTGGCATCGGCCTGGGGAACGTGGCACTGCACGCAGAACCAGCGCTGCGACGACACCTTGTCCAGCTTGTGGCCCTCGCGGTCGATGAAGTGCGAGACGCTGACCATCGGTGCGTTTTCCTGCACGTTGTTGGGCCAGTCATGGCAGCGCAGACACATGTTCACCTTCAGATCGATCTCGTATTTTTCGATCCGATGGGGAATCAGCGGCGGTTGCTGGCGGTAGTTGCGGGCATAGCGTGGTGCTTCCACGGTGTTGGAGACCGGCGGCGGGGTGTCGGCCTCGACGGCGGGCTTGCCGCGCAGGGATTGCACCTCGTCGGCGGCGGCCACGGTCCCAAACCCCAGAACGGCAGCCATCAGGAAAGCCAGAATTTTCGTTTTCACAGCACCCACTCCCTATTTTTCAGACTTTTCCCGGCCAAGGCCGAAGGCGAAGACGTCATGCGGGCAGACATCAAGGCAACGTCCGCAGGCGGTGCAGTCGGATGACGCAACGACTGGTCCAATGCCTCGCGCCGCGCCGCGTAAAGCCGGCGTCAGCACCTGCGGTTCAGGGCAGACGCGATAGCAATCGCCGCAATCGTCGCAGGCGGCACGGCGGGCGGCGGAAATCTTGATCAGGCTGAAGCGCCCCAACAGGCCGTAGAACGCGCCGACTGGACAGAGGTGGCCGCACCAGCTCCGTGCTCCCGCCGTCAGATCCAGCAGGAACACCAGACCGGCCACCAGTCCGGCGGTCGGCAGGGCGCCGAACACCAGTGCCCGATGCAGCATGGTCACCGGGTTGACGGCTTCCCAGGCGATGGTGCCGGAGACGGCGGAGACGGCCAGACAGCCGCCCAGCACCCACAGCCGCGCCCGGCGCGACAGCAGCAGGCTGCGCTCGGTCAGTCCCAGGCGGAGGCGCAGCCAGCCGGCGGCGTCGGTCACCATGTTCAGCGGACAGACCCACGAACAGTAGAGCCGCCCCCGCAGCAGTGCATAAAAGGCGGCGACGATACCCGCACCCACCAGCGCGGCGCGCTCGGGCCGATGCCCGGCCAGCAGGCTTTGCAGCAGAATCAGCGGGTCGGTCAGCGGCAGCCGGCCCAGGGTGACGCTGGAGGCCAAGGTGCCCTTAACCACCCACCAGCCGGTCAGCGGTCCGGTCAGGAACAGCCCCAACAGTCCCAACTGGCACAGGCGGCGGGCCAGCAGCCAGCGCGCCGTCATGGCTTGAACTCCGGCAGGCGGGGCGGTAATTGGCCGGTGTCGGGCACCAGGGATTCGCCGCCGTTCTTGGCTTTTTCTTCCCAGCCCAGGCGGTAATGCGCGCCCATGGCGCCGCGTGCCAGACTGGCCGGCAGCACTTTGATGGCGGCGCTTTCCAGCACGCAGGCATGTTCGCATTTGCCACAGCCGGTGCAGGCATCGGCATGGACGGTGGGCAACAGCATGGCATGCTTGCCGGTGCGCTGATTGTGCCTCTCGTCCAGGGTGATGGCCTTGTCGATCAGCGGGCAGACGCGGTAGCAGACATCGCAGCGCAGACCCTGCCAGTTCAGGCAGTGCTCATGGTCCACCAGCACGGCGATGCCCATGCGGGCCTTAGTCGGATCGGTCAGTTGGGGGGCCAAAGCGCCGCTGGGGCAAGCAGTGACGCAGGGCAAATCCTCGCACATCTCGCAAGGCACTTGGCGGGCCGAAAAGACCGGCGTGCCCGGCGCCATGCCCGTACCTGTCCCCGGCTCGGCCAGGGTCAGGGTGTGATAGGGGCAGGCGCGGACACACAAGCCGCAACGCAGACAGGCGGACAGGAACTCGTCTTCGGCCAGGGCGCCCGGCGGGCGCAGGGCGACCGAGGCCGCCTTGGCGCCCGGCCGGGCGAACCCGGCCAGCCCCAGGGACAGCAGACAGGCTCCGCCCGCTGCATGCGCCGCCGTTGCGAAGAACCGCCGCCGGTCCATCGCCTCAGACCTTTTCCACCCGGACGGCGCATTTCTTGTAGTCGGTCTGTTTCGAGATCGGACAAGTGGCGTCGAGGGTGAGTTTGTTGACCAACTGGGTTTCGTCGAACCAGGGGATGAAGATCACACCCACCGGCGGCCGGTTGCGGCCCGAGGTTTCCACCCGCGTCAGCATGGAGCCGCGCCGCGACGAGACCTTGACCTCCTGTCCACGCCGCAGGCCGCGCTGCTTGGCGTCGTCGGGATGCATGAACAACACGGCGTTGGGGAAGGCGCGGTGCAGTTCCGGCACCCGCTGAGTCATCGAGCCGGAATGCCAGTGCTCCAGCACGCGCCCGGTGACCAGCCACAGGTCAAACTGCTCGTCCGGCAGCTCGGGCGGCGGCTCATAGGGCAAGGCCCAGATATTGGCCTT
>Ga0116225_1001310_pt1 | contig 17930 bp, 18 predicted proteins | sample Sb_taG_8_FD_88968 | JGI IMG/M metagenome (GOLD analysis project Ga0116225, IMG submission 88968) | Peat soil microbial communities from Weissenstadt, Germany - Sb_50d_c_BC metaG | ecosystem: Environmental > Terrestrial > Soil > Wetlands > Peat | place: Germany: Weissenstadt | collected 2010-09-21 | reverse complement strand
TTGCGGGCGTTGCCTATGGTCCCGAACGGATTGAAGAGTTGAGGGCGGCGAAAAACGACCACAGGGGCTAAAGCCCCAATTTCATATGCCCCCTAACGCGGCGCTGAAGCGCCGCTCTTCCACGTTGATATCGATGTCCTTTTAACTCCGGTGAGAAGAACCGGGAACCGTAGTCCTCGAAAACATCGCAACAGTTTCGCCGCACCTTCTGGCCCGGCAGGAATCTGCCTTCGCACTTGTCGATGAGCGGGCGAATCGCAGAAAGTAAGAAAACGCATTGCTCGCAACCCGGATGCGAAGGAAGAAACGCGTGCAACCTATTGTTTGCCTGCGCTGTCGGCGCGAGATTGAAGTTGGACACAAGTCGGTCGCGGTCTACATGTTCGCCCAGACCGTGGGGGTGAAGCCGCGGCAAAAATCGTCGGCGCAAAGGATTTGCTTTTGCCCGCAGTGCGCGGTGTCGCTGGCCATGGGGATGCCGCCGGAGGGCGCGCTCAACATGGCGGCGTGGGAGATGATTCGCGATCTGGTGAGCGCGGAGCCGACGCTGAATCAGGCGGCGTGGGAAAATCTGCGCGGCGTGGTGGGGTTGCTGGGTTCCGGTGAGGACGAATCGGCAACGCCGAGGTTCCGGAGGGCAGTGTAAGTTGCGCGAGTCCCCTTGCGGCGCGCGGATGTTGTCAGAATGCCCGAGCCTGTGAGCCTAAAATCGGTGCCGTGCCTGCGGCACTCGTAGGCGTTTTTGCAAAGCCCACCCGGGGCTCACGCCCCTTCGGCAAGCTCAGGGCAGGCTCCGGGCTAATGAATTCCGCCCCTTCGGGGCTCCGCAAATGGCGGTTCGTTACCCGGTTCCGATTCGAAACCTGCCACGCGGTTTCAGTTTCCGCGGTCCTCAACAGCGTTACTGCTGCGGTTTCTGATCGGCGTCCTTTTTCTTGGCCAGCGAGCGGACGTAGTTCACCAGGTCCCAATTCTCTTCAGTCTTGACGCGCGGACCTTCGGGCGGCATGTCCTGGTGGCCATTCTTGATGATGTAAAAAATCTCGCCGTCGGTGCGGTCCTTCAGGGTATTTGGATCGGTGAAGTCGGCGATGGAAAGTTTCATGTCGTGCGCCGTTTCGCCTTTGCCGTCGCCGTTGGCGCCGTGGCACATGGCGCAATCCAGCGTCCACCACTTCTTGGCGCGGGCGAGGGATTCGGGCGTGGACTTGACCGGATTAGGCGCCTTCGCCGCGTCCACGGGGATGGCTTCGTAGGAAGGACTTTTTGGGGTTGTGGGGGTTGAGCTTTGCTGCGCCGGGAGGGCGCGCGTCAAGAGAAAGAGTGCGGGAAGAACCAGTGCGAGTCGGGACACAGGAACCTCCTTTCGGTTGCCGGTGTTACTCACAGGGATTGTAGCACCGCGGAAATCCAAAAGAAGGGGACCCCATTTCGCCAATACCTACTCCTCGTGGTCCAAAGGCTTGCCGTCGGGCCCGACCTGAATCTCCGACTTCTTGCCGTCGTGCTGCACCTTAGCTTCGTAAGCCACCAGTTTGCCGTGCTTGGTAAGGGATTCCACTTTCACGATTTTTCCTTTGCCCGCTCTGGCCTGAAGGCCGTCTTTCACGGCGGCGGGAAGAGAATCGAGGGCTACCTGCTGTTCGACTTCAACGACGGCGCCAGTAGTGTCGATCGAGACGTCTTTGCTGCGGCCATCGACGGTCATTTCGGCTTCGTAGATGGTCTGGCCGTTTTCCTTCTCCTGGGAAAATCCCTTGATGGTCGCGCCCTGGCTCTGGATGGCTACGGTTCTTTCCACTGCGGCAGGCAAGTCGGCGCGTGGGATTTTCTTTTCCTGCTCCTGCGCCAGGCAGGTTGCGGCGATGGCGAGAACGGCGACTATGGTGAATCTGAGCATGAGTGGTTTCCTTCGGGGAATGTATTTAGAGGAGGGAGCGGCCTGATCGGTACGGGGGAAGGAGAGGCCGCTCCTCCTCGCACTTGCACCCACGAGTATGTTCTGGGAGCCTGAAAATTAGCTGAAGGCGGCACGAATCCGGCAGAGGCCTATCGCTCGGTGATCGAAGTTACACCTTAATCCGGCAACCCCATGGCCGACAACCAGCGCCGGCCAACGTATGATACTTTCGAGAGTTCGCGCGGCGCATGTGTCTGTGCTGCGTGAACTATTCTGACAGAATCTTCCCAACGAACTATGGACAAGAAAGTTCGGGTGTTTGCCACCTGCGACATTGGAGAGGCGATTGATCTGCTGCGCAAGCGGGGATACGAGGTGGAAGTGTATCCCCATCCGGAAGCGCCGCCCAAGAGTCTGATTGTCGAAAAAGCGAAGTCGGGCATCGACGGGCTGATCACAACGCTGCGCGATGCGATCGACGCCGAGGTGTTCGAGGCGGGCAAGGGCGAACTGAAAGTCGTTGCTCAGATCGCAGTGGGATTCGACAACATCAACCGGGCCGACGCCAACCGGTACAAGATTCCATTCACGCATACGGCTGATGTGCTGACCGAAGCGACGGCGGAGTTTGCCTTTTTTATGCTGGGGGCGCTGGCGCGGAAGATGTGGACGGCGGAGCACCTGACGCGGGAGAACCAGTGGGGATACTGGCACCCGTACTTGCCGTTTTTGGGCGACGAAGTCACGGGGAAGACGGTCGCGGTCATTGGAACGGGACGCATCGGGCTGGCGTTCATCAAGAAGTCGGTCGGGTTCGATATGAATGTGTTGTGCTATGACCCGGCGTATGAGAATCAGGCATTCGTGAAGACCATCCAGGAGATTCATGAACTGCGCTATGCGCGCGGACTGGTGAAGCAGAAAACATGGATCAAGTACGTACCGTTTGAACAGGCGCTGCGCGAAGCCGACTTCGTCAGCGTGCACGTGCCGCTGCTGCGCGAGGGCGAAAGCACAACGCCAACGTACCATCTGTTCAACGAGAAGAACCTGAGCCTGATGAAGGCGACCGCCTATCTGGTGAATACTTCGCGGGGGCCGGTGGTGGAAGAAGCGGCGCTGGCGCGGGCGCTGCGCGAGAACTGGATTGCCGGAGCGGCGCTCGACGTGTATGAAACCGAGCCGCTGCCGGCGGACTCTCCGCTGCGCGATCCGGCGATTGCCGACCGCTGTCGCTTGATGCCGCACTTTGCCAGCGCGGCACGGATCACGCGGTTGTCGACCGATCCCGAGAAGGGTATGGCGGGGCGCTGCGCGCAGGGGTTGATTGACGTGATTGAGGGAAACTACGGCGGGGATGTTACCAAGATGCCGTATGTGGTGAATAAGGAAGCGTTCAAGTAATGGCGCGTTCGACCAGAAGCAGTCGAGCTTCGCTCGACCGGACAGCCGAGGGCGGCTGTCCCTACATGAGTCTTTTTAGCGCAGCGCTTCGATGGGATTTACCTTGGTCGCACGGCGGGCGGGGAGATAGCTGGCCAGCAGGGCGATCGCGACAAACAGCAAAGGCGTAAGAAGGAACGTGGCCAGGTCGCGCGACCCGACTTTGTACAACATGGTCGCCATCAGCCTGGTGAGGAACAGTGCCGCCGTCAGGCCCAGAACTATCCCCGCAATCGCCAGCATGAGTCCATGGCGGACCACTAAACGCAGGATATCCTCGCGCTCGGCTCCGAGCGCCAGACGGATGCCAAATTCCTGGCGGCGCTGCGCCACCGAGTAAGACAACACCCCGTAGATGCCAATCACCGCGAGCACCAGAGCGGTCGCCGAGAACACTGTGAGCAATAGCATAGTGAAGCGCGGCTCGGAGCGCGAGCTGTCCATCAGGTCGTTGACAGTCTGAATTTTCATGACCGGTTGGTCCGCATCGACAGCATGGATTTGCGCACGCACGGCCGAGACGACACTCCGTGGGGCGACGGCGGTGCGAATGAGCAGATTCATGTTGCCCCAGGGAAGCTGCGGGAAGGGAAGATAGATCTGCGGTTGCGGGTCAGGCTCCAGGCCCTTGTTCTTGATGTCGGCGGCTATACCGACCACCTCGGCCGGATCGGGCCAGCGGCCCACGATCATGTGCTTGCCGATAGGATTGTCGTTCGGCCAGAACTGGCGAACAAAAGTTTCATTCACCACCACCACCTTGGGCGCCTGGGCATTGTCGGCAGCGGTGAAGTCACGGCCACTGCGCAGGGGCACGCGCAGCGTCTGGAACCATTGTGGGCTTACGGCCTCAACGTCGACGACGGGGCGCTGCGATAGTGGCACGTTGGGCTGGCCTTCGGGCAGCACAGGAGCGATACGGATAAAGTGCAGCGGCAAGGTCGCCGAAGTCGCAGTGCTGCGCACGCCAGGCAGGGCCGAAACGCGCCGCAATACTTCGTCAAAGAAGGCGGTCTGCTGCTCGGGCTTCGAATACTTCACCGAAGGCAGCGAGACGTTCATGGTGAGCACATTCTCGGAATCGAAGCCCGGGTCGACACGGAGCAGGCGCATGAAGCTGCGCAGCAACAATCCCGAGCCGATGACCAGAAGCAGGGAAAGCGCGACCTGGGTCACGACCAGGAGATTCTTCATTCGCGCATGGGTGTGGCCGACAGAGAGGCCCCGGCCTTCATCGCGAAGAGAAGAATTCGGGTCAGAGCGCGCAAGTTGAAGCGCGGGGATCGTTCCAAAGATGATTCCGGCGAGAACGGAGATGAGCAGCGTGAACAGGAGCACACGCAGATCCATGCCGATCGGGACGCCTTCCGGAAGCTGGCTCGCGCCCCAGGCAAGTAAGGCGCGGGTCGCGATCCAGCTCAGGCCAATGCCCAACATGCCGGCCACGAGCGCCAGCAGCATGCTCTCGGTGAGCAGTTGCCACACCAGCGTGGCGCGGCTGGCGCCAAGAGCGGTGCGCACGGCAATTTCCCGCTTGCGGGCGAGAGCGCGCGAGAGCAAGAGGCTGGCCACGTTGGCGCAGGCGATCAGCAGCACGAGACCGACGGCGGCGGACAGCATCAGCACTTTGCCGCGAACGTCGCCCACGACAAGATCGCGAATCGGGTCGGCAACCATCTTCATGGCGGGATCGGAGTCGGGCGCGCTGGGATTCTGCTCGCGATAGCGTTGGTTCAGCAAGGCGAGCTCGGCGTTCGCTTGCTGCAAGGTTTTTTCGGGGCGCAGGCGGGCGATGACGGCGAGATAGCCCACACCCAGGCGCAGGCGCTGCGGGCTCATGAGCGAGAACTCGAAGTAGCGCGGCGTCCAGACGTCAGCCTGGCCGACGAAAGGGAAGTCGACGTTGGCGGGGAGCACGCCGACGATGGTCTGCGGGATGCCGTCGAGGGTGAGTGTCTGGTCGACGATGTTGCGGTCAGCGTGGAAGCGGTTGCGCCAAACGGAATCGGTGAGCATTACCACGGGCTTGCCTTCGGGACGGCCTTCTTCTTCCGTGAAGATGCGGCCCAGCTGCGGCCTTACTCCCAGCATCGAGAAGAAGCTGGGCGAAACGCGCGCGATCGGCACCTGAATGGGCTCGCCGGAACCCGTGAGGTTGAGATTGTCATTTGCCCAAACCGCAACCGACTGAAATGACTGGCCGGCGTCGCGCACTAATTCGTAGCGGATGAGCGTGCTGGGGCGATCTCCGTTGTGGTCGCGGGGAGTGATGCCCACCAGTTGCTGCGGGTCGCGGTAGGGGAAAGGGCGCAGCAGCAGCGCGCTGGTCACGGTGAAGATGGCGGTGTTGGCGCCGATACCCAGAGCGAGAGTAAGAATCGTCACCGCCGTGAAGCCGGGATTCTTGAAGAGCAGCCGCAGAGCGAAACGAAGATTGCGGAGGAGAGCTTGCATGGTGAGAGCGATTATATAAGCCCTCGACGCGGCGACTGCGCGCGAAGCAAGGGAAATCCGCGATCCCTTAGACGAAACAGTTTCCACGTGTGGGGAAGAAAAAACGTGGGCAGTGGAGGCCCGGCACACCTCACGGATGCGGGACGGCATAGACTATAAATCCAGACGCCTCTTGCAGTTATCTAGGGGTGTTGACAGAGTTGAGACAAAAGGTTGCCCGCTGCCATTACAATTAGGAATCCGGTACAATCTTGGTCGAACGGGTGCGAATGAACAAACGTAGCGTTATCTCCGTTGTTCTTGCCGGGTTGATGCTTGGCCTGCTGGCGCAGGCGATGCCGGAGCAAACCTCGCAAGCCGACCAACTGCGTTTGGTCCCTCTGCCGCAAGAAGTGCAACTGCACTCGGCGGGCGGGTTTCGTGTAGGCCCGCGGACCAGGATTTTTGTGCAGCTCGGCCATCAGGAGGAAGACCGGATTGCGGCTGAGACGCTGGCCGAGACGGTGGCGGACGAGTCGGGGCTGCAGCTGAACATTCTCGGCATGAAAGCCGCGGGCAAAGCGGAAGGCGGTGCGATCGTGCTGGCCCGGCTGCAGGATGCGCGGGTACGGCGCTTTCTGGCGCGCAAGGGCCTCCGGGCCGACCAGGTGGTGGGAGAGCAGGGCTATCTGTTGTTCTCCGACAAGACGCACCTGATTGTTGCGGCCAACAGCGGGTCGGGCCTGTTTTATGGCGTGCAGACGCTGCGTCAGTTGTTGCGTCCTGCGGGCAAGCAGCTGGTTTGCCCGGCGGTGACAATTCGGGACTGGCCACGACTAGAGAGAACGGCTTTGTCCGAGTGAGACCGGCTTGGAAGTGGTCTTGATGGCATCGCAATGATTTTCCGCCGTCCCGCCGGGGGCGGCTTTTTAGTTCGCAGGCGCCCGTCCGAAGATCTATCCGTCTGAAGATCTATCCCGCCGAAGATCCATCCATCTCATACAATCCCAATGATGTTTTCTGACCGTACCAATTGGAAGCTGGCGCCGAACCGGCTGACGCAGGCGCTCGAACAGGCGCGGGCGGGCGACGCGAAGATTCTCGATTTGACCGTGTCGAATCCGACGCGCGTGGGATTGCAGTATGACGAGCGGGCGATTCTGGGCGGGCTGAGTTCGCCGCGGGCGCTGGACTATGATCCGCAGGCGAAGGGATTGCTGGCGGCCCGGGAGGCGGTGGCGCGCTACTACCGCGACGAGCATCGCGTTGACGAGCTCGACGCGGAGCGCATCGTTCTGACCACGAGCACGAGCGAGGCGTATTCGTTCATCTTCCGGCTGCTGTGCAATGCCGGCGATGAGTTGCTGGTGCCGAAGCCGAGCTATCCGTTGTTTGAGTTTTTGGCGGAGTTGCAGGATGTGCGGCTGGCGCCGTATCCGCTGATTTATGACCACGGGTGGCAGATGGATTTTCCTTCGCTGGAGAAGGCAGTGACGGCGCGGACGCGCGGAGTGGTGGTGGTGCACCCGAACAATCCGACGGGCTCGTACGTACACGCGGGGGAAGTGGAGCAACTGAATGCGTTTTGCCGCGAGCGCGGCCTGGCGCTGATTGCGGATGAAGTGTTTCTGGATTATGCGCTGGATGCGCGTGTAGGGACGGACGCATTCGTCCGTCCAGTCGAGCGAAGCTCGACAGCTTCATCGCTTGAACAACGCGAAACCCTGGGGCTAACACCCGGTCGGACGAATGCGTCCGCCCCTACGTGGTCTTTGCGGCGCGCGAGTTTCGTGAGCAATCACGAGATATTGACGTTTACGCTGAGCGGGCTGTCGAAGATCTCGGCGCTGCCGCAGATGAAGGTGGCGTGGGTGGTCACGAGCGGGCCGGAGGATCAAGCTGCGGCCGCGATGGCGCGGCTGGAGGTGATTGCCGATACTTACCTCTCGATGAATGCGCCTGTGCAATGGGCAGCAGCGGCGATGCTCGAGCAGAGAAAAGACATTCAGCGCCAGCTGATGGAGCGGGTGCACACGAATCTGGCGGAACTCGATCGACAGCTGGCCGGGCAAAAGGCTTGCCAGCGGTTGAGCGTCGAAGGAGGATGGAATGCGGTGTTGCGGGTCCCCGTCACGCGGTCAGATGAAGAGTTGGCTGTGGAATTGGTGCGAAAGAAGTCGGTTCTGGTGCATCCCGGACATTTTTATGATTTTCCCAACGACGGGTATCTCGTATTGAGCCTGATCACTCCGGCGAAGGAGTTCGGGGAGGGAATTGGCAGGGTGCTGTCAGCTGATTTGTAGTCCCGCGGTGATTCAGTCCGCGCTTCAGCAGAACGGTCTTTACGAACAATTTATGCATCATTTATTCGAAATTTAGGTCCGGCCGTTTCCAATCATCTGAGAAATCGATTCCCGGTTCGTCCCGGCGCTATCGGGATCCAGAGGGCTGGAATGATTGCAGTGACGGTGATGACGACGCTGTGCAGCGGTGCCGTCGCATTCTATGTTCGCTTCCTGGTTGCAATGATGGGAGAGTATAAAAAGACCGGAATCTGCTATCTGGCGCGTCTGCGTTCGGAAACAGACCCACTGCCGATTTCCGAGACCCGGGAAGTCGACATCTCCATTTCACGGGCGGCGTGAGCCGGCGCCGCCAGCCAGCTTGTTCCCTCTATCCAAGTGGGTGTAAGGTACCGGCAAGGAGTGCTCGCGCCGTTGCGACCACGATTGGTTAAACCACGATTTGTTAAGCGAAGACCGCTCAAGGGAAGACCACCGCACGACGTTTTTCTCGACGAAGGTGACCCTGCCCGCGACCCCGCCCCGCCCACACGCCAGAATCATTCAAGTTTTGATCATTCACAGTCTGCCTCCTTGCCGCTTCCCGACCCCTTATGACACTGCCCGCACTGATCCAGTACGGCGTCTTTTTGTTGCTGCTGACTCTGTCGGTCAAGCCCCTGGGGGGCTACATGGCGCGAGTATTTCAGGGAGAGAGAACGTTTCTCGACCCGGTGGTGCGGCCCATCGAACGTCTGCTCTATCGCGTTGCACGTGTTGACGAGCACGCCGAGATGGACTGGAAGCAGTATGCAGTCTCGTTCGTGCTCCTCGGTTTCAGCGGCATCGTCGTTCTGTATGCCATCCTGCGCCTGCAGCGGTTTTTGCCCTGGTTCTACCCCGCGTACCAAACCACGCCGCTGACGCCCGATCTGGCGATGAACACCGCCGTCAGCTTTGCCACCACCACCACCTGGCAGGCCTGCAGCGGGGAGACGACCATGAGCTACTTCACGCAAATGGTTGGGCTGACCGCTCAGAATTTTCTGGCGGGAGCGGCCGGACTGGCCGTCGGGGTGGCGTTCATCCGTGGATTTGTTCGACAGAGGACGCGGCAACTGGGCAACTTCTGGGTCGATCTGGTGCGCGCGCTGCTCTGGGTGCTGTTGCCGCTGGCTCTGATGGGCGCTGTGGTCCTGGTCGGGCAGGGCGTGCCCATGAATTTTCACTCCTACACCCGGGCCAAGACGGTGGAAGGGGCGAGTCAGACGATTGCCCAAGGACCGGTCGCTGCGCTGGAAATCATCAAGAACCTGGGCACCAATGGCGGCGGATTCTTCAACGCGAACGGGGCTCATCCGTATGAGAATCCGACGGCGCTGGCGAACCTGATTGGCCTGCTGGCGATTGCGATGCTCCCGGCGGCGTTCACCAATACATTTGGGCGAATGATCGGCAATCCGCGACAAGGATGGATGCTCTATGCGGTGATGACTACATTGTTTGTCGCCGGGTTGCTAACGTGTGCTTGGAATGAGCAGAGAGGGAATCCCGTCCTCGCGCAGCACGGTCAAGTGCGGACGAATGCGACCGCGAATCAGCCGGGCGGAAACATGGAAGGTAAGGAGACGCGGTTTGGCATCGCCCAGTCGGTGCTTACTGCTGGAGTCACTTCCAATGGAGCTACGGGATCCTACAACTCCATGCACGACAGTTACACGGCGCTGGGCGGGGCGGTGCCGTTGGTGAACATGCTGCTGGGGGAGATCGTGTATGGCGGGCTGGGCAGCGGACTTTACAGCATCATTTTGATCGCGCTGCTGAGCCTGCTGCTGGCGGGACTGATGGTGGGACGCACTCCGGAGTACCTGGGAAAGACAATCGGGCCGGAAGAATCCAAGATGCTAACGCTCTACATCCTGGCGGTTCCCCTGGCGATTCTCCCGCTCACTGCGGTCGCGGTCGCGACCAGGGCCGGACTGGCGGGCCTCACCACCAACACGGGGGCGCACGGCCTGACGGAGATCATGGTCGCATTCGCGTCGTGCACGGCCAACAATGGGCAGAGCTTTGCCGGGCTGAATGCGAATACACCCTTCTATAACCTAACCACCAGCTTGGCCATGATGGTGGGCCGCTTCGGTCTGGCGATTCCGGCATTGGCGCTGGCGGGACACTTCGCGGCCCAGCCCCGGCGCTTTGGCGGCGAAGGGACGATTCGCACGGATAGCTTCATCTTCGGCATCCTGCTGCTGGCTACCGCGCTCATTGTTTGCGGCTTGAGTTTCTTTCCCGCGCTAACGCTGGGGCCGGTGTTGGATCACCTGGCGGGAGCGCGGCTGGTGGCTTGAGCGGCTGGAATTGAGCGTTCGATGATATGCGCTGAAGGGCAGACGCGAGCGAGCCCGTGAGAGCTCGCCCGCTTGTGCGGAAACCGATCAGCGTTGCGCCGACGTCACCACGTCGTTCTTTAGCAAGTTGACTTCGACACGGCCGCCGCTGATGTGCTTCGCCATGTTTCCTTCCAGCGGGGCGTTTCCCATGCTCAACACGTAAATGCGGTAGACCGGGATCTGGTGCGTGAGGACGAGATAACGCACGACCGAGTCAGCCATCTTCTGCGAACTGGCGATGGCGGCCTGGCCGTGGCCGGAGGCGAAGCCCTGGACCTCGATGATGAAGTTGTGCTGGTCCTTCAGCCCGCCGGCCATTTGGTCGAGCGCATCTTTGGCCTGCTTGCTCAGACCCGTCTGGCCGGGGCGGAAGCGAATTTCGGTCTGCGCGCCGCTCTTGTAGCGGTCGAGGCTGCCAACCATATTTTCCGCTGTGGAAACGCGGGTCGAGGCACTGCTCGCGGCCGTCTGCGCCTGCTGCGCGCGAGTCGCGGCATCGGTGGCGTGCGTATCGGCCAGCGTGGACTTCTCCGACGCAAGCTGCAAACCGTGCTGGGCGCGGGCGTCGACGTCTTTGATGGCGTCTCTGTTGGCCGTGGTCAGCTCATCCAGTTCGCTTAGGCGATCCTTGATGGGACGAACCATCCGCTGCACGTACTTCTTACTGGCAAAGGGGTGGGTGACGAGGCTGACCAGGTTGGGATCGTCGCCGTCCCAGAAGTTGGCGGCCTGGTGGGGCGGTAGCGGCTCCAGATCGGATGCGCTTTGGGACGAAGATGCCTGAGCCGATGCGGTGGAAGAGTTGGCTGCGGAGCTGCTTTGCGGGCAAACCGGAATGGCCAGCGCGAGGCTAACCAGCGGCGCCAGGAATATGTGGAGTTTCATGTTGATCTCCTTCGAGTGGGGAGCAGGGGGTCCACTCCCGCCCGATGGGCGTTTCGGGCTAAAAAATTGCAGCTACATAGTACACCCATTCGGGCCGCGGGGGCTGTGATTCGTGACGGTGGGTAGGGTCCTGATTTCACCACAAAGGACACGAAGGCACGCAAAAAGTCAGGGAAACTCGCCCTCCTTGTTACTCTTTGATGAGAAACGGATTGCTCTCGCGCTCTTGGCCAATCGTGGTCAGAGGGCCGTGGCCGGGGATGACTACCGTTTCATCCGGCAGCGTCAGCACGGTGTCGTGCAGCGAGCGCATGATCTTCTGCATGGAGCCGCCGGGAAGGTCGGTGCGGCCGATGGAACCGGCGAACAGAGTGTCGCCCGCAATCAGTTTCTGCTCGGCGGGGAAGTAGAGGCAGATGCTGCCTTCGGTGTGGCCCGGAGTGTGCAGGATATTGGCGGTGTGGCCTCCTGCAGCGACGGTTTCTCCGGTGGTGACGCTGCGGTCAATTTCGACTTTGCCCGGAGGAGCAACGCCGATCCAGCCAGCCTGGATGTCGAGCATCTTGAGCAGGGCGTAGTCGTTCTGGTTGAGCAGAATGGGTGCACCGGTGTCGGCGCGGAGCTTCATGGCTCAGCCGACGTGGTCGATATGGGCGTGGGTGATGACGATCTGCTTGACCTGCAGGTTGTGCTTGCGGATCAGCGCGAGAACATCCTCAATATCGTCGCCGGGGTCGATGACCATGGCCTCGTGGGTCGTTTCGTCGCCGATCACCGAGCAATTGCATTGCAAGGGGCCGACGGGGAGGATCTCGTGGATCATGACGTCAATTGTAGTACTCAGTATCCAGTACCCAGTACTCAGTACCCAGACACAGAACTCATTTGTGCCGGGGGTTGGGTACTGAGCGCCGAGCACCGAGTACCGAGTACCGAGTACTGAGTACTGAGTACTGGGTACTGAGTACGGAACACGCTTGCCGGGAAGGGCAAACTGGGTGGACAATACGGGCCGCGTGCTTGGGGGAGGGTAGGGTGGCGAAATATCGGCAACATGGATATCAGGATCGCGACCGCGAATCGAAAGACAAGGATTCGCGGAAGGAGGCACCGCGCAAGGCGCCGCCGGAGCGCACCAGCGGTCCGCCGAAGTGGGACCACGCGCTGGGGCCGAAGCCGGTGAATTTGCCGGGCACGCGGGCCGTGTCGCGGTGCGCGCAGTGCGGCAACGTGCTGGCGGGGATGACTGCCGACGGGAAGTGTCCGAAGTGCGGGTTTGAGCTGCATTCCTGCAAGCAATGCATGTATTTCGATCCGGGGAGCCGCTTCGAGTGCATGCAGCCGGTTACTGTGCGGGTGGCGAAGAAGGACGAGCGGAATGAGTGCCCATCCTATGAGATGCGGGTGACGCGCGAGAAGGAGACTTCGACGCCGGCAAGCTTGCGGCCGAACGATGCGCGGGCGGCATTTGAGAATCTGTTTAAAAAATAGAAGAGCATTGTTGATTGTTGATTCTTGATTGTTGAACGACGATACCCAGCTCGCAGGTCCGGTTTTTCATTTAAAAATCAACAATCAAAATTCAACAATTTCTACGGCTTCTGGGTTGGCCTGATCAGAATCTCACTGACAAACGAGCGGGGAGCTTGCGTCACCAGCATGGCGACGGCGTGGGCGATATCGTCGGGCTGGAGCATTTTGTTGGGATCCTTGCCGGCATGGGGGCTGAGTTCGGTCTCGGTGGAACCGGGGCAGATCAGCGACACGCGAACGTTGTGGCCGCGCAGCTCTTCGGCTACGGAGTAAGTCAATCCGTTCAAGCCCCACTTGGAGGCAGCGTAGGCGGCGCCGTTGGGAAGCGCGTTCTTCCCAGCCAGCGACGAGATGTTGATGATGTGCCCGGAATAGGCGCGAATCATGAGGGGGGCGAAGGCGCGAATGGCGTAGTAGACGCCGCGCAGATTGGTGTTGAGGATGCGGTCCCAATCGTCGGGCAGCAGAGTGTGCAGCGGGTCCTTGAAGCCGCCGATGCCCGCGTTGTTGACCAGAATGTCGACCCGTCCGAAGGTGCTTTCGATGCGTGTGGCGGCGTATTCCAGTTGATGCAGGATGGTCACGTCGCAGGGGACGACCTCGGTTTTGCCACCGGCATCCAGGATGGAGCGCGCGGTGGCGTCAAGCGTGGATTGCGTGCGCCCGCAGAGAACGGCGGTGGCGCCCAGTGCGGCTAATTTGCGGGCAATAGCCGCGCCGATGCCGCGCCCGGCTCCCGTGACGACTGCAACTTGCCCGGCGAGAGGTTGACCGGTGTCCATAGATTCGAGGCTCTCCCGAAAGTCGGTTCGTGCTCAGAGACAGCAGGAGAGAACATCCAGCAGAACCGCTAGGGGCATCTTAACAATAAAAGGGAGGGTGATTGGGAAGTAGCTTGCCTTCGGGAGTCGAGGTACTTATAATCCGGCCAACCGGGAAAAAGGGTCAGCTGTCTTTGCGTTCCAACCGGTTCCCCTTGTCCCGGGGCCCTGCCAGGATGTCAGGCATTCCAGAGCAGGATCCGAACGCAAAGCGGTCCGGGCGGAATGCAGTTGCTGCACAGTTAGAGAACACGATTTCCCAAAAAGCCATTTCCCGACGGTTCATTTCCCGACGGTTCAAGGAGCCATACTGATGAAAAAGATTCTGCTGCCGGTTGTGCTTGGGTTTGCAGTGGTAGCCGGGGCACAGACTGGGGCACAGCCAGCTCAGGGACAGCAGCCAGCTGCACCGGCGGCACAGGGGCAACCGGCCGCGTCGCAAGCACAGGCGCCTGTGATCAAGGATCCGGCCGAGTACAACGCCTACGTGGCGGCCATCGGGCAGCAAGACAAAAATGCGAAGATCAGCGGTCTGGAAGCTTTTCTGACGCAGTATCCCAACAGCGTGATGAAGAACACGGCGCTGGAAGTGCTGATGGGCACGTATCAGGCGACGGGGAACGCGAAGAAGACGATGGAGACGGCGCAAAAGCTGGTTGCTTCCGACACATGTAACGTGCGCGGCCTGGCCTTGCTGGCTTACTTCGATCGCGTCATGGCCCAGGGCGGCGATCCCAGTGCGGCGCAGCTACTGAAAGACGGCAGGAAGTACGGCGAGCAGGGGCTCGATTGTCTGCCCAAGGCGACCGACCCGGACATCGTCAAGATGAAGGACCAGATGACGGCGATTTTCCATTCGGCGATCGGAATTTCCTGCCTGCAGGACAAGGATTACGCTTGTGCGATCCAGCACCTGAAGCCTGCTGTGGACGCCAATCCAACTGATTTCAGCGTGGTCTACCCGCTGGCTCTGGCCTACCTTGGGCAAACGCCCCCCGACTATCAGAACGGCATCTGGTTCGCCTCGCGCGCGGCAGCAGTGGCGCCGCCCGCGGCTGAGCCGCAGATCGAGAAATACGCGGCCGGGCAATACCGGAAGTTCCATGCCGGAGACGACGGCTGGCCGGAATTTTTTGCTGCGGCCAAAGCGAACGGGCCCCAGGTTCCCGTTCCGCCGGCCCCGACTCCCGCCGACCAGGCGCACAAGATGGTGCAGGAGACTACTCCCGACAAGATGGACTTCGCCACCTGGGAGTTCGTGCTGACCAACGGCACGCAGGCCGATCAGGACACGGTATGGAACGCCATCAAGGGCAAAGCCGTGCAGATGAACGGAACGATCATCAGCACCGAACCGGATACGTTTATGATCGCGGGCAGTGCGGACGACATTGACGCCAAGAAAGCGGACATTACGCTGAAGTTTGAAGACAAGATTCCCGCGAGCAAGATTCCGAAAGACGGAGCCAGTTTCGATTTTCAGGGCGAGCCAGCTTCGTACACACCGAATCCTTTCATGATGGTCATGGAAAAAGGACGATTGCTGACCAAGCCAGGAGCGACTCCCGCGAAGAAGCTGCCAGTGCATCATAAGCCGGCCTCGCAGTAGTTTCCTGGAGCGGTTTCAAGAAGAAGGCAGCCCGAGAGGGCTGCCCTTTTTGTTGGCGGATCGACCCGGCTGTCAAGGCCGAGATGCCCTTCGTGGCTTCAAGCGCCGGGCCGGTAGGGGTCCTACGACTACGACGACGCTCCCGCTTTCGCGTAAGCGTGCTCTCCGCTCAGGATGACAGAAGTGGAGATTTTGTTTACCGCACGACTTTCTTTTCCATGGTCACCGGGCGGGCGCTGCGGGGCGGGCGCTTGCCGCCGTCGCGCAGCTGGCGCACATCGATCTTCAACTCGTTGATGGTGCGGCTGAGAGTGTTGCGGTGCATGCCCAGCTCGCGGGCGGCGCGGCACTGGTTGCCTTTGTTTTCCTGGAGCACGGTCAGGATGAAGCGCTTTTTGAATTCACGCACGCCTTCGGCGTACAGGATGTTGCTCTTATACATCTGCAGGACGAGTGCTTCCAATTGATCTTTCACGGTTGAATCTCTCTGAATGAATTTTGCACTGCACTGCGCCTACGTCGCGGGCCTACTTCGGCGGGGAAGATGGGGCGCCGGTCAACTTCTGCGGACCTTGATGGAGCAGATCCAGACCCTGATAGAAGCGCGCGCGTAACTCCGGAGGCGCCAGCCAGATGGCCGCCCGCCCGACCACCAGGAAGTAAGGCGCCAGCTGCGAGTTGGCCAGAAGCTTCGAAGTGGGCGTGAACGCCGTCATTCCCATCAGGATCACTGCCACCATCAGTCCGCCCTTCAGCAGCCCCAAAAGTCCGCCAAGGAAACGGTCAAAACCGCTGAGCCCGGCATGTTTCATGATCCAACGTGCAATCCTGGCGGCAATGCCAAAAATCAGCACGATGGCAAAAAAAACCATCAGAAAGCCGAGAATCTCAGCTAACCACGGGTTCTTCAAAAACGATTCCAGCCATTCGGCCACGCGGCGGTATTGCCAGGCGGCCACGAGATAGCCGACGACCAGTCCTGCCATGGTGAGGGCTTCAGCAAAGAAGCCCTGTATGGCCGCGGCGACCACGTTCACGAGCACCAATGCACATATCATCCAATCCGCCGGGCTCATGTTGAACACCTGCGGGTGGAGATAGTACCAGACGCCGGGTCAGACATCCAGTCTGCGTCCGGTCAGTTGAAAATACGCCTCGAGATACTTTTCGCTGGTGCGGCGAGCCACGTCCGGCGGAAGTGCGGGCGCGGGCGGCTGCTTGTTCCAGCGAATCTGCTCGAGGTAGTCGCGCACATACTGCTTATCGTACGAATCCTGCGCCCGGCCCGGAGCGTACTTGTCGGCGGGCCAGAAGCGGGACGAATCGGGAGTCAAGACTTCATCGGCCAGGGTGACGCCCTTGGCGGTGCGTCCAAACTCGAACTTGGTGTCGGCGATGATGATGCCGCGCTGGCGGGCATAGGCTGCGGCCTTCTTGTACACGCGCAGCGTGAGATCGCGGAGATGGCTGGCGGTCTCGACGCCGACGATGTCGCACATCTGATCGAAAGAAATGTTCTCGTCGTGGCCCGTCGTGGCTTTGGTCGAAGGGGTGAAGATGGGCTCGGGAAACGCGTCGGATTCCTTTAGTCCCGCGGGAAGGCTGATGCCGGAGACCTCGCCCGTCGCTTTGTATTCCTTCCACGCGGAGCCGGAAATGTACCCGCGCACCACGCATTCGACCGGAAACATCTCGGCGCGCTGCACCAGCATGGAGCGGCCGCGCAGTTGGTCGGCATAGTTGCGCACGGCCGCCGGGTATTGGTCGACATCGGCGGTGATCAGGTGGTTGGGGACGATGTCAGCCAGGAAATCGAACCAGAACAGGGAAAGCTGGGTGAGCACGCGTCCCTTGTGCGGGATGCCGGTGGCCAGCACGTAGTCGAACGCCGAGATGCGATCTGTGGCGACGAACAGCAACTGGTCGGAACTAAGAGAGTAGACGTCGCGAACCTTGCCGCTGGCGTGAAGTTGGAGATCGCGAAAGTCAGTTTGTAGGAGAACGGAGTCGAGAAGTTCGGGGGACATGATCAGATTTTACAGGCGAGCGAGGCGTATTCTAGCTGGTCAGAAAAAAATGTCAACGATTCTGATCACGCGGGCCGACTGCCGGATTCGCCCGTTTAACGCAAACAGGTTGACAGCCGGCCGGATCGGCGAGAACGCAGGCCGGACAAGCGTTTCGGGTCGACAGGGTTGTGGAAAAGCTGAGGATGGGAGTGGATATCAGGGAAAAACTCTCCGCATCGCATCTTGAGCCGGCGCCAGCCTCGATCCCACTGCTCGCTCACGCCTGCGCGCCGAACCGCACTGAAACCAGCTTCGAAACCCCGGGCTCCTGCATGGTCACGCCGTAAAGCACGGGCGCGATGCTCATGGTCTTCTTGCTGTGGGTGATGAGCACGAACTGCGTCTGCACGCTCATCTCGCGCACCAGGTCGGTGAAGCGGCCGATGTTGGCTTCGTCGAGTGGGGCGTCAACCTCGTCCAGAATGCAGAAGGGGCTGGGCGCGTACTGGAAGATGCCGACCAGCAGAGCCAGCGCGGTCAGGGCCTTTTCACCGCCAGAGAGCAGGAGCACGTTCTGCAGGCGTTTGCCCGGGGGCGAGGCCACGACGTCGATGCCGCTCTC
>Ga0116225_1001277_pt1 | contig 18266 bp, 15 predicted proteins | sample Sb_taG_8_FD_88968 | JGI IMG/M metagenome (GOLD analysis project Ga0116225, IMG submission 88968) | Peat soil microbial communities from Weissenstadt, Germany - Sb_50d_c_BC metaG | ecosystem: Environmental > Terrestrial > Soil > Wetlands > Peat | place: Germany: Weissenstadt | collected 2010-09-21 | reverse complement strand
CTGCTATCTTAACGGCAAGGGCGTTGCTGTCGATCAGGTCGAAGCCGTCCGTTGGTTTCGCATGGCTGCCGAAAAAGGGAATTCCGACGCGCAGTATGAGTTGAGCCTGCGCTATCTCAACGGCCAAGGCGTTCCGCGCAATCTGGACGAGTTCTTTAAATGGAGCAAAATGGCCGCCGAACAGGGCAATAAATTCGCCCTACTCAGCGTCGGCTCGGCCTATCGCCAGGGTCTTGGCGTCGCCAAAGATCCGGTGGAAGCGGCAAAATGGATACGCAAGGCGGCAGATCACGACAACTCCGCCGCTCAATATATCTTGGGCGTGATCTACAAGATGGGAGAAGGCGTTCCGGTCGACCATGTCGAGGCGCTTAAATGGTTCCATTTTTCCGCCGACCAGAATCACCCATTGGCACTTTATGAATTGGGGCTGGCGGCGGAACGTGGCGATGGTATTCCGCAGAATTTCACCGACGCCGCTCAATATTATCGCCGAGCCGCCGATCGTGGTTCCGCGGATGCGCAAATACGCTTGTCGAATTTCTACAGTTTGGGGCGTGGCGTCCCCACCGATCTTTCACTGGCCTATTTTTGGTGCAGGCTTGCGGCGATGCAGCCACAGAAAGGTGAGCTTCTGGCCATGGCGAACAACATCGGCAGCCATCTTTCCCCCACCGAACGGAGTGCGCGGGATCAAGAGATCAAAGATTGGAAGCCGGCCAAATAGGCACGGCTCAAAACCGCTGCCAAGAGGATGGGTCTCCATCGGCGGCAGGGCGCGCGCTGTCCCTGCCGCCGACGCAACCAATCAGGATCGGCGCGGCAGCATCGATGCCAGGGTTCCGTCGCGGTCGATAAAACGGTGCTTCAAGGCAAATCCCACATGCCCTAGCACCAGGGCGAAAATGCCCCAGGCCAGCCAGAAATGGGCGGCTTTGAAGATGTCTCGCAGGGCATCGTTCTTCGCCACCAATCGCGGGATATGGAATAGCCCGGCCACTGGGACGTCATAGCCGGCGGCGGAGCTATAGCCCCAGCCGACCACCGGCAATGCCACCATGACGCCATAGAGCAGAAAATGTCCGGCATGCGCGGCGGTCTGCATGATGGGACTCATCCCCGTCAGCGCGGGCGGGCGATGGGTAAGCCGCCACAGCACGCGGGCGACGATCAGGAACAGCGTCAGGGTAGCGATAGATTTGTGCAGCGTGATGGTTCCCGCCTTAGCCGCATCGACGCCATAAACCAAAGTGCTGGCGTAATAGCCGATGATCCACGCCACCACGATGACGGCCGCCATGGTCCAATGCAGCGCCTTGGCGACGCCCGTATAGTGATCCGATTTATTCATGTCGAACTCTTTCATTATCGCCCCACATATAGGATTCCATCGAAATCACCCCATAGGTGGTGTCAGCTTCGATGACCTGTGCGGTTTCGCCGTCGGCGCGAGCGCCCAGGGCGACCAGCAAGGGCAGGAAATGTTCCTCGGTCGGATGCGCCCTAGCCGCGTGCGGGGCGTACTGGCGATAGGCGACCGCACGCTCGACGGCGTCGGCGACTACTGCCTGACGGACCCAGTTCCGGAACTCTTGAACATAAGCAGCCTCGCCGACGTCACCTTGACGGAACTCGTGCAGATTGTGGGTCATGCTGCCCGAGCAGACGATGGCCACGCCCTGGTCCCGTAGCGGCGCCAGCGCTTGGCCCAGTGTCACCGCCCCCGCCGTATCGAGTTGGTCCGGCATCGACACCTGAAAGACCGGGATGTCGGCGGCGGGCAGCAGATGAAACAGCGGCACCCAAGCGCCATGATCCAGGCCGCGGCGGTCGTCGAAGCTCGCCGCGAACCCTGCCTTGGCCAGCAGACGGCCTGCCTCCGCCGCCAAGACGGGATGCCCCTGCGCCGGGTATTGCAACTCGTAAAGCGCCGCAGGGAAGCCGCCGAAGTCGTGGATGGTCTCCGGCGTCGGCGTGGTCATGACGCGGACGTCACGGGTCTGCCAGTGCGGCGAGACGACGAGCACCGCCGCCGCCTTGGACAAGGCCTTTCCCAAGACGTTCAAGCGGGGACCAAGGGTGCCCGGCTCAAGCGCAAAGGTCGGCGCGCCGTGGGAGATGAAGAAAACGGGAGCTTTGGTCATTGCCACCTCTTGTTCCGGAAAACCGCTTTACTGCACGCGGTCGAATTCACCGCTGATGGTCAGCGTCACCTCGTCGCCGACGACCGGAACATAGGTTTTGATGCCGAAATCAGAACGATTCAGCGTGCCCACGGCGTTGAAGCCCAGCACATAGGCCTTGGTCATCGGGCTGACGCCGCCGCCGTTGAAGGTGGTCCGCAAGGTCACCGGCTTGGTCACGCCATGCAGGGTCAAATCGCCGGTCACTTCACCGGTGGTCGGGCCGGTCACCACGATCTTGGTGCTTTTGAAGACGGCGGTGGGGAACTCAGCGCTGTTGAAGAAGTCCGCCGACTTCAGGTGAGCGTCAAGCTTGGGGTTGGTGGTGTCGATCCCATTGGTGTTGACGGTGACTTCCAACGTGCTGGCGGCGGGGGCCTTGGGGTCGAAGCCCAGCTTGGCATCAAAGTCGGTGAACAGGCCGTAATAGGTCGAAAAACCGAAATGGGTAGTCGAGAAGATGATTTTGGCGTGGTTCTTATCGACGGCGAAAGTACCGCCTTCGATCTGGGACAGGTCGGTCGTCGGGCCGGCGGCCAGTGCGGGGGCGGCAGTAACGACGAGGGCCACGGCCATGCTGCGGGCGAAGGTCTTGAACATTGTGGAGTTCTCCAAAATTCATGATGGGCGATTAGTTAACTGTAATTATAGGTTATTCCGCCGAGACGTTAATGGCATCAATTTGCAATTCATTGTTGCTACTTATGGAACAACGAAGCCGCGACAGCACGGAAGCCAGAAGCGAAAGACCGCTCGCCGTGGTGATGACGATCTACAACATAACGCGGGAAAGTTTTTCTCGGGCGTGTCGTCAGTTGAGCCAAAACGGCGCCAAAACCAGATGGACGGCCGCAAGGAAGGTGTTGGCGAGTTTGTCGTAGCGGGTGGCGATGGCCAGGAAGGCTTTGAGTTTGCAGAAGAAACGCTCGACCATGTTACGTTCGCGGTAGAGGGCGAAGTTAGTCTCCGCAGGATGATCCGATTGGCCTTTGATGGAATGACGGGGGTGACGACACGCCCTGGGATTTGGTGGCCCGCTTGCCATCAAAATTATCAGGACGACCCACGTAACAACTTATAGTTGCTTATATTGATTAATAATCATTCAATAAGTGAATATAACTTCCTTTCGGTGCGTCGTTAGCCAAAAATGAGCCTGGAAAATTGAACAGCAAAGGCCTTCCTCGATGGATATCGAATTCCACTATTACTCAACCTACCTAATCGCAGTCCGTGCCGGATTTGACCCTGCCGACGCGGCGACCCTGGCGCAGGCGTCGCAGGGAGTGGATGACAATCACGTCCCGATCATCGTCGATGGATCCTATGCGAACATCGTGTCGCAGACGATGGACATCCTGCGCCCGCATGACGATGTGCGGATTTACCCGGTGTTTCACTTCGTGCCGGGCGACCCCAATGCCCCAACGGCGGCGCGGCGGGACGGCGTTCTTGATCCCTTGGTTTCCACGCCGAATGCCCCCATCGCCAGGGCCATGCTGCTAGCCGCCCTGTCCAGCGGCGATCTCTATCGCATCGGAGTTGCGTCCCACGTCTATGTGGACACATGGGCGCACCAGAATTTTACTGGTCAGCGCTCGGATTTCAACAGGCTGCCGGCCGAGGGGCATGGTTCCCAAGAGGCCGAGCAGATGGCCGCGGATCTCGTCATCAATGTCGGCCACGGCGCGGCGAAGCACTGCCCGGACATTCCCGCCCTGGTGTGGACGGACGCCCGCCTTCTGAACAGCACGGTCAGCAATCGAGAACGCTTTCTCGATGCGGGCGAGGCGCTGTTCCGCCGTTATGCCGAGGCGAAACAAATGGCCGCGGCGGAGATCGAGGCTGGAGCGGCTCGGATCCGCAGTGATCTGGCTGCCGACATTGGCGCCCCCGACGCCAATGCCGTGGCGATGGACCCCGCCCGCATCGGCCGCTACAAGGACCGCGCCTTGACGCCAGCCTATGGCGGCCAGGCGATCCCGCTCTATGACCCCGACACTTGGTTCAAGGCCGCCCTTCAAGAAGACCGTAAGGGAGTGGTGGATCGCTTCAAGGCCAGTGTCAATGCCCTGGCCGATAAATGCGGCGATTACAGCGATCTTATCCGCCAAGATGTGCGCATCGCCTGCACATGGGCCGATCCCTCCACCTTCCAATTGACCAGTTGGCACCGCTTCCAGGAAGCCGTGAAGGCCCATTACGCCGAAACCTGGACAGCGCTGCAGGACACCGGTCTGGTGACGATCTCGGCCTAAGCCACGGAACGAGGGCGCGCGAATTGAGGTGTCTGCGGGCACCTCAATTCGCCGTCGATGCATCGTTTGAAGCGCTGCCCTTCCCTGAAAGGACAGCCCCGCGATACCCCAATTCTCAGCACAGCCATCACTCTTGATATCTGCGGGTTTATTGAAACCGCAGCCGCAGAGGCACAACTACTGTCCAGTCCAGACCGGTCGCTGTAATGCCCTGGACACCAACATAGGTACAACTGCCATTACCGCTTACAGATGAGGAAACTTTCGCACTATATGGCCAAATAAGACACATGGCGTTATTACGTCATGAACTCTATGACTTTGGCGCAACAACCGCTCATATCAGAGAGAACATCATGGGATTCTCGCACGCGATTACCCCCAACAGCAATGTGATCGTGGACTGGGTTTCGTTGCTTGCTCGCGCGCCGAACGCCGACCCGCTGCACAACAAGACCTCGAAGCGGATTCTCGACGTGGCCGGCGCGGTGGTGCTGATCATCCTGACTGCGCCCTTGATGCTGCTGATCGCCTTGGCCATTCGGGCCGACGGTGGCCCCGCGATCTTCCGCCACCAGCGTGTGGGCGCGCGCGGCAAAAGCTTTCTCTGCCTGAAGTTCCGCACCATGCACGTCCGGGCGCGGGAGATGTTGCAGCAGCATCTGGCCACCCATCCCCAGGATCGCGCCGAATGGGAGGCCTTGTTCAAACTGAAAAACGATCCGCGCGTCACCCGCTTGGGCCGCTTTCTGCGCAAGAGCAGCCTGGATGAGTTGCCGCAACTGTTCAACGTCCTGGCCGGAGAAATGAGTTTGGTCGGCCCACGCCCCATCATTCCCGAAGAAATCGCCCGCTATGGCGGAGAATTCGGCTTCTACGCCTATTGCCGCCCCGGCCTGACCGGGCTGTGGCAAATCAGCGGACGGACCGATGTCGATTATGCCCGCCGCGTCGCCTTCGACCACCAATACGTGGCCGGTTGGACGTTGTGGCGGGATATCTGGATCATTTTGGCGACCCCCAAGGTGATGCTGGCCAAGTCCGGCGCCTATTGAATTGACTGAGATTACTGAAGGAGACGCGATCTTGCTTCATCCCTATCCGACGACTGCAGTCACCACCGGCGCCGTGGCTTCGCCAGGCTATCCGCCGGCATCCTCTCCTGTCGGCGGCGGCGCCAACATCCTGTGGCGCAGCCTTCGCCGTCATTGGCTGGCGACGACTGTGACGACAGTCTGCCTATCCGCCACCCTCATCGCCGTCCTATCGCTGATCCCGCCGAAATACGCGGCGGGAGCCACCTTAATGATCGAAACCCGACCCAATGTCGTCAACATTCCCGGTGTGGTGCCCGAACTCAGCCGCGACGTCGAGGGCTTGGCCAGCGAAGTCGAAATCCTGCGCTCGCGCGACATCGCGGCGGCGGTGGCCTTGCGCCTCAACCTCACCGACATTCCCGGCAGCGCCGCGCCCAAGACCTCGCCGCTATCCCGCCTGATTAGCGGTATCGACGAGATGCTGGCGCCCGTCCGCGGCTGGCTCAATCCGACATCCGAAACCACCGAGGATCGGGTTATCCGTTATTTGCAGACGCATGAAGACGTCGGCCCGGTCGGCCGCTCGCGCGTCATCGAGGTGCGCTTCACCGCGACCTCGCCGCAGCTCGCCCGTGACGTCGCCAACGCCTTTGTTGCCGCCTATATGGATCGTCAAGTGTTCGAAAAGACCAAGGCCAGCGTCTCAGCCAAGGCTTGGGTCGATGGAGAGATTGAACGGGTGCGCGGTCAGGTGCAGACCTCCGAACGCAAGCTGGCCGACTTCCGCGCCCGCAGCGGCTTGCTGGACGACAACTTCCGCCAGCTTCTGCCCAATGCGGAAATTGCCGAACTCGACCGTCGCCTGACCACCGCCGAGGCCGATAGCGGCGCCCTGCACGCCCGCGTCGATGAAGTCATGCGGCTATCGAAGGACGGCAGCCAGCTTAACGCCATGCCAGAATCCATCGCCACCCCGGCTTTGCAGACGATGCGCCAGCAAGAAGCCCGGCTGACCATGGATCTTGCCAATCTGGGCCAGAGATTCGGCCCCGACAGCGACGCCATCCGCCGCGTTCAGGCCGAACTGGCGCAGCTGCGCCAATCCATCGCGACGGAGCTGTCCCGCATCGCGCGCGGGCTGCAATCGGAAGCGGCGCTGTCCGGCAGCGTGGTCGCCTCGCTCAAGGCGACGGAAACGGCGGCGAAAAAGAACCTGGAGGTCTCCAGCGGGTTGGGCGTTACCCTGGCCAGCCTGCAACGCGAGGTCGATGCGGGGCGTGACCTGCTGATGACCCTGCTGCGCCGTCAGAACGAACTGTCCTCGCAGGTGCTGCTGCAAACCCCCGACGCCCATTTGATCTCGCAGGCGCCGTTGCCGAACGAACCGTCCTTCCCCAAGCTGCTGCCGCTATCGCTAGCGGCGATCCTTGGCTCGGCGGCTCTGGCCGTGGGGGTGGGGCTGCTGCGCGACCTCAAGGACCGGGTGATTCGCAGTATCGACGATCTGGCGGCGATCCAGCCGTACCAGAGCTTTGGCACGTTGCCGCTGTTCCAACCGGCGCGGCGCGATATGCCAGGTCTGGCCAGCGACCGCAGCCGCTATGCCGAAGCGGTGAAGGGCTTGTATGTGCAAATTGCCCCATCGGACCGGCCGCTGCCACGCAGCGTGGTGATTACCTCGGCCTTGTCGGGCGAGGGCAAAACTACCACGGCGGTATCGTTGGCGATGCTGGCCGCCTCGCTGGGGCGCAACGTCGTGCTGGTCGATTTCGACGCCCGCCGCCCGTCGATCCATCACATCCTGGGGCTACCCCTGGGGCCGGGGCTGCTGGATTACCTGTCAGGAGAAGTCACCACGCTGAACGACGTCCTTCAGCATCCGCTGCCCAATCTGTCGGTCGTCACCGCCGGACATGGCAACGACTACAACAGCATCCTGCGCGCCGACCGGGCCGAGGCTTTGCTGACCGAACTGGCGGCGCGCTTCGACCAAGTCATCATCGACACCCCGCCTTGTCTGGCGGTCGTCGATTCCCTGGTACTGGCCCGCTTGGCCGACCGCGTCGTGCATGTGGTGCGTTGGGGACACACCCGCCGCGAAAGCGTCATTGCGGCCACCAGCCTGTTCGAAGGCATCGAACCCCGCCATGTCGGCGTGGTGCTGAGCCAAGTCGATACCAAACGCTACGCCGTCGAAGGCTACGCCGGCTCGGCGTTCTATCACCGCTCGCTGGATCGGTATTACGTGGGGTAAAAAGAAGCGGCGGGTGCATCAATATGCCCCCGCCTTTTTCTCAGATGGACAGCAACGCATCCGCCGAGGCGATGATCACCAGCCACGCGGTGCCGTAGCAGGCGCCTTTGACCAGCACGCCGTTGCCCAAGCCCAAATCATGCGCGGTCATGCGCAGACGGTGGGCACCATGCCAAGCCGGCAGGATGATCACACCGAACAAAATCAGCTTGCCGATGGGATTATGGGCGAAACCGGCGAGCTTGTCGTAAGGCAGGTGCAGCAGGCCCAACGGCACCAGCAGGCCGGTAACCAGGATCAGTGCCGGCGTGATCAACGCCGAGACCAAACCGCCACCGGCGAAGGGTAGCCACAACAGCGGCTTATTCGACTTTGCCATAGCTCACACCCCCGCAGCGATGAGGACCACCGCCGACACCGCCGCCCACAGGGCGTAGTGCACGGCGATGATGGTTTTATCCGGCACCGGCTCGCCCTTGATCATCAAGGGCATGGCCTTGGGAGTGACGGCGAACCAAGTGACGCTGTGAAAGGCGGCGAAGCCCAAGCAGACCAGTTGGAAAATGACGCCCAAGGGGCTGCTGGCGGTCGTGACGAAGCCGTCCCAAGCCGCTTGTCCCTGCGACAGGCGCACCACGCCCAGCGTCAGGAACACGCAATACAGCAGCACGAACAGGCTGGTCAGTTCGCGGGTCATATACAGGGTGTAGCGACGTTGGCTGAGAAACCAGTTCCGCTCGACCTTGCGGATATACGGACGACGGCTCATTTTTTCCCTCCCGGCAGCAGGAGTGCTTTGAACCAGTCGAGCGACGCAGCAATCTTGGTTTGCTGAATGGCCGCCGCCGGGTCCACATGCTTGGGACAGACTTCCGAACAGGCACCGACGAAGGTGCATTCCCAGATGCCTTCATTGCTGGCCACCACTTCGGCCCGCTCGTCCTTGCCGCAATCGCGCGAGTCCATGTTGTAACGATGCGCCAGAGCCAGCGCCGCCGGCCCGACGAAACCTTCGTTCATGGCGTATTGCGGACAAGCGGCGTAGCACAGCATGCAGTTGATGCATTGGGTGTACTGCTTGAACACCTTCAACTGCGCCGGGGTCTGGATGTATTCGCCCTCGCTGACCGGCTTTTCCTCTTTGACGATCACGTAGGGCTTCACGCTGGACAGCTTCTCGATGAAGTCGTCCATGACGATGACCAGATCGCGCTCGATGGGAAAATGATCCAACGGCTCAATCTTGATGACGCCGCCGCGGTAGTCGCGGACGAAGGCGTGGCAGCCCAGCTTGGGTTCGCCGTTGATGATCAGGCCGCAACTGCCACACACCGCCATATGGCAGGACCAGCGATAAGACAGCGTCGAATCGATGTGGTCCTTGACGTGGTTGAGGGCGTCGAGCACCACCCAATCCTCGTGATACGGTACGACGAACGACTGGAAATGCGGTTCGCTGTCCGTCTCCGGGTTGTAGCGCAGCACTTCGAGGGTAATGGTCTCGCTCATGTCGCCGGCCCCCCATAGACACGCTCGGCCGGCTTGGACTTGGTGATGACCACGTCGGCATAGCTGATGGCCGGCTCCGCCGCTCCGCCGAAGGTCGCCAAGCTGTGCTGAAGGAAGGTCACATCATCGCGGGCCGGGAAGTCGAGCCGCTGATGCGAGCCGCGCGATTCCTTGCGCAGCAGGGCCGAATGGGCCATCGCCTGGGCGACGTCGAGCATCGAGCCAAGCTCCAGCGCCTGCAACAGATCCGTATTGAAGACGTTGCTGCGGTCTTCCAACTGCACCTTGCCGAAGCGGGCGCGCAGATCGGCCAGCACGCGGCAGGTGTCCTGCAAGGTCTGTTCGGTGCGATAGATGCCGGCGCCGCTTTCCATGGCGTCGTTCATCTCTTTGCGCAGGCCCGAGATGGTTTCGGTGCCGCCGGTGCGCAGGAACAACTCGCGCACGCGGCCCTGGGCGGCGTCGGTGGCCTGAGCGGCCAGCGTCGGCGACCCCAGCGGGTTGGCCTTGGCGAAGGCCGCCGCATTGCGTCCGGCGATGGCGCCGAACACCAGGATTTCGGCCAGCGAGTTCGATCCCAGGCGGTTGGCGCCGTTGATCGACACGCAGGCGCATTCACCGGCCGCATACAGACCGGGCATCGGCGTCGCCGCATTGATGTCGGTATGGATGCCGCCCATGGTGTAGTGGACCACCGGGCGCACGGGAATCGGCTCGTACACTGGATCGACGCCGATATAGCTCGACGCCAGTTCGCGCACCATCGGCAGACGCTCGTTGATCTTGGCTTCGCCCAGATGGCGGATGTCCAAGTAAACCACGTCGCCATAGGCGGTCTTGATGGTGCGGCCCTTCTGCTGCTCGTGCCAGAAGGCTTGGCTCAGGCGGTCGCGCGGCCCCAGTTCCATCGCCTTCTTGCGCGGCCACGGATCGGGCGGCCCCAGATTGTAGTCCTGCAGGTAGCGGTAGCCGTCCTTATTGACCAGAATACCGCCCTCGCCGCGCGATCCCTCGGTGATCAGGATGCCGGTGCCGGGCAAGCCGGTCGGGTGGTACTGGATGAACTCCATGTCCTTCAGCGGCACGCCGGCCCGATAGGCCATGGCCATGCCGTCGCCGGTCTTCACCGCGCCGTTGGTGGTGAAGGGGAAGATGCGCCCGGCGCCGCCGGTGGCGATGATCACCGATTTGGCGTGGAACGCCACCATCCGGCCCGACCGCATTTCGATCGCCACCACACCGATGCAGCGGCCATCCTCGACCAGCAGCTCGGTCGAGTAATACTCGTCGAAGCGCTTGATCGAAGGGAACTGAATCGAGGTCTGGAACAGCGTGTGCAGCATGTGGAAGCCGGTCTTGTCGGCGGCGTACCACGTGCGCTCGATCTTCATGCCGCCGAACGGGCGCACGGCGACCTTACCGTCGGGCTCGCGGCTCCACGGGCAGCCCCAATGCTCCATCTGCAACAGCTCTTTGGGAGCGGTGTTGACGAACATCTCGACCGCATCCTGGTCCGACAGCCAATCGCCACCGGTCACGGTGTCGTTGAAGTGGTTGTCCAGGCTGTCATTGTCTTTGATCACGCCAGCCGCGCCACCCTCGGCGGCCACGGTGTGGCTGCGCATCGGATAGACCTTGGAGATCAGCGCGATATTGAGCGACGGGTCGCTCTGCGCTGCGGCAATGGCGGCGCGCAGTCCGGCGCCGCCGGCTCCGACGATTGCAACGTCGGTTACGATTACGTCCATACGCTGTCTTCCCCCCGCTTATGGTTGATCGCTGGGGCAGTGTGATACCAATGGATGACTTTATCTAGCCCCCACCGCCCTCAATAACCATAAATCTTTTGCGACAGCGATATACGCAAGTACCTCCTGCTGAACCGAGTATGCAGCCAGCCTTGATAAGGGCATCGCAGACAGTCCGCGGAAACGACTGACAAACGGTCAGACGCTAACCCACTTCAATAAAATGCGACGAATATTCCATCTGCCCCTTGTGCGCCGCAGCATTCAACAAGGCTATTGTCAGATGAGGCCGCAGGGCATTTAATGTGGGGATTATAGTCACAGCCCTTACTGCAGCCACCTTATCACTCGATAACACTCCAGACTGACGGCAGCAGGGTTCAAGACCGCGTCGAGACGTCGCCTTTCTTCGGCCCAACCAGCCCCGGACTCCCGATACCGACTGCGGTCACGGAGGTTGTCATGCTACAGTTCTGGTTGGAGTTCGCTCTCGTCCTCGGCGCCATTCTGATCGGCATCCGACGCGGCGGCGTGGCGTTGGGGATGATCGGCGGCTTCGGCGTCGCCGTGCTGACCTTCGGCTTCCACACCGCGCCGTCCGAGCCGCCGATCACCGTCATGTTGATCATTCTGGCAGTCGTCACCGCCTCGGCCACCTTGCAGGTCGCTGGCGGGCTCGACTATCTGGTCCAGCGCACAGAACGCCTGCTGCGCGCCCATCCGCATCGGGTGACGCTGCTGGCGCCGCTATCGACCTTTCTGCTGACCGTTTGCGTCGGCACCGGGCACGCTTGCTATTCGCTGCTGCCGGTCATCGCCGACGTCGCCCTGAAGACCCGCATCCGCCCAGAACGGCCGATGGCGATCTCCAGCGTCGCCGCCCAGATGGGCATCACCGCCAGCCCGGTAGCCGCCGCCGTCACCACCTTTCTGGCACTGTCGGCCAAGACGCAATATCACATCGGCCTGTTCGACATCATCAAGGTGACCCTGCCCGCCGGCTTGATCGGCATGCTGGTCGCCGCCCTGTGGAGCATCAATCGCGGCAAGGAACTGGATGAGGATCCGGTCTTCCTGGACCGCCTGAAGGACCCGAAATTCCGCGCCGCCCTGGACGAGTCGGTGACGACGCTCGACAAGGTGCTGCCCAAGACCGCCAAGCTGTCGGTGTTCCTGTTCTTCGGCGGCATCGGCACCGTCGTGCTGATTGCCCTGTTCCCTGCCCTGCTGCCGGTATTCGATGGCCAGCCGATGCCGATGACCACGGTGGTTCAGGTCGTCATGCTGGCCTTCGGCACCTTCATCCTGTTCGCCACCAACGTCAAATCCGCCGACATCGCGCGCTCCAGCGTGTTCACCGCCGGCATGATCGCGGTGGTGTCGATCTTCGGTATCGCCTGGATGAGCGACACCTTCGTCACCGGCAACAAGATCTATCTGATCGGCGAAATCAAGGCCATGGTCGCCTATGCGCCGTGGACCTTCGCTCTGGCAATGTTCGCCGTCTCCGCCTTCGTCAAAAGCCAGGCGGCGACGCTGACCATCATGATCCCCTTCGGGCTGGCGCTCGGCTTACCGGTGCCGCTGCTGCTGGGGTTGATGCCGTCCAGCTACGCCTATTTCTTCTTCGCCTTCTATCCCAGCGATCTCGCCGCCATCAACATGGATCGCACCGGCACCACCTGCATCGGCAAGTACCTGCTGAATCACAGTTTCATGATCCCCGGCATGATCGGCGTCGGCGTCTCGACCACCGTGTCGTATTTCCTGTCGCTGCTTTTCTTCTAACCCCTGAATGCCCGGCGGTCTTATCCCCCGCCGGGATTTAGAGCGGCCAGAAGAACAGCAAGGATGTCGTGCCGACCACCAGCACGATGATGCTGAGCGGCAAGCCCAAACGCCAATAATCGCCGAAACGATAGCCGCCCGGCCCCATCACCAGGGTATTGCATTGGTGGCCGATGGGAGTGAGGAAATCGCAGCCGGTGCCGATGGCCACCGCCATCAGGAAGGGATCGATACTGAGGCCCAACTTGCGCGCCAGCGAAGCGGCGATCGGCCCCATCACCAACACCGTAGCCGCATGATGCAGGAACGGCGCCAGCAGCATCGAGGCCAGCATGACCACGGTAATCGCTGCGGCGGGCGGGAAATGGGCGGCGAGTTGGGCCAGCCAGCCGGCGATCAACTCCGAGGTGCCGACGCGGTTGACGGCGTCGCTGACCGGAATCAGGGCACCCAGCATGAGGACGATCGGCCAGTTGATCGCCTCGTAGGCCTCGCGCAATGGCAGCGCCCGGAACAGCACCATCAACAAGGCCGCGCCGAAGAAGCCGATGGCCACCGGCACCACGCCGGTCGCCACCAGCGTCATGGTCAGCGCCAGAATTGCCAGCGGCACCAGCACCGGGCGCTTGGCCAGATGCAGATTACGCTGCGCCAACGGCAGGCAGCCGAGATGCGACAGGGTGCGGGTCAGCGTCTCTTCCGCGCCTTCGATCACCAGCACGTCGCCGACATCGAACACCAACTGGTGCAGGCTGGAGATGAAATGCCGCCCGCCCCGGCTGATGGCCAAAATGGCGACACCATGCTGACTGCGGATCTTGCTGCGCGCCGTGGTCGAGCCAATCAACGGCGAACCGGGCATCACCACGGCTTCGGCGACGATCAACTCTTCACCGCCGCGCGCCGACGCTTCCTCGCCATGCACCAGTTCCAGCCCTGCCGTGTCCAGCAACAGCTTGAGCGAAACCGGGTCGCCTTCCAGCACCAGCACGTCGTCGGGACGGAACTTCCAGTGGCCGCCAGGGATATAGCGGTTGCCGTCGTCGCGGATGATGGCGGCGACGGTCACCGCGCCTTGTGAGAACAATTGCTCCAAATCGGCGACGGTATTGCCGATAACCGGAGAGGTCGGCAATACCCGCGCTTCCGACAGGTAATCCTCGATGCGGAATTGTTGTCCGGCCGACAACTGGCCTTGGCGCTCCTTGGGCAGCAGCCGCCAGCCAAAGGCCAGGAAGATGACGCCGCAAATGGCGATGACCAACCCGACCGGAGTGTAGTCGAACATACCGAACGGCTTGCCGGTCAACTCGATGCGCACGCGGGAAATGATGATGTTGGGCGAGGTGCCGATCAGCGTCATCAGCCCGCCGATCAACGAGCCAAAGGCCATCGGCATCAGCAGCAAGGACGGCGAGGTGCCGTTGCGCCGCGCCATACGGATCGCCACCGGCATGAAGATCGCCAGCGCGCCGACATTCTTCATGAACGCCGACAACACCGCCACCATGCCGACCAGAGTTCCAGCCAGCCGATCCTGCGATTTGAGCCGCGAGGCCAGGGGCGCCACCAAGCGCTCGGCCAGCCCCGACCGCTCCATCGCCGCCGAGACCACCAGCGCCGCCGCCACGACCACGACCACCGGGTCGCTGAAGCCATGAAAGGCCGAGTCGAACGGCACAAGGCCGACCACCACCCCGGAAAACAGCGACAGCATCGCCACAAGGTCATATCGAAGTTTGCCCCACATGAAGAGGGCGATGGTGCCGCCAAGCAGGGCGAAGGACAGAATTTGGTCAGTCGTCATCCGGCGATATTAATGCCTGAGAGCCCTCGCCGATAGTCACATGATCGCTGGGGCCAGCCGCCATCACCAGGCATCTACAGATTGGCCCGCAGGCGGTCGCGCACCAGATCGATCCGCTCGACAATCTCCTCGATCCCCAAGGTCTGCTCATAGGCGGCGCGGCGGGCGAATATTTCCGCCCGCTCCTGCGGATCGCTGGTCAATTTCAACTCGTCGTTCAGCGCAGCCTCGAAATCGGCGAACACATGCAGCAACTGGTCAAGACTGGAGTTCAATCCATCCAGTTCCGAGCGCAACGCCTGTTCGCATTTCAGAGTATCTTCCGGCACGTTAATTCTCCTCGATCCTCGCCTGCGCCGCCATCGCTCCCTCGCCGACGGGGCGGGCATCTGGCTCTCCGAGCAACAGCCATGCCACGGATTTCACCGACGAGCCCGTGAAAATACGGCGGCAATCGCGCGAAACCCTTGAAATATGCAAGCGAAACGCCAGCCTTCGATGCAGGACGCTTTGCAGTTTGCATTTCTTCGGGACCGCCGGTTTCGGTGCGGCAACGCTATCGAAAAATGGCAAATACCAGTAATCTAGGAAAACCGCGGGCGGAAGAGGCCCGAATGCGGGCAATCGCCCAAGCGGCTTGTCCGTCGCGCAGGCACAGCCCCCTTGGCATCACCCTTGCGAGAGGGAGTAACGCCGGCCTCGCCGCGACCGCGCACTCGATGTTCGACTGGTTAGGAACTGGAAGCTTCACATGACCATGGATTTCGCCCAGCAGAGTCAGCAGCGCCTCAAGTTCTTCGGCCTGGAAGGCAACGTGCTTCTGACCTTGAAGTCGGTGTCGCCCATCCTGGCCCCTGCCATGCCGGAGATGGCGCAAGCCTTCTATGAAAAACTGAAGGCGTGGCCTGACCTGCAGGCGATGCTTGGCACGGAATCCAATATCGAGCGCTTGAAAAAAGCTCAGCTCAACCATTGGAAGACCCTGCTTACCGGCGAGTACGACGCCTCTTACTTCGCCGAGTCGGTGCGGGTCGGGGCGGCGCATGAGCAGATCGGGCTGGAGCCTCTGTGGTATCTCGGCTCCTATTGCTTCATGCTGGAGAAGTTGCTCGACCGCTTGATCGACACTTCGTCGAAGACCGAATTGAAGGCGCGGGTGCCTGCCATTCTCCGCGCCGCCATGCTCGATATCGAACTGGCGCTGACGTCCTACATCAAGAACGGCGAATCGGCACTGGTCAACCAGCAGATGATGACGCTGTCCGACGTGCTGGAGCGCGAGGTGGAGTTGACGGTCGGCGAAATCTCCGCCCAGGCCGAACGGCTTTCCGATCAGGCGCTGCAATTGAACGGCATCGCCCAACACCTCAATGCCGCTTCGGAATCGGTGTCGGCCTCGGTGCGGACCACCAGCGCCAACGTCGAAGCGGTGGCCAGCGCGGCGACAGAACTCACCGCCTCCAGCCAAGAGGTGTCGGGGCAGCTTGCCTCGACCTTCGCCCTGGTCGACGAAGCTTCGCAGCGGATGGACCAGACCAGCGCCAAAGTGGGCAGCCTTGGCAATGCCGCCGACCAGATCAACGGCGTGGTGCGGCTGATTCAGGGCATCGCCGGCCAGACCAAGATGTTGGCGCTGAACGCCACCATCGAAGCGGCGCGCGCCGGCGAATTCGGCAAGGGCTTTGCCGTCGTCGCCGACGAGGTCAAGACGCTGGCCCGCCAGACCGAAGACGGCATCAAGGGCATCAGTTCACAATCGCAGCAAATCGGCCGCGCCACCCAGGAGGCGGTGGACATCGTCGGCCAAGCCGCCGAGACCATCCACCGGATCAACGCCATCGCCAGCCATGTGGCCGACGCCACCAGCCAGCAACTGGCTGCCACCGCCGACATCTCGCGCAGCGCCGTCGAAGCCGCCGACCACACCCGCAATGTCGCTCAGCATGCCGATGGGGTTCGTCTGCAAGCCGCCCATACGGAAAGCACCGCCGGCAAGGTCAGCCAGCTTTGCGGCATCGTCAGCCACGACATCGGCGAATTGCAGACCCGCCTGTCCACCGTCCTGCGTCATGCCAGAAACGACAGCGGCACCGAAATCCAGCGCGGCGCGGTCGTGTTGAAGGTCAGCCTGGACATCGCCGGTCACCGCCATGACGGCTTCGCCATCGACATTTCACCGCGCACCGTGCTGGTCGGCATGCAGCTTCCCTCCGACACCATCGGCGCCCAAGGCACCCTGACCGCCGACCGCCTGGGCACTTTGCCGATCAAGGTGATTACTGTCAGCGGCTTGGGCAGCCATCTACAATTCATCGGCTTCGGCGCGGTGCAGCTCGACGCCTTGCACCATATCTTCCAAGAGACCTCCGACGAAGACAACCGCTACGGCAGCCTGGCCGGCAAGGTCGCTCAGGATACCGCCGCCCGGCTGGAGACGGTGTTGCGCAACGGAACCATCAGCAAGGACGATCTCTTCGACAGCCGCTATCAGCCCATCGAAGGAACCGCGCCGCAGCAATATCTGGCCCGCCACACCGCACTGACCGACCGCGAGTTTCCGCCGATCATGGAGCCGGTGGTGGAACGCGACCCGCGCATCGTCTTCTGCCTGGCGGTTGACCGCAACGCCTATATCGCCACCCATAATCTGCATTGCTCGAAGCCGCAGCGGCCGGGCGAGCTGGACTGGAACACAGCCAATGCGCGCAACCGGCGCATCTTTGACGACCGAACCGGCATTCTGGCGGCGCGCAACCACGACGAACGCCACGTCCAGATTTACGCCCGGAAGATCACCGACAAGGAAACTGTAATGCTGAAGGAATACAACTCGCCGATCCTGGTGACCGGCGAGTTGTGGGGCAATGTACGGATGGCGATATTGCCGAAATGACGACGCAAGCCGGCGGGATCATCCTGCCGGCTTGCGTTTGTCAGTGCCGGATGCTGCCGATGAAGCTGTCGACCTGACATTCCAACTGCACGAAGTTGCGGTTCAGCTCCTCGGCCGACGACAACACGTCGCGCGCGGCGGTTCCGGTACGATCGGCGGCGGCACTGACCCGCGAAATGGTGCTGGTGACTTGTTGGGTGCCGGTGGCGGCTTCTTGAACATTGCGGGCGATCTCGCGGGTCGCGGCGCCTTGTTCTTCGACGGCGGAGGCAATCGACGAGGCGATCTCATTGATTTGACCGATGGTGTTGGCGATGCCGCCGATGGCCCCGACCGCTTCGCGCGTAGCCGCCTGAACAGCGGCGATTTGCGCGGCGATTTCGTCGGTCGCCTTGGCCGTCTGATTGGCCAGATTTTTGACCTCTCCCGCCACCACGGCGAAGCCCTTGCCAGCGTCTCCCGCCCGCGCCGCCTCGATGGTGGCGTTCAACGCCAATAGGTTGGTCTGGCTGGCGATGTCGTTGATCAACTTGACCACCTGACCGATCTTGCTGGCGGCCTCGGCCAGACTTTGCACCATCTTATTGGTGCGGCTGGCTTCCTCCATGGCGCCGGAGGCGATCTTGTTGGAATGGATGACTTGGCGGCTGATTTCAAAGATCGAGCTGCTCAGCTCCTCGGCGGCGGCGGCCACCGTCTGGATGTTGCTGGTGGCTTCCTCGGCGGCGCCGCCGACAGTGGCGGACTCGGTCGACACCAGATGGGCGTTGCGGGTCATTTCCTTGGCCG